>ULYR01050701.1_pt1 | contig 23328 bp, 18 predicted proteins | sample 1962341 | NCBI WGS metagenome assembly ULYR01 (sample SAMEA4835868, study PRJEB28245) | human gut metagenome | biome: gut microbiome; material: fecal sample | place: Denmark | collected 2008 | reverse complement strand
ACCTTTCCCTTCACAACCCTCGGGGCGAAGCCCCGTCAACCTTCCCCTTTGAACCCTTTGAACCCTTTCACTGGAAAATGCTTATCTCTTCTCAAAATTATCTCATATCTATCAATCAAGGAGGTTTTCATCATGAAGTACACATTTTTAGGACATGCATGCTTTAAGATTGATACAGGAAAAGAAAGGCTCCTTTTTGATCCGTTTCTTACAGGAAACGGGCAGGCTGCGATGAAGGCGGATAAGGTAAGATGTGATTACATCCTCCTTTCCCATGCTCACAGCGATCATTTTGGCGACGCCAATGAAATTGCACTCCGCACGGGGGCTAAGGTAGTAGCTATTCCCGAGGTTATTGCCCTTTTCTCCAAGTCCCTGTCCAATTTCCAGCCCATGAATCTGGGCGGTACTTTCCATGCTGACTTCGGTGATGTGAAAATGGTGCAGGCTTTCCACAGCTGCGGAGCAGCTGGCGGCACACCCTGTGGCTTTATTATTTCCTTCAAAGAAGGCCCTGTGGTTTACTATTCCGGAGATACCGCCCTTTTCGGCGACATGAAACTCTTTGGCGAGCTCTATGATATTGACTATGCTATTCTGCCTATTGGCGATAACTACACCATGGGACCGGACGATGCCATTCTGGCGGGAAAATTCCTGAAGGCAAAACATGTGATACCCCTCCATTACAATACATGGCCTGTGATTTCACAGAACGTGGACGCTTTCAAGACAAAGGCGGCAGAGGAAGGGCTTGATGTTATGATTGTCCACCCCGGAGAAACGATAGATTTATAATAAAAGGCATAGAAGTAAAACCATGAATCCTCTGGTTCATGGTTTTGCCTTTTTCTATTTTCATACATGGAGACGCAGATGAGTAAAGAAGATAAGTTTTTTGAAAGCCTTCGTGATTTTGCCGGCTTTACCGGCAAAGTCGGATTTCTTTTGGGAGAAACGGCAGAAGGCCGCATGTCAGTTTCCGAAAGCTATAAAGAGTGCTCCGATATCAAGAAGAAATGCAGAGAATCCTACGGCCTTCTGATGGAGCGGATGTATAAGGCCTACAAGGATCCTTCCCAGCTGGATAACGCGAGGGGGCTTATTGAACGGATGTATCATATAGTAGATATTTCCAAAAGCATTCTGGGCCAGCTGGATATGGCCATGGTGGGAGAAACACCGGAGGAATTCACCCTTATGGCCCGCCTGTCGGCAGCATCCCTTTCAGAGCTGAAGAAAATCATGGATTACACCACTGATATCTCGGAAAACTTCATGAAAATGGAAGCTCGCTGCCGTCGGATTTATACTTTCGAAGAAAGAGGGGATGACTGCTTTCGCAGGATGATGAAAAAGCTGTATGGATCTGAAACTAAAGCAGCAGAGCTGGTGTACTGGAAAGAAATCTTTGATCACCTGGAGGAAGTGCTTGATGCCTCTGCCGGAACGGTACCGCTGCTGCAGAAAATCATTACCCGTTACTGAAGATTTTTTATCGTTACCGGAATCAGCGGCGGGGCAGAACCCCCCTGTTTTTCCCTGTCAGACGGAAGGGCAGTGAAGAATCAGTGAAGGCATGGTTTCATTTATGGAGTCTGCTTTTATCAGATTCTTTATATGCTGCCGGCCATGGGATTTTCCTAATGGCCGCCCGTTTTCTGTTCCGTTCTTTGCATGACACAAATTTAAGCATGAAAGCGGAAATGAGGCAGTCAAGGGCTCCATGCCCGGTATTAAAAAATTTTAAACCTATTGGATTTTTGTGAAAAATTTTGTATAATAGGGTTACATGGAGGAAATGCCATGGGACGGGTTTATCTGTCCGGTCTCATTGATGATTATTTCCCTGATTATCAATCTGACTGCGGATTCGTCATACTCCTCAATGGCGGTCTTGCACAAAGAAGGCGGTGGATACCGCTTTTTTTGTTGAAATTTTCAGGAGTTTCCTGTCCGTGCTATAATGGTATGAAATGATTTTTTCTTAAGGGGGATGGACATGAAAAGGCAGCATCGTCTATATGAATGGAAAGATGGAAAGAAGCTGGAATTAGGTGAAAGGTCCCTGGTTATGGGAATCCTCAATGTAACGCCTGATTCTTTTTCCGATGGGGGAAAATGGAATTCCAACACCCTGGCCGTTTCCCATGCCACCGATATGATTAAAGACGGAGCTCATCTGATTGATGTGGGGGCAGAATCTACCAGACCGGGCCATGTGGCGCTTACACCGGAAGAGGAGACAAAGCGTCTCATGCAGTTTCTTCCTGATGTGCTGAAGGTGAGTATGGTTCCTGTATCCGTTGATTCCTATCATTATGAAACCATGGAAACTGCTCTCAAGGCAGGAGCTCATATAGTCAATGATATCTGGGGATTTCAGTATGATGACGGCAGTATGGCTAAAACCGCCGCCGCTTTTGATGTTCCTGTGATTCTCATGCATAACCAGGAAACGGAAGTCTACGGAAAGGATATGATGGATGATTTGAAGCACTTCTTCGATAAATCCATTGAAATTGCCCTTTCTGCCGGCGTCAGGGCAGAGAACATTATCCTGGATCCGGGCATTGGCTTTGGAAAGAATGCGGAGCAGAATATGGAAATCCTCAAGAGGCTTGATGAGCTTACTCTGGCTTTCCCCTGCCCCTGGCTTCTTGGTGTAAGCCGTAAACGATTTATTGGCACCATCCTTGGTACCGATGCCGATGAACGGGATGAAGGCACGGCAGCAGTGAATCTCTGGGGCGCTGAGAAAGGCTGCTCCATTTACAGAGTTCACGATGTAAAAACCACAGCCCGGGAACTTGCGGTATGGGATGCGCTCCGTCTTTTTCAGGGAAAAGGAGAGTCCTATGGATCATATTGACCTTAAAGGTATGGCTTTTTTCGGGTATCATGGCGATGAACCGGAAGAAACAAAGCTGGGCCAGCGTTTTTACATTGATGTGGAAATGGATCTGGATTTGTCCAGGGTAGGAGAAACAGATGCCCTGGAAGATTCTGTCAATTATGTGGCCGTATATGAAATAGTGAAAAAGAGGGCTGAAGGAGGCCCCTATAAACTGCTGGAAAGACTGGCAGGCGTTATCAATACTGATATTATGGAAAATTTCCCGCCGGTGACAAAAGTGATAACGACTGTCCACAAGCCGGGCTCTCCTATTCCCGGCATCCTGGATGATGTTTCTGTCACTCTTTGCAAAGAAAGGAAATGATGAGTCTGCAGGGTATCCTGCATCATTGAGACACATGAATACATATATTATGGCCCTGGGCTCCAATATGGGAGATTCCCTGGGTATATTACAAAGCGCATTCAAAAGGCTGGGAGAGGAAAATGTCTACATTCTGAAGGCTTCTTCCTTTTACAGAACCAAACCCTGGGGAAAGACGGACCAGCCTGATTTCATTAATGCAGCAGCACTGGTGGCATGGGAGGGAACAGCGGAAGAGCTCATGACACTTTTCCTTAAAATAGAAAAAGAATTCGGACGGAAACGGGATATTCACTGGGGTCCCCGCAGCCTAGACCTGGATCTTATATACAGTGACTGTGTAAGAAGCGAAACCGATTTTCTCCGCCTGCCGCATCCCTATTTCTGGGAGCGGCCTTTTGTGCTGGTTCCGCTCGAGGAAATCCTGCCGGATTTCGTTTATGACCATGAAACCATTCATCACCGCATTGAATCTCTTGATGGATATAAAGATCTGGTGAAGCTCGACAAAGAAGGAAAGGAGATGAGCAAATGAATGAACAGGAAAAAGCATCTTCCTTGTCCGGTGTGAAGGCGGCATTAAGGGATGACAGGAATCCTTTTCCCTTAGACCGTACCACCGGCCCACTGCTGGCAGAAGGTACGAGGGAAAGGCTGATGGGTCTATGTCCTTTGGACGAAAAAGGAAAACCCCTCATGATGACAGGGATTTCCGGGTCCCAGAAAGCACTGGCCGCAGCGGCTCTTCTGAAGAACTATGACAGGGCTGTGATTATCGTACCTGACCAGAAAGACATTTTCCGCTGGGAAGAGGATCTGGCTTTCTTTGCTCCCGATTACGATGTACATCCTTTTCCTCTCGTGGAGGAGGCTGGTTTTCATGTCACTTTTACGGGAACCGAGCGGCTCAGGGACCGTATGCAGTCTCTTTCCCTTCTCATGGAGAAGAAGAAGACTGTGATTCTGGCAACTTCCATAGAGGCTGCCCAGAAAATCGTTTCTCCTCAGTTGCTGAAAGACCATGCCCTTACCTTTACCCTGGGCGAGGAATGGGGAAGAGAGGATCTTCTGGAAAAACTGGTTTCCGCCGGTTATGAACGAGTGGGGCAGGTCGAAAGATGCGGCCATTTTGCGGTACGCGGTGATATTGTGGATATTTTCCCCATCAGCGAAGCCCATCCCCTGCGTATTGAATTTTTTGGCGATGAAATCGACAGCATTCGTTCCTTTGATGAGGACAGCCAGCGATCCATGGAACGCTTTGAAAAGGCAATGGTGCTGCCTCTGTCTCTTAAAGAAGAAAAAAAGAGTATCCTTTTTGATTATTTGGATGGGGGACTTATCCTTTACGACGAACCCCAGCGGTCCGAGGAAAATCTGAATCGTTATTTCAAGGAAGAAAAGGAAAACAGAGGAAAGGCCTTTCCCTGGAATGACATGGTGCGAAGGGGGCGGAAGGGAAACAGGGAAGTTATTTTCTCCCTGCTGAACCGTTCTCTCACTGCTTTCCAGCCGGTTATCTTCGGCTGGCAGGGCCAGTCCATGACCAACTATCAGCGGCAGATTCCCATTTTTATTGAAGATTTAAAATCTCTCCTGAAGAAAGAATGGAAGGTTCTTCTCGTGGTTCCCCGGGCTTCGGAAGAAGAGGAGTTAAAGGAAATCCTTAAAGAATATGAAATCCCTCTTTCTTCGGATATGACCTCTTCCAGCGTCTGCCTGGTGCATGGCGTTCTTTCCGGGGGTTATGAAATGGCCCCGGAAAAACTGGCTCTTCTGACTGCCGGCGACATACTGGGAAAACAGAAAATCCGCCGGGTGAGAGGCGCTGGCAAAGGACGACAGATTCGATACTTCTCCGACTTAAACCCTGGAGACTATGTGGTACAGGACGTGCACGGTATCGGCAAATATTTGGGGCTTAAGACCATCGAGCTTTCCGGCGTGCACCGGGACTATATTGCCATCCAGTATGCAGGAAATGATAAGCTTTACCTGCCGGTGGAAAAGATTTCAACTCTGGAAAAATACATAGGCCCTGAGGGCGGTACTCCGGTATTGAACAAAATGGGAGAAGCTCATTGGGAGAAAATTCGCTCCAAGGCCAGAAAATCCATTGAGGAGCTGGCAGAAAGGCTTCTTGATATTTATGCCAAACGGGAAATCACCAAAGGCATTGCCTTTGCCAAAGACGGCGTGGAGCAGCGGGAATTTGAGGATACCTTTCCCTTCGTGGAAACGGAGGACCAGCTCACCGCTATTGACGGTATCAAACAGGCCATGGAAAGGCCGGTGCCTATGGATATGCTCCTTTGCGGCGACGTGGGTTTCGGCAAAACGGAAGTGGCCATGCGGGCGGTTTTTAAATGTGTCATGAGCGGCTATCAGGCCATGGTGCTCTGTCCCACCACGGTACTGTCTCAGCAGCATTACAAAAATTTCAAAGACCGTATGGATAGCTTTGGCGTGAATGTGGCTCTCCTGAACCGATTTACCACGCTGAAAGAGAAAAAAGAAATTCTGCGCCGTTTAAAGGACGGCGATATTGATGTGGTTATCGGCACCCATGCGGTACTCAACAAGAAGGTAGAGTGCAGGAAACTGGGGCTTCTGGTGGTGGATGAAGAGCAGCGCTTCGGCGTAGTACAGAAGGAAAAATGGAAATCCTGGTCCAGCGGAATCGATGTGCTTACCCTGTCGGCTACGCCTATTCCCCGCACTCTCCATATGAGTCTTACCGGTGTGAGGGACATGGTCACTATTACTACACCTCCTTCCAACCGCCATGCGATCCAGACCTATGTGACGGAGTATGATGATACCATTGTAAGAGATGCTATCCTTCGTGAAAAGGAAAGGGGCGGCCAGACCTATTTTGTGTATAACCGCATAGAATCCATGCCTGCCATGCTGGACCATCTCCGCAGTATCCTTCCAGAAAATGTGACTATCGGCGTTGCCTATGGCCGCATGGAGGGCAGACAGCTGGAAAAGGTGATGCTTGATTTCTATGAAGAAAAATACGATGTGCTTCTCTGTACCACCCTTATTGAAAACGGACTTGACCAGCCTAATGCCAATACCATGCTGGTATATGATGCAGACCGCATGGGACTTTCCCAGATTTATCAGATGAGGGGAAGAGTAGGCCGCTCTGAAAAAATTGCCCGGGCCTGGTTTTTCTACCGGAAAGGCAAAGTCCTTTCTGAAGTGGCGGAAAAAAGGCTGGATACCATCCGTGAATTTACGGAATTGGGCAGCGGCTTCAAAGTGGCCATGCGGGATTTGGAAATCCGGGGCGCCGGAAATCTTCTAGGCGCGGCTCAGCATGGAAACATTGCCAGCGTCGGTTTTGCCACCTACTGCACCATGCTGGAGGAGGCAGTGGAAAGGCTCAGGGCCAAAAGGGAAAACAGGCCCCTGCCTAAAAAACTGCCTAATACCACTATCGAATTTCGCCAGGATGCCTATCTGGATGAAAGCTATATTTCCAATGAAGAGCAGAAAATGGAAATTTATCGCCGCCTGGCTGCTGTAGAAAATGACAAGGCCCTTTCTGACCTGATTGATGAAGTGGTGGACCGCTTCGGTACTCCTACCAGGCCAGTGGAAAAACTGTTCCATATTTCCCGTATCCGCGTCAAGGCAAGGCAGCTTGGAATCGGAAGCATTATGGACAGCGGTGCTTCCTTCGTCATTACCTGGGCTGACGAAGAACCCATGCGGGGCTGGAACCCCATGAAACTCCCAAGGACTATGCTTCCCTACATCCGCCTCCTTCCCGGCCATATGGCCAAAATGAATATTAATAAAAAAGCCATTACCGGAGACGAAATGAAATGGATGGCCCAATTCATGGATGAAATGTATAAAGAAGTAAAGGGCGAGTAGAGTTTTGACGGTGGAAATATATTTTCCTTCTGCTGCTGACCGCCTAAGTTGGTTCCTTTCCATCGGCTGATATTTATTATCAGTCATCTCAGAGATGACGGGGCCGAAATCCTCTTCCTGTTTTTGTATTCTGGTTGGAGAGGAAAGGAAGGCAGCGGTGACTATAAAACAACACCTTCAAAGCGGCGGTCACGGCCCTTTCAACGCTCCTCATTTTCCCATCCTTCTGGACTGGTTCAGATAAAAATCAGCCATAATGCTTTACAATTTTTCTGAAATCTGATATGACTATATGAGTTGTGAATCTATTTCCTATTGAAACAGGTGAAAAATGCGTAAAAATTCATTTATCCAGGGTGCCCTGATTCTGACAGTAGCCGGTATTATTGTTAAATTTATTGGTGCGTTCAGTCGTATCTATTTGTCCCGTCTTCTGGGCGGGGAGGGCATCGGCCTATACCAGATGGCCTATCCGATTTATCTCCTCTGTCTTTCCGTATCCTCTGCCGGTCTTCCGGTAGCTATTTCCATCATGGTGGCAGAGAGAAATGCGTTAAACGATTATCACGGCGGACAGAAAGTATTTCGTATTTCCATGGCAGCTTTGGTGCTGACAGGGCTCTTTTTCAGTGTCCTTCTTTTCTTTGGCGCTCAGTGGCTGGTGGATACGGGCATCGTTCGCGATCCCCGTGCCTATTGGTCTCTTCTTGCTCTTTCTCCGGCTGTTTTCTGCGCCACCCTTCTGGCAACGCTGCGCGGCTATTTCCAGGGGCTCCAGCTTATGACGCCTACGGCAGTATCCCAGATTCTGGAGCAGGTGGTGAGGGTGGTGACCATGATTGCCTTTGCTGTCATCCTTCTGCCTTACGGCCTTGAATTCGGTGCTGCCGGTGCTACGCTGGGGGCGGCTCCCGGTGCTTTCATGGGCATTGTGGTCCTTATCGGTTTCTATTATATGACCCGGGGCTGGCGAAAAGAACTGGCTTCAGAGCAGGATCCTTCCATTAAACCGCAAAGTGCCCTTCACATTATCAAAAGACTTCTTGTGCTGGCCATCCCCGTTTCACTGGCTAATATTATGCTGCCCATCGTATCCAACATCGACCTTTTCATTGTGCCCCGGCGTTTGGAAGTGGCAGGATTTGCGGTGGAAGAAGCTACGACTCTCTTCGGCTATCTCACCGGCATGGCTACGGCCCTCGTGAATATGCCCACCATTGTGACCGCTTCCCTGGCGGCCAGCCTGGTGCCTGTCATTTCTGAAGCGATTGCTCAGAAACGGGGAGATGTAGTAATGAAGAGGACCGACACCGCCATGCGGCTGGCCAACCTCATTACGATTCCTGCTTTCGTGGGCATGTGCGTCATTGCCACTCCGATTTCCGCCATGCTTTATGCGACCCCTGATGCGGGCCCCTGCATTGCAGTCATGAGTTTTGGAGTATTCCTTCTGGGAGTGCAGCAGGTTACTACCGGTGTTCTGCAGGGCATGGGCAAAACGGCCATTCCTTTCATTAACATGGTCATTTCCGCATCAGTAAAGGTACTTCTTTCCTGGAATCTTACCGCCCTTCCCGCCTGGGGTGTGCTTGGCGCGGCCTGGGCCACTAACGCTGACTTTGGCGTGGCAGCGGTGCTGAATCTTATCTTCCTCTACAAATACAGAAGATATACCATGGATGTGCTTCACACGGTGAAACTGTTCGTCGCCGCCGGCATCATGGGTGCTGCCGTTCTGGGGGCCTACCACGGAGCTTTCAGTATCATCCATAGCAACACCCTTGCCACATTAGCGGCTATCTGTGTAGGCGGAGTGGTTTACCTGACAGCTATTGTGGTCATCCGGGCTGTAAAACCGGAAGACGTACAGGGCGTGCCGAAAATCGGACCGAAACTGGCAGCCGCTGTAGAAAAACTGAGCTTTAAAATTTAAAGAAAGCCTGATTCGAGGATTGTCTGGTTTTATTTCTGAAGCTTTATGGTATGCAGGAAATAGGAAGGGAAGTGACGGTCTGATTAAGGAATCCCCTGACCCGGGAGCCCATTAAGTCTCTCATTAATGGAAGACTCCATGAATCAATCAAAGCTTCCCTGCCTGTTGTAGGAAATAGGAAAAGCCATGAAATGAAAAAACATTTCATGGCTTTTTTGTATCTGGAATAGATGGGCTGAGATTATTCCAGTGAAAATCCGGTTCAGGGGAGAATCAAATCGTACTCTGCAAGGGGGAGGCTGACGACTTGAAAATAAAGGACACTGGCTTAATCAAACTGGAGAGTTTTCCGGTCGGGTAGGGTGAACGCATTTCTCATCTTTTGAATTTTTCAGGCTCATAAGGCATAAAACTTAAATCAGTTTCCCGGCTCCGGCCAGTGTTCTTTCTGTCTCGGAAACCAGTTCTTCCACAATTTCTTCCACAGGCTGGATTCTAGTGAGGTGGGTGAGGGACATGCCGGCCAGGACGTAGCCGTTTTCCGTATCCCCTTCCACGGCTCCTTTTCTGGTGGTGCCGACGGCCAGGGAAATGAGCTCTTCCAGTGGAGCGCCGCTGTATTCTGCTTTCAGGTATTTTTCAGAGAAAGCGTTTTTGAGTCCTCGTACGCTGTCACTGGTGGTGAATCCGGTGACTGTGGAGTCCGTGTCCTGGGCTTTGATAATCGCTTCTTTTGCCTTAGGATGCAGACGGCATTCTTCTGCCAGAAGGAAACGGGTGCCCAACTGTACGCCGGAGGCACCCATAACGAGGGCGGCGGCAATGCCTCTTCCGTCTACAATGCCGCCGGCAGCGATGACGGGAATTTCAATGTCTGGAAGTACGTTTTCCAGGAGGGCCATGAGGGTGAGCTTGCCGTCGTGACCGCCGGCTTCCATACCTTCCACCACCAGGGCGTCGGCACCGGCATCCTGTACTCTTTTGGCCAGTTTCACATTAGGCACTACAGGAATGCATTTCACGCCGGCATGGTGAAGATCGTCAAACCAGGGCAGAGGGTTTCCGGCACCTAATGTGACGAAGGGTACCTTTTCATCACAAATAATCTGGGCCACGTCGTCTTTATTGGGAGCCTGGAGCATAAGGTTCACGCCGAAGATTCCTCTGGGTCCCAGAATATCTTTAGCCCGGCGGATATTGTCCCGCACTTCGTCGGTAGTGAACCCGCCGGAACCGATGACTCCCGCACAGCCTGCATGGGCCATGGCAGCAGCCAGGAGGCCATCGGAAATATAGGCCATGCCTCCCTGGATAATCGGATAATCAATGGATAAGAGTTTTGTCAGTTTTGTTTTCCACGGCATAATGATTCCTCCCTTATTTTGAAATAGTTATGGTTCTGCCCTTATTATATCCATTTTTTCTGTGGAGGGCATGGCTTTTATGAGAAAAAAATTTTATCTTTTTCAGAAAAAATTCATACTGAAAAGTTATTGAACTTAAGAACATTATGACTTCGTGGTATGAATTTATGGAAAGAGTATTTTCCTGTTTTTTTCAGCCCGTAATTTAAGGAATTTTCATGGTTTCAGGAAAAAGCAAATTGGAAGGCAGCAAATTAATTGGTATACTTTTGAAATGTAGAGTATACGTATTACTATATTTTTACATAGATGTTGTAGTATTAATGACGGCGTGATATACTGTAAAAGGTAAGGCTTGGCATGATTCCGCACTTTTTAATGGATGGAAGTGATATGGTTGAAAGAAGATTCTTTGATGATGCTCTTTCTGCCGGAAATGATGGCAGAGGCTCAGGAGCGGTATGAGATTCTTCGGCAGATTCACGACAACGGGCCGGTGGGAAGGCATCTTCTCGCCATGCAGACGAAACTTTCTGAAAACACGGTCCGTAAGCACATTGAAAAAATGGAAGAGTCAGGTCTTCTTTTTTCTCGTCCTTCGGGCATGAGTCTCACCACCAAGGGAGAATCACTGATTGAGCCGCTGGCTCCCTATTTCCAGAAAAGTCCATCTCTTTCGGACATGGAAAATAAACTGCAGAAGATTCTTTCCATGGAGAAGGTGATTGTGGTGAGAGGGGATTTGGATGATACACCGGCTGTGAAAAATGAAATCAGCCAGGAAGCGGCCTTTGTACTGCTTCGTCTTCTCCGGGATAATTTTGTTATCGCCGTAGGCGGAGGTCCGATTATGGCAGGTATGGCGGAAGCCCTGCCGTCCCTTCACATGAAGGTGGATGTGGTTCCTGCCCGCGGTGGTTTTGGCAACCGGGTGGAATATTTGCCCAATTTTGTGGCAGCCCGTATGGCGGAAAAACTGGGCGGTGAGTATCATATCATCCATATACCGGACGGGTTAAGTCCCGAGCTTTTCCTTCGGGTAAAGAAGGAACTGCCCCAGTTCAGAGAAATCGACAGGCTCCTTTCCAGAACGGATATCCTGGTGACAGGGGTGGATGAGCCGGAGGATCAGTCCAAGTGGCTGGAGATTCCGGAAGATGTAAGGCGTCGGCTGATCAAGGAAAAAGCAGTGGGCGAAGCTCTTGGCCTCTATGCGGATATTCACGGGAAGATTCTCTATCGGCTCTACAATGCCGGGATTTCCAGGGAAGATATTTCCTCTATTCCCCATGTCTTAGTTGCAGCCGGGGGCAGTCACAAAGGTCCCGCTATTCTTGCCATGGCCAGAGCCGGCATACGGGGAACCTTGATTACTGATGAAGGTGCAGGTAAAACAATCATACAAGGCAGCGCCGGCTTCTCTTTATAGAAACGGCGTTCCAAGTCAATCACAGGAGGGTACTAACATTATGACAAAGATTGGTATTAACGGATTTGGCAGAATCGGCAGACTGGTATTCCGCGGCATGCTGGACAGGGATGACCTGGACGTGGTGGCCATCAATAACCCCAGCGGTGTAGAAACTGCGGCTTATCTTCTGAAGTATGATTCCGTCCATGGACGCCTGGGCAAGAAGGTGGAAATTGATGGTGATGACCTGATCATTGAAGGAAAACGGGTTCATGTATTCCATGACAGAGATCCGGAACACCTGGACTGGAGCGCTTATGGCGTTGAAATCGTAGTTGAATCCACGGGCAAGCTGAAGGACAAGGTCAGCGCCGGCAAACATATCAGAGGAACAGTCAAGAAAGTTATCATTACGGCTCCCGGCAAAGATGACGATGCCACCATCGTCATGGGCGTCAATGAAAATACCTATGATCCGGAAAAAGACAATATCATTTCCAATGCATCCTGCACGACCAACTGCCTGGCACCGGTGGTGAAGGTGCTTCATGAAAAGTTCCATATCAAACGGGGACTTATGACTACTGTTCATTCCTACACCAATGACCAGGCTATTCTGGAAAAGGCCCATAAGAAAGATCCCAGAAGAGGCAGGGCGGCAGCAGAAAACATCATTCCTACCTCCACCGGCGCAGCCAAAGCCATCGGCATTGTTATTCCTGAACTGAAAGGCAAGCTGAACGGTCTGGCTATCCGCGTACCAACACCTGATGTATCCCTGGTAGACCTGGTGGTAGAACTTTCAAAGAATGTAACGAAAGAAGAAGTGAATGCAGCTTTGAAAGAAGCATCGGAAGGAGAACTGAAGGGCATTCTGGCCTACACCGATGAACCGCTGGTTTCCAGTGATTTCCTTACCACCGATGTCAGCTCCACCGTAGACAGCCTCCTCACCATGGTTATGGAAGGCAATCTGGTGAAAGTAATTGCCTGGTATGACAATGAATGGGGATACTCCATGAGAATCATTGACCTTGTTAAGTATGTAGCATCGAAAGGACTTTGATTATGAACAAGCAGACCGTATATGATTTGAAACCGGAAGGAAAAACAGTGTATGTCCGTGTGGACTATAATGTGCCCCATGATAAGGAAGGTCATATCCTTGATGACCGCCGTATACGGGCTACCATTCCTACCATTCGCTACCTCCTGGACCAGGGGGCTGCCGTGGTACTGGCAAGTCATATGGGGCGTCCCAAGGGAGCCGTGGTCAAAGAGCTGTCTCTTGCTCCCTGTGCCAAGCGGCTGTCCGAACTTCTTCACCAGGAAGTACTCTTTGCTGATGACTGCATAGGGGACAAGGCCTCTGCCATGAAGAAAAGCCTTAAACCGGGACAGGTGCTTCTTCTTGAAAATCTTCGTTTCCATAAGGAAGAAGAGAAGAATGATCCCGAATTTGCCAAAGCCCTTGCTGACGGCTGCAGCCTGGCAGTGAACGATGCTTTCGGCGTATCTCACCGTACCCATGCCTCTGTGGTAGGGGTGGGCAGGCTGATGCCCATGGTGTCCGGCCTTTTATTAAAGAAGGAAATTGATTTTCTCGATGGCGTCATCGAACATCCGGAAAGACCTTTTGCAGCCATTATCGGCGGGGCCAAAATCAGTGATAAAATCCAGGTTATTGCCAACCTCATGGAAAAGGCTGATGTCATCCTCATCGGCGGCGGCATGGCTAATACATTTGTGGCTGCCCAGGGATATGACATGGGCCAGTCTCTTCAGGACAGGGATCGTTTCGATTTGGCCAGAAACCTGATGAAAAAGGCTCATGAAATGGGTTCTGAAATCATGCTTCCAGTGGACTTTATGGCGGGAGATTCCTTCTCTGAAAAAGCGAAGACAAAAGTCCTTTCGGCATCGGAATTCAAGAGCCCCTGGATGGCACTGGATATCGGTCCTAAGACGATTGAACTTTATGTAGAAACACTGAAGAAAATGAAAACCGTGGTATGGAATGGTCCCATGGGCGTATTTGAAATGAAACCCTTTGCTAAAGGTACCTTTGTCATTGCAGAAGCTATGGCAGATCTTGATGCCACCACCGTCATCGGCGGCGGTGAGTCTGCATCCGTTGTGGACCAGCTGGGCATTGAAGACAAATTCTCCCATGTATCCACCGGCGGCGGTGCCTCCCTGGAAATGCTGGAAGGCATGGTCCTTCCCGGCGTGGCAGTACTGGCGGATAAGGAGTGATTCTGTTTGCGTAAAACCCTGATTGCAGGCAACTGGAAAATGAATCTCACAGTAACAGAAGCTGAGAAATTTTTCAAAGCCTTCAAAATACAGAAAAAGGAAGGGACCGAGCTTCTTTTCTGTCCGCCCTTTACCGATATTCCCATAGCCCGTTTCTTTTTGGACCGCTCCTCCATTCGTTGGGGGGCCCAGAATGTGTATCCTGAAGAAAAGGGAGCATTTACAGGAGAAATTTCGGCACCTATGCTGAAGGACCTGGGCTGCAGCTATGTCATCTGCGGCCATTCCGAACGGAGGCAGATTCTTGGTGAGAGTGATGAATTTGTGGCTCGCAAAGTGAAAGCGGTGCTGGAAAATGACATGATTCCTATCCTCTGCGTAGGGGAAACGGAAGAAGAAAGAAAGGAAGGCCAGACGGAGGAACGAATTGGAAGCGAAATCAGGACAGCTCTTTTTGCACTCTCTAAAGAGGAAACAGCTAAAATGGTCATTGCCTATGAACCTATCTGGGCCATCGGCTCCGGTCAGGCTGCTACTCCCAAAGATGCGGAAGAAATCGCATCCTTTATTCGTAAAACCGTGAAAGAGGCGGCAGGAAAGAAAGCAGCTGATGAGGTTCGTATCCTTTATGGCGGTTCGGTGAATGGAGATAATATTTCCCATTTCATGAAGCAGAAAAATATTGACGGTGCCTTGATTGGCGGCGCCAGCCTGAAGCCGGACACAATGATTGATATTTATAATAAAGCCTGATAACCATACTGAAAAAATTACAGGAGGAATAAAGCATGGCAGCAATTACTGATTTGCACGCAAGAGAAATTTTGGATTCCAGGGGAAATCCCACAGTAGAAGTAGAAATGACATTGGAAGACGGCACCTTTGCCAGGGCCGCCGTTCCCTCCGGTGCATCTACTGGCATGTTTGAGGCTACTGAACTTAGAGATGGCGACAAAAGCCGGTACAACGGTAAAGGAGTCCTGAAGGCGGTAAACAATGTAAACAGCGAAATCGCTGATGCCGTGCTTGGCTGGGATGCCAGCGACCAGAGAGGCCTTGACCACATCCTCATCAATCTGGATGGTACGGAAAACAAGAGCCGCCTTGGTGCCAATGCCATTCTGGGTGTATCCCTGGCTGCTGCTCATGCAGCAGCTGCTTCTGCCGGCCTTCCACTGTACCAGTATCTGGGCGGCGTGAATGCCCATAACCTGCCGGTACCTATGATGAATATCATGAACGGTGGTGCTCATGCAGACAACAATGTGGACATCCAGGAAAGCATGATTATGCCTGTCGGTGCTCCCAGCTTCCACGAAGGTCTGCGCATGTGCGCTGAAATCTATCATGCCCTGAAGGATGTACTGAAGAAGAAGGGACTGTCCACTGCCGTAGGTGACGAAGGCGGTTATGCTCCAGACCTTCCCTCCAATGAAGCAGCCATGGAAGTGATCTGTGAAGCCATTGAAAAAGCAGGCTATACCGCAGGTAAAGATGTGGTTCTTGCTACTGATGTAGCAGCCTCTGAACTTCTTGGCGACGATGGCCTCTACCACCTGGCAGGAGACCATACCGCCAAAACGGCTGATGAAATGATTGCATTCTACGAAAAGCTCATTGATGAATATCCTATTATCTCCATTGAAGACGGCCTGGGAGAAGAGGACTGGGATGGCTGGAAGAAACTCACAGACGCCCTGGGTAAAAAAGTACAGCTGGTAGGAGATGACCTCTTTGTCACCAATACCAAACGCCTCTCCAAAGGCATTCATCTGGGCGTGGCCAACTCTATTCTCATCAAGCTGAACCAGATCGGCACCCTGACTGAAACCTTTGAGGCTGTGCAGATGGCTCAGCGCTGCGGATACACTGCGGTGATTTCCCATCGTTCCGGCGAAACTGCCGACACTACCATTGCTGATGTAGCCGTGGCTCTCAATGCCGGCCAGATTAAGACCGGTGCTCCAGGACGGACAGAAAGAGTGGCTAAGTATAACCAGCTTCTCCGTATTGAAGAAGATCTGGACGCCGATTCTTTCTACGGAAGCAGTGCTCTTTCTCATAGAATGAAACGGTTTAAATAAGCTGAAAATAAACGCAGAAATCCCCGGCCTGGTGCCGGGGATTTCTGCGCTGCGTGAGTAAAAGAAGGCGGCTCAAGCCTATAGTACCTATTGCCTGAAAGCCGGTGGGAAGCTTTAAAACTTTTCTTCGCTGCATTTTCAGAACCTTCAACGCAGAGCTTACTTCGAACGGGAGAATCTTTGCCCCCTTTGTCTCTTCATGGTATAATGGGGAAAGTGATTATGAACCCATTCATCATTGGTTTAAAGGAGCGATAGAATGAGCAAAGTATATGTAACAGGACATAAATCCCCGGATACTGACAGCATTGCCGCTGCTATTTCCTATTCCTATCTGAAAAGACAGCTGGGAATGGATGCGGTAGCAGCCAGAGCAGGGGAACCGAATAAGGAAACGAAATTCGCCCTTGACTATTTCAAGGTAGAAGCACCGGTTCTTCTGACCAGCGTGGCAAGAAAGAGCGAATCCGACGAAAAGACAAAAATCATTCTGGTAGACCACAATGAATCCAAACAGTGTGTAGACGGCATTAAAGATGCAGATGTACTGGAACTCATCGATCATCACCGCCTGGGTGATTTTGAAACGGAGAGCCCTATCTTTATCCTTATTCGTCCGGTAGGCTGTGTGAATACTGTTATTTACGGACTTTATAAACAGAACGGCGTAAAACCGTCCAAAGAAGTGGCAGGTATGATGCTCTCTGCCATTATTTCTGATACGGTTCTCTTCCGTTCTCCTACCTGCACGGAAGAAGATAAGAAAGCAGTGAAGGAACTGGCTGAAATTGCCGGCGTAGACTATGAAAAGTACGGCATGGACATGCTGAAGGCCGGCGCTGATATTTCTGACTATCCGGCTGAAAAACTGGCTCACAACGACACCAAGGAATTTGAAGCAGGCGGAAAGACCTTCTCCTGCGGACAGATTTCCGTTATGGATGTAGAACCGATTAACGCAAAGAAAGCAGATATTATGAAAGCCCTGGAAGATACCAAGGCAGAAAAGAAATACGAAGCTTCCTATCTTATGGTAACTAATATTCTGACAGAAGATACCTATCTCTGGTTCACAGAAGGTGCCAAAGATGCTGCTGAAAAGGCATTTGGCAAGAAGGCAGAAAATGGTATGATTTACCTGCCGAAAGTCATGTCCCGTAAAAAACAGGTGGCTCCGTTCCTCCTGAAGGTATATGGAGAATAATAAAATCCTGAAATTACCGGTATGCTGCCGGTGATTTGCGGAGGAAGAACTCATACATGACTCTGTCATATATGAGTTCTTCTTTTTATCAGGGCTTTGCATAGGCCCGCCAGCCCACTAACCCACTGTTACTAACAAACAAAGGAGCAAGAATGACAGATTTTTTACATACATTAAATGACCGCCAGCTGGAAGCAGTTAAGCAGGTAGAGGGTCCGGTACTGATTATGGCCGGCGCCGGTTCCGGTAAAACGAAGGCTCTGACCTGCCGGATTGCCTACATGCTTTCTCTGGGCATTCGCCCCAGTGAAATCCTGGCCATTACTTTTACCAATAAAGCAGCCAAGGAAATGCGGGATCGTGTTCACAGTCTGGTCGGGCCGGCAGCAGATAAAATCTGGATGTATACCTTCCATTCCTTCGGCGCCCGTTTCCTCCGCCGGGAAATCAACAATTATCCACCCTATACCGATAAATTCACCATTTACGATTCTGATGATTCCAAACAGCTGGTGAAGAATGTACTGAAGGAACTGAATCTGGATGATAAGCAGTTTCAGCCCCGGTCCATCCAGAGCAGTATTTCTACGGCTAAAAACCAGCTTCTCAGCCCCCAGGCTTTCCGCCGTCAGGCAGGAGGAAATTTCTATAACCAGAAGGCAGCGGATGTGTATGATCTCTATGACAAACATATGAAACAGAACAATGCCCTTGATTTCGACGATCTTCTCTTCATTACCACTGCTCTTCTGGCCAATGAAACCATCCGCAGGCGCTGGCAGGATCGTTTCCATTATATCCTTATCGACGAATACCAGGATACGAACCACGCGCAGTACCTGATGGCGAAATACATTGCCGGAAGCCTTCAGAATATCTGCGCTGTAGGCGATGCAGACCAGAGTATTTACTCCTGGCGCGGTGCGGATCTTCGAAATATTATGGATTTCAAATCGGACTATCCAAAGGCCAGGATTATCAAGCTGGAGCAGAACTATCGCTCCACGCAGACCATTCTTGATGCAGCTAATGCGGTGATTGAAAATAACCCGGACCGCCCTTCCAAGAAACTGTGGACCGAGCAGCGGGGCGGTGCTCACCTGCAGTGGTATACGGCCATGGATGAACACAATGAAGCAGAATTCATTGTGAATACTATGAAGAAAAAGCATGATGAGGACCATGTGCCTTATGGAAATATGGCAGTGCTCTACCGTATGAATGCTCAGTCCCGTGTATTGGAAGAGACCCTGGTGAAGCGAGGCATCGGCTATACCATGGTAGGGGGGACCAGATTCTATGACCGTGCGGAAATCAGGGATATTATGGCTTATCTCAAGGTCATTAATAATTTCAGGGATAACATCAGCCTTACCCGCATCATCAATGTGCCCAAACGGGGGATTGGAGCCACCACTGTGCAGAAGCTGACGGACTATGCCAATAGCGGGAACATGTCCATGTTTGAAGGCATTATGGCTCTGGAGGGTTCTCCCATTTCCGCTTCCGCCCAGCTGAAGCTGCAGAATTTCAGTGCTCTTATCTTTGATTTTCTGAATGCTTCCACAGAGATGAATATTTTTGACCTGATTCAGAAAATTCTGACTGATACAAAATATCTGGTACAACTGCAGGAAAGCGATGATCCCCAGGCCCAGAGCAGGGAAGAAAACCTGGGCGAACTTCTTTCTGTGGCCAAGGACTTCACCACCACCCATCCGGGAGAAGGATTGGCTGAATTTCTGGAACAGGTGGCTCTGGTAAACGATGTGGACGGCTATGAAGAAACAGATGACAAAGTCACCCTAATGACCATGCACAGCGCCAAGGGCCTGGAATTCCCTGTGGTGTTTCTGCCTGGCATGGACGAAGGCATTTTCCCCGGCGTCCGCTCCCTTATGGAAGAATCCCGCCTGGAAGAAGAACGTCGTCTCTGTTACGTGGCCATTACCAGGGCAAAGAAGGAGCTTTACCTCTGCAATGCCCATATGCGCACCATGTATGGACAGATGAAACCCTATGCGGCCAGCCGTTTCCTGGAAGAAATCCCATCTGACCTTATCGACCATGTGGGCAGCGATAGAAAGCAGGAGACCATCAAAAGTGCCGGCCGCTGGCACAATGAAAGCAGGAGCCGCTATGCTCTTTCTGACTCCGCTGTGGTGAACAAACCCAAAAAAGCCGGCACAAAAGCTCGATATGACTGGAAAGTGGGAGATACCGCTGTTCATAACCTTTGGGGAAAGGGAAAAGTGGTGGCAGTTATGGGAAAAGACAAGAACATGATGATTAAAGTGGATTTTCAGGGTAAGGTGCGCCAGCTCATGGTGACCTTTGCGCCCATTAGGAAGGAAGAATAGAGGCATTTCTATGGCAACTGAAGAAATCAGGAAAAAGGTGCAGGAACTCCGGAAGGAAATCCGCCATCACAGCTACCTGTACTATGTGAAAGATGCTCCGGAAATTACGGATTATGAATTTGACCACCTCTATCGTCAGCTGGTGGATTTGGAAAAGGAATATCCAGAACTGGTGACTCCCGATTCTCCTACCCAGAGGGTAGGGGGCAAAGCATCCGACGATTTTGGAAAAGTCCGTTTCCGCAAGCCCATGCTGAGCCTGGCCAATGCTTTCAGTGCCGATGAACTTCGGGATTTTGACCGCAGGGTGAAGGAAGGCCTTGGTGTAAACTCCGTGGAATATATTACGGAACTTAAAATTGATGGCCTTTCCATGAATCTTATTTACGAAAATGGCAGCCTGGTTCAGGGACTTACCCGAGGCGACGGCAGAGTAGGGGAAGATGTGACGGCCAACGTCAAAACCATTCACACCATTCCTCTTTACATTGAAAACGCACCGCCCTACATGGAAGTGAGAGGTGAAGTGTATATGCCCAGAAAAAGCTTCATCACCCTGAATGAGGAAAGGGATGAAGCAGGGCTCATGCCTTTTGCCAACTGCCGGAATGCAGCAGCCGGCTCGCTGCGCCAGCTGGATCCCCATGTCACCGCTTCCCGGAACCTGGCCTTCTTTGCTTATGCACTGGGGGATATGCAGGGACTGGAAATTCATTCCCAGGAAGAACTGCTTAAGCAGCTGGAAGCGTTCCATTTTCAGGTGAATCCGAATTATCGGAAATGGGACTCCATCGAAGGCGTTATTAAAGGCGTCAATGAATGGGAAGTCAAGCGTCATGACCTGGGCTATGACACCGATGGTATGGTCATCAAAGTGAACGATTTCGCTCAGCAGAATCAGCTGGGGGCTACGGTGAAAGATCCCAAGTGGGCAATGGCTTATAAGTACCCGCCGGAAGAAGTGGAAACCAAGGTAGAGCGTATCATTGTTACCATGGGTCGTACCGGCGTTCTCACTCCGTCGGCGGACCTTACCCCTGTGCATCTGGCAGGCACTACCGTGAAACGGGCTACCCTCCACAACATGGATTTTATCCATGAAAAAGACATTCGGGTGGGAGATCATGTCATGATTTACAAGGCAGGGGAAATTATTCCTGAAATCTCCACAGTGCTCAAAGATAAGCGCACGGGAAAAGAAGAAATCTTTGAAATGCCAAAGACCTGTCCTATCTGCGGTGAGCCGGTGCACCGCATCGAAGGAGAAGCCGCTTATCGGTGCACAAATCCCAACTGCGGCGGCGTGGTACGGGAAAAGCTCATTCACTTTGCTTCCCGTGATGCCATGGACATCGAAGGGATGGGACCCTCGGTGGTGGACAGTCTTCTGGCTGCCCGTCTGGTCAATGACCCTGGTGACTTCTATCGGTTGAAACAGGAAGACATAGAGCAGATTGAAGGATTGGGAGCTAAGAGTGCAAATAACCTAGTGATTGCTATCCAGAATAGCAAGAATAGGGGATTGGCAAAGCTTCTTTTTGGTTTAGGTATCCGTAATTTGGGCTCTGAAACGGCTGAAGCGCTTGCTAAATATTTTAACAATATGGATAGTCTTCTCGAGGCTGATATTTCTGAAATCCGTAAAGCGCTTGGAATTAAGAAGAAATCTAATGAGCAAAAGACTATTGTCAATTTGTATAATGCAGCTCATAGTGCTTACGCTAATTCTGAATATGGTGGTAGTATAAAAGATTATCTCCAAGCATTGCATATCACTGGTGTTGGACCTAAAAAGATTGAAAAGTTGTCGAAATACTTTCCTTCCATAGATGATTTGCTAAATGCAGATTACGAAGATATTCGTGTTGCTTTTGGCTTTAAGAAAAATGAAGAAAGCAAAATTGCCATTAGTATTCTCGAGGGTCTGCATAGCGAGAGTAATTTAACTCTTATTAACAAATTACGTAGTTCTGGCGTCAATATGAAAATTGTATCTATCGAAGATAATTTTAGTGGAAAAGCTTTTTCGGGAGAGGTGATTGTTCTTACTGGTAAATTATTGACCATGGGACGACGAGAGGCTAGCGATATTATCAAGAGTCAAGGTGGAGAAACGCAAAGTTCTATCACAAATAAGACTACTTTAGTTATTGCTGGCGAGAATGCTGGAAGCAAATTAGACAAAGCAAGAGCTAAAAATATTCCAGTGATTAATGAAAATGAATTTTTATCGAGAGCTGGAATCAAGTAGATATATGCTCAAGGAGTATGTATTCTAATTCTTTGTCCTTGTGACATAAAAAGGAACCTTAGCATAAAACCAAGGTTCCTTTTTATCTGCCTAATTTATTAAAATACTCAAAGTAATACTTTTTTTAATATAATAAATCATTGGCCAACTCTTTCTTTATTTTCTTATTTTCATCTTTGACCTTTTCAAGTAAAATATTAGAGTTGACATATTGCTCAAAATCTGATTTCACCTTAGCATCGAGTTGAAGCATATTTTGTATTTCCGCATTATTTTCGATTTCGTTTATAATATGTTTGCAAAGCATCTTATGCTTCCCGGCCTGACAGGAGCAAGAAGCTTTAAGTTTCCCTGTATCATTGTTAAATATAATGATATAACTATTACCACTGCTTCCTGTAACCTCAATTGTTTTAATCATAATGAGATACCTCCTGTTCACTATTGCCAATGGTGCTATTTATAGTCTAACAATCAACTAAATTAATTGCAAATATTGGCCGGTAATCACTTGGGAAATTCTTTTTGAGTTTATCATGATGGTGTGAAGGGATGGTACTGGTGTTTATGAGGTGTTAAATTGAAATAATATCCTGCGCTAAAAACTGTAAAATGTTAGCCATCAAGTTTTCACGTGATAACTGCTTTTTAGCTATCTCAGGCCCCTGTGGGGCCTCGGCTTTTCTTGCGAAAATCCGCTATCCTCCGTCGCCTACGGCGACATCTCCTTCCAGAGAAAGGAGGCTCTGGCTCTTCGTCATGCAGCACTGATGACACAAAAGCAAGTCCCGTAACGCCTTGCGCCCCTTTAGGGTGGCAAGCGAACGTGGTTTGTAGGGGAGCGTTAGCAACCTGAAAACCACGTGAGACGCTTTCCCGTGGAGGAGAGGGCCATGAAGTGGCGCGGGGGTGTAGGTAAGGGGCGAAATGATACTCTATGCTGAACTAACTGTGGAGGTCCTGCATAGGACCTCCAAGTCAGCCGAAGTTGGCCCTGCATAAACTGGCGAAGGAGTATCATAATTATTCTTACCCTCGTACACCCTTTGCCTCTTTGAGGCGTTCCCCTCAAGGGGAAACGAGAAATATAGAGAGGCCTTCCTTTTAGTCGGCTGACCGATTGCAGGGCAGCATTCTGCAGGAGATTTGAGGGCTCCCTTTCACTGGCTCCATGTAAGGCAGATTCATATAGGGCGCTTACCTCTGCTCGAAATGACGGGGAAGCCATAGTGGAACAAAAGCAAATCCCGTAACGCTGACTATATAATCATTGCCGCCTTCGGCGGCAATCCTTCCCCTCTGAACCTTTTGAACCCTCTGAACCCTCATATAATATGTTTGGAAGGGGAAGAT
>ULYR01062765.1_pt1 | contig 23565 bp, 14 predicted proteins | sample 1962341 | NCBI WGS metagenome assembly ULYR01 (sample SAMEA4835868, study PRJEB28245) | human gut metagenome | biome: gut microbiome; material: fecal sample | place: Denmark | collected 2008 | reverse complement strand
CCCTTCTTCTTATCGTGTCCATTCTATGGGGTATATTTTAACTTAACCTGCTCATGAGTCCACTTTATTGCAGCCTCAACTACATATCCATCCTCTGTAAGGGTCACTTTGCTTACAATATTTTCCTCTGCACAATTAGATCCGTTAAATGAATGCTCATTTAGATAATTTATTCTATACTGTTTATCATCTTCCTGGTACGATTTTGTCTTCTGATTATTCTCATCAACAAATATTTCAAGTGAATCCTTCTCATGAGCTGCTTCGGCAGTGGCATCAAGTAAAGAATCCTTAACAGTTACCTGTACATAGAGATTCTCGTTATCCCAAAGAAGCTTAGCAGTGGCATCAGCCTTTGCACCAAGTCTAACTGTGAGAGGTATACTATCTACCTTGCCCCATATTGCACTGTTGTCTTTTCCTATGCTGATAGTTCCCTTATCAATCTGGGCAAATGGCTTTAACTGTGCTTTTGCAAAGTAATCGCTCTTCTCATCATGGCTTAATGTATAGTCATTAAATGCAGCCTTCATTGTTCCATCTGTTATCACCACATCAAACGTCAATGCGTCAAAGGCCTTAAGTGTAATATCATTTACCTCTACTGTAGCAATATATCCATCTTTGGTTGCCGTTGCATCTTCTCTGTTTACAGTTACTTTCTTTACGTTATTTCCAAGCTTAACGTAGGCTGTAACCGCATCTGTATCATCGACTGTACTGTCTTTTACATTTGCCAGGAACTTAATTGAATTCTCATTCCATACAGGGACAATTGCCGCTGATGTATCCGCCTTGCTTATAGTAAGCTCTGTTCCTGCTGTAAACTTGTCATCAATCTGCTGTGTAAATGACACTTCCTGAATCGTAGGTGCGAGCTTAGTAGTGTCTACAAATGCCCAATAAGCACTCTTTACCTGATAATCATCATCAAATAACAATGGGACCTGCTTCTTTGTCTCAGTTGCACCACCACCTACACTGCTTGATGTCTGTAACCATGAGTATTTATCGACTACACCCCATACGGTAATACCGGACATATTGATGCCTTCTGACTTTAACTGCTTTACTGCATCATATATTTCCTTATAGCGATATGCTAATCTTGTATATTCTTCCTGCTTTGTCTTGTCTGTTCCGTCATATGCATCACTTACGCCAAAATCGAGTTCTGTAATCTGAACCTTTCCTACAATGGCTGCATACTTCCTAGCTGCTGTGATGAACTCCTGTGCAGATGGTGAACCTGCTGTCTGATAATGTCCCTGCATTCCGACTGCATCTATTCTTGTTCCCTCTGCTGCCTTTACATCCTTAAGAAGCTGTGCAATACCTTCGCTCTTTAATGCCGAACAATCACCGTAATCATTGTAATAAAGCTCTACATCAGCCGGAACATACTTGTTGGCAAATCTGAAGGCATTGATTATAAACTCATTGCTTCCATATACTCTCCACCATGTGGAGTTCTCATTTTCATTTCTATAGGTTCCTCTGCCGTCACTTATGGCCTCATTCACTACATCCCAGCCGTAGAACATATCCTTATATTTGCTGTTTTCACCCATGTAATGCTCAGCCATTGTCTTTATGTACCACTCATGACGAAGAGTCATCTCTTCCTTAGAACAGAGTTCCTTGTCCTTATCATAATCAACATGGAAAAACCACTCAGGTGTCTGGGAATGCCATGTAAATACATGTCCTCTTATCCTTATAGCACTTTCCGGATGTTTCTGATTGTACTTATATACATACTCAAGCATTTCATCAGCTCTGCTAAAATCAAGCTTCGGTACTGTTATCTCTATGCCGTTTATTGTTGCCTTTTCTGTTTCCGGACACTTGCTTGCATATCCAAATGCAGCATCCGGCTTTAATTCATTACCGAAGGTTATGGCATTGAAATGTTTCTTTACAAGAGCCATTTCCTTCTCATCCTTGAGGTCGCTAAGACATATTGCCGTACCGACTATGAAATTCTCATCTCCCATAGCCTCCGTTACAACGTCCTTAAGATTAGGAACGTCATACTGAATACCTTCAACGGTATCCTCTTCCTCTACATCAACAACTGCACCTTCTGCTGCTGTCCAGCTGTCAAGTACTACATTTCCATTAAATGTAAAATAAAGGTCTCTTGTACCTGAAAGTCCTTCAAAATTACCTGTAAAGTCCTGGAAATCTTCAGATGCCTTTACATCAATCGTGCCTATTACCGTTCCTCTTTCGCTTCCTACCCTTACATCAATCTTTGTATCAGACTCTGCCTTCGCTCTTACTGTTATAGTGGAGAGACCCTTGGAGAAATCTGCTCCCTTAACACCGATAAAGCTTCCTGACGATGCATTTACAACTGTGTTTCCAAGTCCGGATACATTGATACCATACTGACGGAAAATATTCTCAGCCTGTACTGTCACATAAGGATTAAGCTTATCAAGCTGCTCAACTCCGATCATTGTAGGTGTACCCTTATTGATTGTTCCGTCTGCATTTACAGTAAGTTTATCAATATGGGTGCTTCTGTAGTTGCGGCTCTTGCCAAATACCTGTGAATCCACACTTCTTGTATGGTATGCAATATACAGCTCCCCATTAAATTCAAATATTGAATGGTGATTATTTCCACCGCCGCCTAAATTGGATGGATTAGGAAATACTGTTCCGACATATGTATAAGGTCCCATAGGTGAATCACTTGTCATATAAGCGATTACAGCAGTTCCAACTCCATTCTTCTTGCCGCTTGCCCAGTTAGTACAATATGAATATACATATTTGCCATTAATCTTGTTGATGCCTGAATCCTCGAATAAATATGGTGCATCAATAGTTACCGGCTCACCGTCAAGACTTATCATATCAGCTCCCAGCTTAACGATTCTGGCTGTCATAGGATGCTCGTCCTTTCCGGACGGAACACCACCGCCAAAGCAGAGGTATGCACTTCCATCATCATCAACCATTACAGCAGGGTCAAATAACCACTCAACAGTATCACATGTCGGTGTCTGTCGGCTTACAAGCTGCTTTCCGAGAGGATCTGTCCAAGGTCCTTCCGGTGAATCTGCCGTGAGAACACCTATACCGCTTCCGTTGTCAGCAAAATATAAGAAGAATTTCTCCTTGCCATCAATTGTCTTGTGTGCTGCACATGGTGCCCATGAATTGTTAGCCCACTTAGCAGCTCCCTCCGGTGCTCCTTCTTCTAAGTTCTTACCTGCAACAGGTATTGCACCATGGTCTGTCCAGTTGACAAAGTCTGTTGTAGAGAAGCAGTTGATTGTCTTTACCTTTCCATATGCATTCTCCTTCACGTCACCATCTGCATTATACTCATAGACATCATTTGTTGCATATACATAAACTCTGCCATTGTACACCATTACGCTAGGGTCAGCACTGTAACGCTGTGTGGCAATTGGATTATTATTAGCCTTATCCTTATAGCACTGCTTAAATGAACCATCATTTACTTCAACAGGACTAGGTTCTTTGAGCTTAAATGTAACGCTCTTTACCGTCTTAGTCACTGTATCGGCTGTAAGGCTCATAAGATCAAGTATCTTTATTTCTGATTTAGGAACATTTCCGTTAAGATTACTGTCTCTTAATACATTGCTTCCATAGACAACGGCAGCCTCGGTAAAATCATCATCAGCAGCACACAGCTTTACTGAAAATTCCTCTGTTGAATCAACCTCAACTGATACATACTCTATTCTGGTCATATCAACTTCATCAGGTATCACATAGAACATCTGTGCATACTGACTCTTATATGTAAGCTTATGTCCGCCATCTGCCTCCTCGACATCAACTCCCCATGCAGCCTTTTGCTCCAGCTCTGTCATGCTGTATTTAAACTCAGTCTTTACAGCATCCTCTGCCTTTGGTTCAAGCTTGAATGTAATATTGCCAATTTCCTTAACCAGCTCTGCCTGGCTAAGGCTCATAAGACATAATACTCTAAGCTCAGCTTTTTCAACCTTTCCGTCCAGGTTATCCGCTGTTATTGTACTATTTCCATATACAATTCCACCTGATGTATATGAAGCATCTGCTGCACACAGCTTTACAGATAATTCTCCGCTATCTGTGTCGACTGCTGCTGAAATGAATCTGCTCATATCGACTTCATCAGGTATCTTAAAGAACACCTGATTATACTGTTTAGGAAATGTCACATTAAGCTTTCCATTCTCTGCTACTGTCTTTTCTGCTCCCCATAATGCTAAAATCTCAAGCTTTGAAGCATCGTATGTAAACTCATTCTTATCTGACACATCGACATCACCGCTTCCGATCTCGCCTTCCTCAACAGTAAATCTCACTTTTCCCACTGTTTTTGTCTGCTCACCCTCAAGTAAGTTCATAAAACCAATAACGCTTACTTCTGAGAGCTGTGCTTTGGCATCGGCTTTTATATCCTTGGTGTTAAGCTGTGTTGCACCATATACATCTATGGCACTTGCAAAATTATCACGCTCTGCACACAGCTTCATTGAAAAGTATTCCGCATTCGTCTCCACCTCAACCGAAACGAGCTTGTTGACATCAACTTCTGCCGGAATACAATAAAATATCTGAGAATACTGCTTTGAAAAAGTAACCTTGTAATTTCCTTCCTCGTCCGTCGCAGCTTCAGCCCCCCAGCGTGTAACGACTTTCAAGTCCTTTGCATTATACTCAATTACCTTCTGCTTTACAGCGTCCTGCACAGCAGCATCAAACCCCCCGGCTTCAACATCTGTACAGACATGCCTTGCATCATACAGTTCTTTTGCGCTGACAGCTGATGCATTTCCCGTCAGCATAGCTCCTATCACCAATGTGACAATCGCCCTGCTCATAAATTTTCGCATATTGTTCTCCTTTACCATAAGAAATATATATACCCATTTGTGATTTTAACTAATTTTTTTATTTACATCTTGTCATTTTTAGCTATTTTTGTCTCATTTCTTGCTTTTGTTGTCAAATTGCACAATTTATAACAATCTTTCACATATTAGCTGTGCATTTTTATGTTAATCAGGTAATTTCTCATTTCATGGTAACTGTTCATGTAACAAAGTACTTTTTCTTCCATCAACTTCTGTAAAATAAAATTGTGGTGGTACTTTTTAATATATACATATTCATTTCTATTGTTTATAATGCATACTATGAATATAATGATGTAGGAATCAAAAGGTATTTTGCTCCCAAAAATATCGGATTGCTTCGTTCTTTGTTTACACTCTCGCAATCCTGATATAATAGTGTCAGCATCTAAATGTGCTGTACGTCAACCAAAATCACCAGAGCACAGCACTAACTGCAGATGAAAAATGCCTGCATGGATTTTACATTGTAGTTTTACAGCAGGCTGCTCAGAAACGAGGATTATAAATGAATAAACGAAATTATCAAAAAGAGCTTGAGCAGCTCATCTCCAATATAGAGCCGGGCAGGGTTCCAACACTGCTATTGCATGCATGCTGTGCACCGTGCAGCAGCTACTGTCTTGAATACCTTTCACAGTATTTTTCCATAACTGTCCTTTTCTATAATCCTAATATCTCACCTGAAGCAGAATACACTAAAAGGGTTGATGAGATACGAAGGCTTATCGATGAGCTTCCGACTAAGAACAAAGTATCACTTATTGAAGGAAGATACCTTCCTGAGGAATTCTATTCTTCTGTAAAAGGGCTTGAAAATGAGCCTGAAGGCGGAAAAAGATGTCCTGTCTGTTATGAACTGCGTCTACGCGAGGCTGCTGTCACAGCAAAGGAACTTAAATTTGACTATTTTACGACAACCTTAAGCATAAGCCCGCTAAAGGATGCCGAAAAGCTCAATGAGATTGGAAAAAAACTTTCGGACGAATACGGTGTTGCCTACCTATATTCCGATTTCAAGAAAAAAAATGGATATAAGCGCTCGATTGAGCTTTCAAGGGAGTACAAGCTGTACAGACAGAATTTCTGTGGCTGCGTGTTCTCAAGACGTGAGGCGGACAACGAAAAATAGCAGGGAGATTTCCCTGCTATTTTGCTATTTTGCTATTTTAATTATCCGGATAAAAAACGCACACCTCGTTGTCGAATTCCTTAATCCTAAGTCCAAAAGGATATAACAGCGGATAAGCTCCGCCTGCCGAACGCGCAATGATATAACATGCATGGTAGGTGAGATTCTCCTCCTCCGGCAGACCAAATATATATCTTCCAATCTGCTTAGTCTCCGTGTTGCTGCTCAAATCGATATCGTACGGTGACGGCGGTGTGTCAAGGCTCACCAGATAGAATATGTACATGATATAGGCCTCTGCCACATATATCGGCTTATCATTAAGATATTCCTGGCTTTCAATAAACTCAATTGCCTCCTTGTAATCGTCCTCCATGCCGACATACCTGTTATACTTCTCGGTTGTGAAATAGTATCTTATAAACGAAATCGAAAATACCAGATATGCCACGGCTATAACTGTCGATATAACAGCCCTGAGCTGAACCTTCTTCACCACATCTATGACGAATGCAATTCCGATAACTATATAGTACAGCACCGAAAAGAATATACCGTTCATCCTGCTTGTAATCGCCTCATTAAGCATCATTCCCATAATAAACTCTGCTATGAACCACAATAAAACGCCGGCTTCCGCGCTGAATTTTCTTTTTTTGATACTTTTTATAAAATCTATAATGCCCTTTATGAAGCCTACCGCAAAAAAAGGTATCGAAATTACATACAATGTCATGTATCGCTCATTGGTGTTAAATCCAAGATAGTCATGTAAAAAGATGACCTTGAGCATATTTACGATATTTCTTAGCTTCGGTAACCCTATCTCCTTGATTCTGTAGCCGTCAAGCCTTACTAACGTAAACTTCCATATCGTTCTTGTCTCAAGTCCAAGTATATTTATGAGCTGCACTGCAATAAGCGGAGCCGCCATAAGTGCCAACGGAACACAGAAACACAATGCCTGCTTGAATGACAGCTTTCTCATGTATAACAGGTATATGAACATCATAATCAGGAACAATATCATAACTATATAGCTTAGAGTGTAGGTGTACAGCACCAACCCGCAGGCTATACCTGCTATGAAAAAGTATACAGGCTTTTCCTTCTTCAATGCGTATGCAAGACACGATATAAAGATGGAGGCTGTCCCCAGCATGAGGTTACAGTCAAAGCCGAACCTTGCAGACATGATAAAATAAGGTGTGATAGCATACAACAGCGCCCATATAACCATCTTCTTTTTGTCCGCCCCGGTTGTTTTAAAGAACCAAATTCCCGAAAACATGACCATCATTGACATTATAACCGCAGGTATCCTCACGACAAAATGTGAAAAATCAAAAAACTTGAAGAGAAGTGCCGTCATGTAGGTGTACAGGCTGCTCTGACCTCCGCCGCCATAGTTCATAAACATGACCGGGTAAGGATATCTGAACCTGTCCACACCATATTTTGCAATACACCACGCATCATAGGCAATTCCCGCCTCATCCACATTCCAGCCGCGCGGAATATCCCCAATCATTATCAGTCGAAGTACAAGAGCCAGTACAGCGGTGACTATGATTGCAAAGGCAAGCGCATACTTTTTTACAAAATTTTTCATAGCGTTCTCCTCATGTATTTGTTAGGCGCCATTGTCCAAAGCAGAATATTCTGACATCAGAATCCTATAAAACAAAAAAAGAGAGAAAACTTCCCTCTTTTCTTTTCGTGTAACGGAGAAAGAGGGATTTGAACCCTCGCGCCGGTTGCCCGACCTACACCCTTAGCAGGGGCGCCTCTTCGGCCTCTTGAGTATTTCTCCGAATTCACAATCATTATTAAATTGTGGCTGCCAAGGGGTGATATAGTAAAGCCTAATCACCTGACGCATTTAGTATTCTAACACTTTATTAAGATAATGTCAATCTATTTTTTTACTTTTTATAATAATTTGAATTTTTTAGAATACATTCACTATACACTATGTCCGTAAATTTGAGTGCGCCCTTCCTGTTTAAGTGGTCTGTATCGATAAACAGACTGTAATCATCATAGAACCTGTCATCGCGGGCATAGTCATGGTACTCCGTGCCTGTGTCATCGGCTATCTTATCTATAATTGCATTAAACTGCTCTAAAAACTCCGGCTCAACGCAGTCATTGTATGCCTTGGTATACGGCGTTGTGACCATAACCGGCGTTATATCATGTTCATGGCACTTTTCGATTATTGAGTATACCTTCTCAATCAAATCCGTTCTGAAGGCATAGCTGTCACCATTCTTATAGTTGAGCACATGTCTTTCATAGGCGTCCGCGGCATTGTGTTCGATGTCACTCAGGTTCATCCCCAGCATATCTGAGCTTTCCCGCACCTCACTCTCAGTCTTTTCGCCCATGAAAAACGCCTCAAAATAATTTGCAAGCTGTATGCGCATATCTGTCTTGAAAAACGCAAGGTACTTCACCTTGAAATACTCCTTGAAGGTCACTCCTATCATGTTACGATACTTCATAAAGCTGTAATACCTGTAGTTTTTTAGCTTGAACGTCTCCTCGTCAAGGCTGTCATCTGACAGCATAAATGTCATATATGATATAGGGATAATCAGATATGAATTTTTCGCCATCTTTCCGACAAAGTTATCAAATACCTTTTCGTCATACTCTACCGTCTGCGCCTGAATACCGAAATTAAAACCTGTTATACCCTGCGTCTCAAGGTCATCGTAAACAAAATCACATTCGCCGTGGCTGCTGCCGATATTCGCAACCATTATCTTGTTCGGCACATTTGAGAAGCGCTTCATCTCATCAATATTTTTTCTGTACCATACCTGCACTCCCTGTAAAAGAACCGCCGATGCCAACAGAACGCACACTACTCTTATTATGAATTTCTTCATGTAAAAATCACTCCATAATATCCTAAAACTGAAAATATATAAAACGTGATGTGACAACAAGAGGCATTTCAAGCAGTATGAACATAATCATAAATACATATACCGCACACCTTACCACCACATTTAGCCTGCCAAACTCCTTCAACAGATCTCTTTTCAGCGAAAAATAGTCATAGACCATTAAAAGAACCGCGCATACTGCCACAAGTGCCAGCTTGGCATGTGTAAGCAGCGTGTTATCTACAATCCTGTCCATGCTCTCGGAAAACGAACACCACCTCCAGCTAAGTCCCGACAGCATATTTACAGTTTCAGTGATTCCAAGCCGGAACACCATCCATGTCAACGTGACAAACAGAAATGTAAGCAGCACCTTTAACCACCACACTGCATTGTGTTTCACATTTTTGTTGACCTTCCTGTTGTTGAATAGCTGTGCCACTCCATGCATGCCGCCCCACACAACATAGTTCCAGCCCGCTCCGTGCCACAAGCCGCTTACCAGAAACACGAAAATCACGTTGAGCTTACTCACCATAAAGCCCCTTCTGTTCCCACCAAGAGGAATATACAGATAGTCCCTGAACCAGTTAGACAGTGATATATGCCATCTTCTCCAGAACTCCTTTACCGATGCCGAAAAATAAGGCGAATCGAAATTCTTTATGAGATTAATGTTGAACAGCTTCGCCGTGCCTATCGCTATATCCGAATATCCTGAGAAATCGCAGTATATCTGGATACTGAAAGCAAATATGGCAAGAATTACATGCACTCCCGCAAAATACTCCGCCTGATACACGTAGTCGACGAACATTCCAAGGTTATCCGCAATAACCAGCTTCTTAAAAAATCCGACTATTGCAAGTCTCATTCCGTACGCAGCATTATCGTAATCGAATTTCTCAGGCTCCTTTATCTGCGGCAGCAGGTTATCCGCTCTCTCAATAGGTCCCGCAACAAGCTGTGGGAAAAAGGAAATGAACGCCGCATACTTTCCGAAATGGTGCTCCGCCTTCAAGTCCCCTCTGTATACGTCGATAACATAGCTGAGTGTCTGGAATGTATAGAATGATATGCCAACCGGAAGCAGCAGCTTAGATGTCACCGGGTTAAGGTGTATTGAAAACCTGTCTGTCACCTTGACTATAGTCTCCATTGTAAAATTATAATATTTGTATACAAACAGAACACCCAGACATATCACAAGCGCCGACGCAAGTATCAGCTTTTTCAGCTTCCTGCTGTCCGCTTTTTCAAGAAGAAGTGCGCAGATGTAGGATATCAATGTCGTTCCGAATATCAGGACGATGTATTTTACATTCCAGCACATATAGAAATAATAGCTTGATGCCAGCAGTATTATCCACTTGTATCTGTCCTTTACAGCCCAGTACAGGACAAATACAATAGGACAAAATATTGCAAATGACAAAGAATTAAAGTTCATGTTCTATCTCCCGCTCACATTTTGAACTATATTTCCTCATACAAATCCCTGCCATCTGAGTCAATAACAACGATGACCGGAAAATCCTTTACGGTAAGCTTCCTTACAGCCTCAGTGCCAAGGTCATCATAGGCTATTACCTCCGATGAAGTTATACACTTAGACAGAAGTGCCCCTGCACCTCCTACTGCTGCAAAATATACTGCCTTATCCCTTACTATAGCCTCATGGACAGCTGGATTTCTTTTTCCCTTTCCAATCATGCCTATAAGTCCAAGGTCAAGAAGTGACGGTGCATACTTGTCCATTCTGCTCGCGGTAGTAGGTCCTGCTGAGCCAATCGGTCTTCCCTCCCGCGCAGGTGACGGTCCCATATAGTAAATTGTATTATTTTTCACATCAAAAGGCAGCTTTTCACCTCTTTCAAGAGCTTCGTACATTCTTTTATGCGCTGCATCTCTTGCAGTGTATATAGTTCCCGTAAGATATACATAATCCCCTGCCTTAAGTGTTGTCGATACACTGCTATCAAAAGGTACATCAATATGCTTGTCCATCTCCGTCTCCTAATCAAATAAGATATAATTATGTGGAGCTTTTATTCTTCCGCTCCGTTGTCTCTCCTTCTCATACCATATACCACTATCAGTATAAAAGTAATCACGGATACCACCTCCGCGATATGCCAGTACACCTTGCCTGCATAATATACTCTGATATCTCCATCGAAATTACTGTCCAATTCAATCAGCAATAGAGCATGCACTGACTTGGTCAGCCTGATTTTTTCTCCCGTATCTGCATTTATGGCTTTATATCCTCTATAATACAGTAATGGCAGTTCAACTTCGCCCTTTTCATCACCTGTTACTGCATGAAATGAAATATTGGTATATTCCTTTTCGTAACCGGTAACCACCGCATCAGTGGCGTCATAATGACTTTCCTCCCTTAGAAAATCCTCAGGAAAATAGCCATCCGCTTTTCTCGGAAGATATTCGTAGTTACCTACCTGACAGGACAGCTCTTTATCGTTTTCTGTCATGGTATACAGGTTCATATACGGCATTTCGTTCATTGTCAGCTTAGCTGCCCAGATAAACTGGAGCACTGTGAGCATAACAATGATTATTTCTGAAACCCTGAGTATCACTGTATCACTGCCGGCATCATCATACTGGTCAAGGAGTGCTGTCACAAGAACAATATATGTACATGTCCCCACCGTGAGGAATCTCATTGCAAACTGGATGTTTTTCACCATATTGCTGACACTTCGTGCTATTGAGTCAATTACCGCAACACCTGATGGTTCACTTCCAAGATATGTGAGCACTCTTTCATATGGTATTATATCCAACGATAATATTGCAGTGATAACTGTTATTACTGCTGAGACAATTATAAGTTTTTTATGCTTTTTAATTCCTTTTCTGAGCGTACATATAAATAAAATAATTGCAGGAATCACAGTCGGCCCCAGTCCCGGAACCATGTAATTTCTCCAACCTTCAAATTCAACAAATTTGGTGAAAAATTTAAATAAATCTGTGAATGTAAGGCAGAATGTTAATCTTGCACTGTTAGACTGTCCTGATCTTATATATGTATCTTCTAACATATATGACTCAATAAATGGAAGCAGATATCCGATATTGAGCACAATCGAAATTAAAACTACCTTCAATAAGACAAAAAATGTCTGCTTTCTGAATGTTTTCTTAAACAGCATAAGGCATGCCAATACGGTAAACAATCCAAATATCTCCGTACTTAAAACATGTGACTCTATTACACCGAAATATCCTATAACAGGCATAATCCACAGCCTGCTATAGTTTTTATCATCTACCGGAACTGCGTATATTTTCCAAAGCCCGGCTACGATAAGCGGAAGAAAAATCAATGCAGTAAATTCTCCGACTGCACCTCTTTGATATAAATCCACCAATCTTAAAAGAGACATACTGTACATTATTGCAGCTACAAGTGCAAGCTCCGCTCTTTTAAAGATAACCCTGAAGCTATAATATGACACAATAACCGTAGCTAGATTTACAAGAACAACAAACAGCTTATATGCATTCTGCATTGTAAAGCCCATCAGCCTGAATATTGCAGGAATATTATAAAACAGGCTTCCATAATACGTTGAAAAAGCATATCCGTATCCGCCATTGATAACTGGTTCTACCTTTACCGGCAGCTGCCCCGAAAGGTACCCTGCCTTCAACCCCTCCAGACGTATCAGATGGATAACGGTATCATCTCCTTTAATGAGATTATCACCAACTAAAGGCACACATGTTATCAGAAATACCACCGATATTATCATTGCATACGCAGCCTTCCGACATGTCATAATAATTCTGCCCGACAAAATCAGATAAACTATGAAGGTACCTGCAATTACCGATAACATAATCAATATTTTGATAAATGTTATATAATTGGTACACTCTATCTCATAGGATGCATAATTTAAAAAACTGGAAGGTCCATCTTTATATTGTTCTATGACAACCAAATTGATATTTAACTGCGGTTCGGTAATCCAGAACTCCGTTCTCCATTCATTCTTTTCGTGATGCAGAAAATTTACTGTATTCTGAATTCCGTCCGAATTTCCACTATCATTTAAGATATAAAGATAGTTAGCATAATCAGTGTCACTTGAAATACTATATTCACAATTTAAAAAGTAATGCCCATACGGAAGTGTTATGCTATTTTCCCTGTCACTCAGGACATAGCTTTTTTCAGGTATAAAAAGTGTTCCAATCAGTACCAGCAGAATCAGCATTTCCAAGCCAAGTACAAATAGTATAACCTTCTGTTTTTTGTTCTGAAACCCTAGCCTCATATTAACCTCTCTATAAAACTCTTTCTATATCACCCTATGCACATGTCTATTAACATGGCAGCATATATTGACCGCCACCGGAAGCCCGGCAATATGTGTCGGGTACGTCTCAACATTCACAGCAAGTGCCGTCTTAGAGCCTCCAAGTCCTCCCGGACCGATTCCGAGAGCGTTGATTTTCTCAAGCAGCTCATCCTCAAGCTCACGCACATAGCCCGATGGTCTTTCCCCATCCAAATCCCTTGTAAGAGCCTTCTTTGCAAGAAGCGCACACTTCTCAAAGGTACCCCCTATGCCAACACCGACAACCATAGGCGGACATGCGTTAGGTCCCGCATCCTTGACCGCTGTGAGTACCGCATCCTTAACACCCTCTATTCCATCAGCAGGCTTTAACATGAACACGCGGCTCATATTCTCGCTTCCGAAGCCCTTAGGTGCAATCGTTATGTCAAGCTTATCACCCGGCACGATATCATAATGGATAACAGCAGGAGTGTTGTCCCTGGTATTCTCCCTCTCAATAGGATCCTTCACAACCGATTTGCGCAGATAGCCCTCCACATAGCCCTGTCTTACGCCCTCATTGATTGCGTCGGAGAGAGAGCCGCCCTCAATATGCACATCCTGTCCTACCTTCATAAATACAACAGCCATTCCGGTATCCTGGCATATCGGAATCATATCTGTGCCTGCAATCTCAAGATTCTCCCTAAGCTGACCCAGAATCTGTTTTCCAAGTGCGGAGGTCTCCTCATCGGCAGCCTTCTCAAATACCCTCTTCATATCCGGCGAGAGAAAATGGTTCGCCTCTATGCACATTTCTTTGATGTTATTTGTTATAATTTCAGCACTAATATTTCTCATCGCTATTCTCCTGACTTTTATTCAGCTATGATTACATTCTTTCTGTAATAATCTGCTATTGCCTGACGCGAAGAATCATCATCATGGTAAAACATAGGCACATAAGGTGCTCTTGTGATATATACATCCCAATAAGGGCTGTTTACCAGCTCCTCATATCTCTCATCAAGTATCCTGTCATACTCCTGAACCGTTCCGAACTGCAGTGCTCCTGCTGCCATGGACGCCACCGACGTATTGAGGTAATCCGGCTTTTTCAAGGTCTTTACACTCAATATAACTGTGCAAACTGCGATAAATCCAACCACATAGTTAACCGCCGCCTTATTAAACCTTCCCTTCAGCCACAGCGCCACCCACGCACACAGATACATGATAATAATTGTGAACATCGTCATCATTACAAAGAAATTGGTGTCAAGCACCCTTCCGTAATAGCCGGACTGGGTGTACTTTGTAGGAGAAAATGAGGCATAGTAGAGACAAAGAAGCAGAACACTTACCGGAATCGGAAGCTTAAATTTTCTCTCCCTTCCATCCGAACACCCATAAAAGCTCCAGAAGGAGATAATCGCCGTCATCCCATAATAAAAATACATTGGAGGCTTGTTCATCGCATTTATAAATTTAGTTCCATCAACGAAGCATCCCTTGATTGTCTCAAAGACGCTGAGATGTCCAATCGGCATTCTGCTCTTGTTTCCCGGAGCAGCCACCACAACTATAAGTCCCACAACTGCACATGCAAGCGGAATCCAGTTGAGCGTCTTTGCAGTCCTCTTCTCATAGATTGTAAATGCAGCCTCATACGCACACAGACATGCACTGACAAGTGACGTAAAAGGATTTCCAAGTCCTACCAAAAACATAAATATGCTTGCAATAACAAGAAATACCTTCCTATGGCTCTCCCAATATAGTGCAGACATACTGTGTGCGAACATAAACATACCAAAAAAGAAGGTATAGTTGGCGACACCCGGCCACCAGTACAGACCTTCGCCCGCATTGACAAGAAAGTTCATAAAAAATGCGATAAACAGCAGTGCCATGCTCACACAGTTGATTAAAGGCATACGGAATCTTCTGTAAAGTATGGCATACATTGCGGCAAGTGAGCCTATACAGAATGTCACGAACATAAAATAGAACGTGAAGGAATACGCATAATCTCCGAATACCGCAGGTGACATGCTTGTGATAAACATACTTAAGAAATTGCCATCCCATGTCTTGTAAATCCCTATCGCATACCTGAATGCTGCGGCAATAAAGCCTAAGACCGAATGATTCTCCAGCCATTGTTCATGCACGTATGTCGTCATCCAATAGTCATCCATAGTAGGATGACTATATTGTGCAACCTTAATTATCGGGTTAATCATGTCATAGAAATACTTTATTACCACAAGCAGAATGATAATCTGTGCTGCATGGTTAAATACGCTTTTCTTATTATTCTTCAACTGTTCCATCAGCCTGTGCAGCATCATCGTCCTCTTCCTTCGTCTCATCTCCCTCGCGAACCTTAGCTACCTTAGCTACCTTGACACCTTCGTCAAGATTTATAAGCTTGACGCCCGATGTATTTCTGCCAAGCACCGATATTCCTGCCACCTGCATACGTATTATGACACCCTCTGTTGTGATTATCATAATCTCTCTGCCATGGTTAACGGCCTTTACACCTATTACATTTCCGGACTTATCGTTAATCTTATAGCACTTGATTCCCTTACCGCCTCTGTGCTGTACGGTAAATTCTTCAGTCTTCGTTCTCTTTCCGAGACCATTTTCGGAAACTATTAAAAGCTCCTCACCCTGAGTGTCAAGCTGCATTCCGACAACCTCATCATCGGCGATAAGGTTCATACCGATTACACCCATGGCACTTCTTCCGGTAGGTCTTACATCCTGCTCATTGAAGCGTATACACATACCAAGCCTTGTCACAAGTATTATATCCTTGTTTCCGTCTGTCTCCTTAACCTCGATAAGCTCATCATCATCCCTGAGTGTGATTGTCTGTATACCGGTCTTACGAATGTTGGCGTACTCCTTTGCCGGAGTTCTCTTTACAATACCGTTCTTGGTGCACATAAAAAGATACGTGTCATCTTTTATACCATTCACAGGTATGATTGCACTTATCTTCTCACCCGGCATAAGCTGTAGGAGATTCACGATAGCTGTTCCTCTTGCGGTACGGCCCGCCTCCGGTATCTCATAAGCCTTCATTCGGTAGATACGTCCAAGGCTTGTACAGAACAGAAGATTCTTGTGCGTTGTTGTCATAAACAGGTCTTCTATGTAGTCCTCATCTATCGTCTGCATGCCTTTTATTCCGCGTCCGCCTCTGTTCTGGTTCTTGAAGTTATCAAGTGTCATTCTCTTGATATATCCGAGATTAGTCATAGCTATAACTGTGCTCTCATCAGGAATCAGGTCCTCCATGTTGATTTCGGACTCATCATAGCCGATGGATGTTCTTCTGTCATCACCGTATTTATCAGAGATTGCAATAATCTCCTTACGGATGACCATAAGAAGCTTCTTCTCGTCTGCTAAAATCTCCTTCAACTCCTCTATTCTCGCCCTGAGTGCAGCTAACTCCTGCTCAATCTTCTCTCTCTCTAAGCCTGTGAGTGCTCTAAGACGCATATCAACGATAGCCTGAGCCTGTGCATCCGAAAGACCGAACCGTTCAATGAGCCTTGCTTTAGCAGCGGCAACATTCTCAGAGCTTCTGATTATGCTTATGACCTCATCGATATTGTCAAGAGCTATCATCAAGCCCTCTAAGATGTGTGCACGCGCCTCAGCCTTGTTAAGCTCATAGCGTGTTCTTCTTGTGACAACATCCTTCTGGTGGAGAAGGTAATAACCTAGCATCTCCTTGAGGTTCAATACCTTAGGCTGCTGGTCCACAAGCGCAAGCATAATCACACCGAATGTATCCTGCATCTGCGTATGCTTGTAGAGCTGGTTTAAAACTATGTTTGCATTGGCATCCTTGCGCAGCTCAATGCATATTCTCATACCCTGTCTGTCGGACTCATCTCTTAAGTCTGTTATTCCATCTATCTTCTTATCCTTGACAAGCTCCGCTATCTTCTGGATAAGATTTGCCTTGTTGACCATATACGGAATCTCAGACACGATAATACGGCTCTTGCCGTTAGGCATAGCCTCTATGTCGGTCACTGCACGAACCTTAATCTTGCCTCGTCCTGTGCGGTATGCCTCCTCGATTCCTCTCTTTCCGATAACCATGGCTCCTGTAGGGAAATCAGGTCCCTTGACAATGTCCATGAGCTCTTCTATATCTGTCTCCCTGTCATTCTCAACCTCGTTGTCGATAATCCTGACAACAGCAGCGATAACCTCGCGGAGATTGTGAGGCGGAATATTGGTAGCCATACCTACAGCGATACCGGAGGTTCCATTCACCATGAGATTCGGGTATCTTGATGGGAGCACTGCTGGCTCCTTCTCCGTCTCATCGAAGTTCGGTGTAAAATCAACCGTATCCATATCGATATCAGCCAACATCTCCATAGAAATCTTACTGAGTCTCGCCTCCGTATATCGCATGGCAGCGGCACCATCACCATCTACTGAACCGAAGTTACCATGACCATCTACAAGCGGATATCTAGTTGAGAAATCCTGTGCAAGCTTTACCAAAGCATCATAGATAGATGAATCACCATGTGGGTGATATTTACCCATTGTATCACCGACAATACGCGCACACTTTCTGTGTGGCTTGTCCGGACCATTGTTGAGCTCTATCATAGAGTAAAGTATTCTACGCTGTACCGGCTTAAGACCATCCCTTACATCAGGAAGTGCCCTCGCGGCGATAACACTCATCGCGTAGTCTATATATGAGTCCTCCATAGTCTTTTTAAGGTCTACATCATGAACCTTATCAAAGATATGTTCATCCATTCAAATTTCCTCCAAATTATTTATATTTTATATAATAATTCTTTTATTTAAGTAACTGACAGTTGTGTGATTTTACTAGTACACTTCCGGACCTTTTGAACGCCGTCGGTCCTTAGCGGCTGTATTTTAGCCGCTTATGTACCGCTACGGCTTTCAATGAGCGAAAGCGCGTCCGGAAGGGTACTAGCAAAATCACACAACGTACGGGTAGCACTAAATATCAAGATTCTTCACGAACTTCGCATTCGCCTCAATGAACTCTCTTCTCGGCTCCACATTGTCACCCATGAGAGTTGAGAAGGTCACATCAATCTCAGAAGCGTAGTCCTCATCGTAGAATACCTTCTTTAAGATTCTCTTCTCAGGGTCCATTGTAGTCTCCCAGAGCTGGTCTGCATCCATCTCACCAAGTCCCTTGTAACGCTGAATCTTGTTGTTCTGGTCACGTCCTACCTCGGTAAGAATGTCATTGAGCTGCTCGTCGGAATACGCATACCATACCTTCTTGTTTTTCTCAAGCTTATAAAGAGGCGGCTGTGCAAGATATACGTAGCCCTGCTTGATAAGCTCAGGCATAAATCGATACAGGAAGGTGAGCATAAGCGTAGCGATATGCGCACCGTCGACATCGGCATCGGTCATAATGATAATCTTGTGATAACGAAGCCTGCTTATATCAAAATCCTCATGTATACCTGTTCCGAAGGCAGTAATCATGGCCTTTATCTCTGCATTTCCAAGTATACGGTCAAGTCTTGCCTTCTCCACATTGAGTATCTTTCCTCTTAGAGGAAGAATAGCCTGTGTGGCACGGCTTCGCGCAGATTTAGCCGAACCTCCGGCAGAATCACCCTCTACGATAAATATTTCACAATTCTTAGGATCCTTGTCTGAACAGTCGGCAAGCTTACCCGGAAGGCTCATCGATTCAAGAGCAGTCTTCCTTCTTGTGAGGTCACGCGCCTTTCTTGCAGCCTCCCTCGCCCTCTGGGCAAGAAGTGATTTCTCGCATATCATCTTGGCAACTGTCGGATTCTGCTCAAGGAAATATGTAAGCTGTTCTGTGACAACATTGTCAACCGCTCCTCGCGCCTCACTGTTTCCAAGCTTCTGCTTCGTCTGTCCTTCGAACTGAGGATTCTCAATCTTCACACTTACAATGGCGGTAAGACCCTCTCTTATATCCTCTCCTGTAAGATTCTGTTCGCTGTCCTTTAACAGCTTGTTAGAACGCGCATAGTCATTGAAGGTCTTTGTTATGGCATTTCTAAAGCCTGTAAGGTGCATACCACCCTCAGGCGTATTGATATTATTTACAAATGAATAAATACTCTCGTTGTAGTCATCATTGTGCTGGAAAGCAACCTCAACAGAAATATTGTTTACAGTGCCCTCACAGTAAATAACATTCTCATAGAGCGGAGTCTTGCTGCGGTTTAAGTACTGGACAAATTCCTTTATACCGCCTTCATAGTGGAATACCTTCTCTTTTTTATCCTCTCTGTCATCCCTGAGAATAATCTTGATTCCCTTTGTGAGAAATGCCATTTCTCTGAGACGGTTCTTCAATACGTCAAAATCATATACCGTATCCTCAAAGATTTCCTTGTCCGGCAGGAATGTAACCTTCGTTCCGGTCTTTTCAGGGTCGCAGCTTCCGACAATCTTAAGAGGGTACATCACCTTGCCTCTCTCATATCTCTGCTCATATATGCTGCCATCACGGCACACTCTTACCTCAAGCCACTCGGAAAGAGCATTGACAACGGACGCACCTACACCGTGCAGACCTCCTGATACCTTGTAGCCTCCACCGCCGAACTTTCCGCCGGCATGAAGTATCGTAAACACAACCTGTACCGCAGGAAGTCCGGATTTTGCGTTGATTCCTACCGGAATACCTCTTCCGTTGTCCGTCACGGTAATTGAATTGTCTGCGTTAATCTGTACATCAATTTCCGTACAGTAGCCTGCCAATGCCTCATCCACTGAATTGTCAACTATCTCATATACCAGATGATGAAGTCCCTTCGATGATGTACTGCCGATATACATTCCGGGTCTTTTTCTTACAGCCTCAAGCCCCTCCAAAATCTGTATCTGGTCAGCTCCGTAGTTATTTTCCATGCTTTCCTCATTTCTGCGCTAACTAAAATATTCTGAAATTCTGATATATACGGCAACAGCGCCTCCATATACATCAATTCGTCACTGCACACCTATTGCACAGCAGACTCAGTTTTTCTCTATAACATGTCCGTTAGTCACATAGAATACCTTGTCCAGGTGAAAACGGTTATTTATAAATTCATCAAGTCCCGTACATGTGACGATGGTCTGTACGTCACTTATACTGTCTAAAAGATAATTCTGTCTGTTTGCATCAAGCTCCGAAAATACATCATCAAGCAGTAATACCGGAGTATCTCCTGTGATACTCTTTACAAGCTCTATCTCAGACAGCTTAAGAGACAGCGCACAGGTTCTCTGCTGCCCCTGCGAGCCATACTTCCTTACATCCATGTCTCCCAAAAGAAAATTCATATCATCACGATGTGGTCCATAGCCTGTGGTCTTCTGCCTGATATCTCTATCGCGCGAGGAAGCCAGCTTAGTCTTAAAATCAGCCTCAGTCACATCCGGCTCATATACAAGCTTTAACTGCTCCTTGTTGCCGGAAAGCCTGTTATGTATATCATATATAATACCATTCAGGTTTTCTACAAACCTCTGTCTTATCTTTATAAGCTCAAGCCCATAGCTTACAAGCTGTTCATCCCACACATCCAGTGTATCCGCAAGTGACGGATTAAAGGCTATATCCTTCAAAAGCTTATTGCGCTGAAGAAGAACCTTGTTATAATTGACCAGATTATGAACATATATCTTGTCCAACTGGCACAGCTCCATATCCATAAATCTTCTACGCTCAGCAGGTCCGCTCTTAATTATGTTGAGATCCTCGGGTGAAAAGAACACTATATTGATTATTCCAAGCAGATCCACTGCCCTTTTTATCGGTATTCCGTCTATCGCCACGCCCTTAGCTTTTGCCTTCTTAAGATGCATATCTATTCTGTGAGAAATATTGTGCCTTCTCACAAGCATCTTAATATGTGCCTCATCGCTGTCGAAGGCGATTATCTCCCTATCCTTGCCGGCTCTGTGTGACTTGGTAGTACCGGCAACATATATTGCTTCAAGTATATTCGTCTTTCCCTGCGCATTGTCACCATAAAGAATATTGGTTTGCGGCGAAAATGTCATGCCAAGGAGCTCATAATTTCTGTAATTTTGCAGATCAAGAGCTTCGATAACCATGTCTATACCCCCTGCATACTGCAGGCATTGCCTGCAGTACTGCCGCCAATAAATAGTTTGAAAGCTTCACCTTCAAATTTACTCCTCAATTCTGATAGTTTCTCCATCATACTCAACAACATCACCTGCATGAAGCTTCTTGCCCCTCTGAAGCTCCACAGCACCATTTACCTTTACCTGTCCGTCAAGTATAACAAGCTTAGCGTCAACTCCCGATTCAACAAGACCGGCTGCCTTTAATGCCTGTCCAAGCTTTATAAATTCATCGCGCAATTTAATTATTTCCATATTTTCCCTTTCTTACACCTTCATACATAGTTCTTTTCTATCGGATACATTTAAAAATTATCTTAATATATTTAAATATAATATTTTGCTGAAGCTATGTCTGCATAATAATTATGAATAAATATGCATTATTAACTTATATTTATTCTTTATGCATAATTATACAGTATAATTATGCATAAAATCCTTGTATGCACGAGATTACGGCTCAACTATATTATTGTCTATTCTAATAGTTGTTAAAATTTACAGGAAGAATCAGATATACATATTCATTCCTGTCATCACGGATAAAGCAAGGCGCCTTTGAATTCATGAGATATATAGAAATCTGTTCATCATCTATAACCTTAAGCGCATCCATAAGGAATCTGCCGTTAAAGCCAATCATTATGTCTTTGCCTTCCTTGGTAATATCAATATCCTCGTTCATGGAACCGATAGGTGAGTTAATCTTTATCTCAAGATTGCCGTCCGTGATATTTACAATAATAGGCTTCTTATCTCCCTCCTTAACAAGAAGCATTGAACGGTCAATACAATCCAAAAATTCCTTTTTGTTAATGACAACCTTCGTCTCATAATCCTTTGAGAGCATCTGGTCTATCTTGAAAAATTCTCCATCGATAAGTCTTGAAACAACCTTAGTCTCATCAAATTCAAATAAAATATGATTGTCGGTGAAGAAAATACTCACGTTCTCATCAGTCTCAGCGGAGAGAATCTTACTGATTTCATTGAGTGTCTTTCCCGGAACAATTACTTTAATAGGTTCATAGGATTCCTTAAGCTCAATAGTTCTTATTGAAATTCTGTGACCATCAAGTGTAACAACCCTAAGATTGTTATCTTTAACCTCAAAAAGCTCACCGGTCATAATTCTGTTGGTACTCTCAGAATCGGCTATTGAAAAAATTGTTTGTCTTATCAATTCCTTAAGAGAGAACTTGGAAAGTTCAATATATCTATCCTTATCTACATAAGGCAGACAGGAAAAATCTTCTCCGGATTTACCGGCAATTGTAAAGTTAGCCTTTTCACAGGTAATCCGGGCAACATAATTCTCATCTGTTTCAATGGTAACTTCATTGTCGGGAAGCTTTCTTATAATATCAGAAAATATCTTAGCATCTATGGCAATGATACCGCGATGTTCGATTTCACCTTTAATAACTGTTTCAATGCCAAGCTCCATATCGTTACCTGTAAGTTTAATTTCACCGGCGGTTGCATCGATTAGTATGCATTGAAGAATGGTCATTGTAGTCTTAGCGGGAACAGCCTTCTGGACTATGGTAATACCGGATAATAGGTCAGATTTATTGCATATGATTTTCATTGTTAATTCTCCCTTCAAAAGAAATGCACAGTGGAGTGCTGTTAATAAATTAATAAAAATATTCAGCAGTAGTCGTAGTAGGGGGTGTGAATATGTTGATAACCCCTCTGAAGCCGCGAAAAATAAGGGTTTCAGAAAAAGAATAAGTGTGTTAATAATCAAAGGACAAGCTGTTAAGGCATTGTGGACAAAAATAAAACCTCAAAATCCATGTGGATAGAAAAATAGTTTATACACAGAAAAATAACATTTATCAACAGTTATCCACAGGATTATTCAGCTGTTTATCCACAATGAATAACGAGTTTCTTCCTTATTATAATGTGTATAAAATAATGGTGATAACTTATTAAATTCTATGATGGGTTAATCTTCTTTATAAGAATATCAATAAGCTCCTTAGTCTGTTCGTTATTTTTGATAGCATCGGATATCTTGTCCGCACCATGAATAACGGTGGTGTGGTCACGGTTGCCTATAAGCTTGCCGATAGTTGCAAGCGGTACATCGGTCATTGCGCGGCAAAGATACATGGCAATCTGGCGAGGGTAAACAATCTCTT
>ULYR01067490.1_pt1 | contig 23590 bp, 22 predicted proteins | sample 1962341 | NCBI WGS metagenome assembly ULYR01 (sample SAMEA4835868, study PRJEB28245) | human gut metagenome | biome: gut microbiome; material: fecal sample | place: Denmark | collected 2008 | reverse complement strand
GAACTGGAATGGGGTCTGGCAGGCTGCCTGCTGTTCCTGGGCATCTCTTCTCCGGCGTTTCACCAGTTTTACAAGAAGTAAGGTTACAGACTGACAGGGATCAGACAGGTTTCGCCAGGTTCTGGCAGAACGGGTGCAGGAACTCGATTCGCAGAAACCTTAAGACCTTGAGCAGAAGAATAGGAACAGGACCTGAAGGGCCTGTATCCACCATGTCCCGGGCCGAACCGGCCCGGGGACATATTTTAATAACAGGCGATGATGAAAAGAGTACCTTTCTGAAAACGGAAAAGCGAGTCCGGACAGTGGAAGCGGATACGGATAGGAAAGGGAAGTGCATTTCAGAGCTGCAGGATTGAAATAAGTAGGTCCTGCCGGGTGGCCCGATACAGCCGAAGGCACTGACAGGTGCCGCTGAGACTGGCCTGTGAAAGGCCGGTGAAATTGGGTGGAATCACGAGACCTCGTCCCTTTGGATGGGGTCTTTTTTATATACAGGAGGTCCAGATCATGAATGGAAACCGCCGATGTCAAAGTACAATCCTTTAACCAAAGAAAATAAGATACTTTAATTGATAACAGGAGACATCATATGACAGTAAGCAGAAGAGATTTAATCGCAAAGGTTTTCAATAATGAAAAGGCAGACCGCGTGCCAGTGGGATTCTGGCACCATTTCCTGGGAGATGAGGTAGGTGCTGATGCCTTTGCCCATCCGGAACTGACGGACAAGGTGCTGGCAGGGCAGGCTGATTTTTACAAAGCCTTTCAGCCGGACCTCATCAAAATCATGACTGACGGCTATTTCAGTTATCCCATAGATGAGTTGAAAGAACCGGTTTCCGCTCCATTGGACTTGAAGGATATCAAGCCCCTGGGCCGGGATTCGGACTGGTTCCGTTTCCAGATCGGCTACGCAAGGAAGCTGGTTTCCCTTTACGGAAAGGAAGTGCCCCTTTTCTACAATCTCTTCGCAGTACCTAGGACCATTGAATTCATGCAGGCTTCTCTGGGCCATCCAGTAGATATTGCATCCTGGATTCAAGATTATCCGGAAGAAACGGCCCATGTATTCGATGTAATCTCTAAAGATTATGCGGAACTGGCAAAGGCCCTCATTGAAGAAGGCGGCGTGGATGGTATTTACCTTTCCGTCAATAATATCAGTTATGACCGACTCACCGAAGACATTTACGAAAAGCAGGTGGCACCTTATGAGGTGAGGATTCTGGAGGCGGCCAATGAAGCCGGCGGCAGCAATATCCTTCACATCTGCGGCTATCATGGATTCCACAACCATCTGGAATGGTATAAGGATTATCCTTTCAAGGCAGTGAACTGGGCAGCTAAGGTGGAAGGCGTGTCTTTGAAGGAAGGGAAGACCCTGTTCCATGGCAAAGCAGTGATCGGCGGCTTTGGCCAGACGGAAAAAGATGTTATTTATACAGGAAACAAAGAAGAAATCGAAGAGGAAACTAGAAATATTCTTGACGAAGCTGGCACCACCGGTGTGGTTCTTGGAGCTGACTGCACCATCCCGCGGGATACCGATGTAAATCATCTGGCATGGGTTCGTGAAGCAGCAGATAGGTATGGGAAATAAAGGAGAGGGATTATGATGAAACTGAAGACAGCCATTAAAGCGGTATTGATTGCAGGCACGGTAGGTATTGCGCTGACAGCAGCAGGATGCGGTGGAAATAAAAGTGATTCAGCCAAAGGCGCTTCCGGTAATGGTGGCAAAAAAATCGTAAAGGTGGCACACACACCTCACTATTTCCCCTATGATTTTGTGGATGACAACAACAAATCTGACGGCATGGAAGTGGCTGTCATGAAGGAAGTGGCAAAAAAACTGCCGCAGTATGAATTCCAGTTTGTGCCTACCTCTGATGATGATCTCCTGATTGGCGTAGAATCGGGGAAATATGATATCGGCACCAAGGGGGCCTGGAAGACACCGGCCCGGGAGAAGAAATACATTTTCCCGAAGAATAATATTGCTGCCAGCGTTATCGGTGTCACCATCCGCAAGGAAGATGCCAATACTATTAAAAATCTTGATGATTTTGCCAAGGCAGGCAAAAAATTGGTACCTATTGCTCCACAGAATGCACAGTACCAGGTGATTGAAGATTACAACGCAGCCCATCCGGATCATCCGGTCAAATTGGAAGCTTCTGAAAACTTCCAGGTAGCTGATGCTTACACCTGGGTATTGGAAGGAAGGTATGACGGCTATTTCTCCATTGAACTGGCTTACAAGAAAAATGTGGAAGCACCGGATGCTCCCTATAAGGACTTCAAGGATAAACTGAGCTACTTCCGCTACAAGGCCATTCCTACTTACACGGTTATCAATAAAAATGATAAGGAATTGGCAGAGCAGGTGGATAAAGCTCTTGGCGAGCTGAAACAGGAAGGAAAGATTGCAGAGCTGGAAAATAAATACTTCGGAGAAGAAGTAAGCAAGCTCATTGATGTGAAATAATACAAGGACTCAAAAGTTTCAGAGGGGGAAAGGTGAGTGGCTTTGCTGCTGATTTTATAAAACCTTATAGCCGAGGCGGCGAGGCCGGGAAGTGGACGCCGCTGCAGTCCTCGGGCCAAAGGCCTGTCAAACCGGAGAACCTTTCCCCAACTGACTATCCCACTAATACACTAGCGCACGAACTTACTATTTCCAAGGAGGTGTTTTTTATGCAGACCAGACCATTTAGTCCGGATATCATTTTTACATCTATACCAGCCCTTCTTCCCTATCTGGCAGTGACGCTGGTAGTGGGAGTGACCAGCATCCTTACAGGTTCTATCCTGGGTATGCTGCTGGCATGGGCCAAGCTGTCGGGACATAAGGCGATTCGTGCTCTGGCGGATGGCTATACTTATATCATCCGCTGCACCCCATCTATTGTCCTTCTGTTCATTGTCTTCTACGGCCTGCCGAAATTCATGGAGGCGGAATTTGGTATCGACATGGATAATCTGTCCCGTGCCATCTTTGTCATTATTACATTCACTCTTCTCTTTGGTGCCTATGTGTCCGAGGTATTCCGCTCCGCCTACGAAACGGTGGATAGAGGACAGTACGAGGCAGCGGTGACCATCGGCCTGTCCCCGAAGCAGGCATTTTTCCGGGTTATGCTTCCTCAGACAGCAATGATTGCTCTTCCCAATTTTGGAAATTCTGTGATTAACCTGATGAAGGAAAGTGCCTTGGCCTATACTATCGGACTCATCGATCTCCTGGGCCGCACAAATCTGATTATTTCAAAGAACTACGGCGCTTACGGTGTTGAGCTTTATGTGGCCTGCCTCCTTATTTACTGGGGGCTCAGCTTTTTGATCGAACAGGCTTTTCTCCGCATGGAATCCTATTTAGGGCGGGGACGTTTGAAAGCGTAAGGAGGAAATTATGGAACTGGATTTTTCATTTATGCAGCATGCCCTGCCTTTCCTTTTGAAGGCTCTTCCGGTAACGCTTTTCATTACTGCCCTGGTACTGCTGCTTTCCATGGTACCGGCATTCCTTATGGCTGAAAAAAGAATCGGTGCCCGGGGATGGGGAGAAAAGGCTATTGCTCTCTACGTGTCATTCATCCGCGGGACACCGCTGGTGCTGCAGATTCTTCTCATGTACACCCTGCTTCCCAGTCTTCTGAATGCAGCCTTCAAAGCGTTGGGCAGCTCCTTTGATGTATTTCATGGAGTGAATCCCCTGTGGTATGCCATCATCGTCTTTACTCTGAACACCACAGCCCTTCTGTCGGAAGTATTTCGCTCAGCCATCCTGAGCGTGTCGGCAGGACAGATGGAAGCAGGACTCACCATCGGGCTTTCCCGCTTCCAGACCTATGTGCAGATCATCATTCCCCAGGCCCTGACGTCTGCCCTTCCCAATATCTGCAACCTCACGGTGAATCTGATTAAAGGGACTTCCCTGGCTTTCTTCATGGGAATCAAGGATATTATGGCTGCTGCCAAAATTCAGGCAGCCTATGGATATAACTATATTGAAGCGTACCTGGAAGTGTTCATTCTTTATATTATTGTGTGCACAGTAGTGCAGGTTCTCTATAAAATTTTTGAAAAGCATGTGGGTTTGTATCGCACTGCCGGACTGGAGGGGTAAATATGCTTGAAATATCTCATGTGAAAAAACATTTCGGAAAGCAGGAAGTGTTAAAAGACGTGACCCTCAAGGTCAACAAGGGGGATGTCATTGTGATTCTGGGGCCCTCGGGCTCCGGGAAAACCACATTTCTAAGGAGCCTGACCTTCCTGGAAAAAGCGGATGCCGGCGTTATGGTTTTCGGTGATAAACAGCTGGACCTTCATAAAGCAAAACAGAAAGACATAGCCTGGGTACGGAAACATACGGCCTTCGTATTTCAGAATTACAACCTTTTTGCCAATAAGACGGCTCTGCAGAACGTGATGCTGGGTCTCACCGTAGGCAGGGGTATACCGAAGGAGGAAGCAGAGGCCATTGCCAGAAAAGCATTAAAGGAAGTGGGCCTGGCGGACCGGGCTGATTATTATCCATCTCAGCTTTCCGGCGGACAGCAGCAGCGGGTGGGCATTGCCCGGGCTATGGCGGTCAAACCGGATGTGATTTTCTTTGATGAACCTACATCTGCTCTGGATCCGGAACTGGTAGGCGGCGTCCTTTCGGTGATGAAGAAACTGGCTGCCGATGGCGTTACCATGGTGGTGGTAACCCATGAAATGAAATTTGCCAGAGAAGCGGCTACCCGGGTGGTATTTATGGATGGCGGCGTCATTGTGGAAGAAGGCAGTCCTGAGGAAATCTTTACCCGTCCTAAAGAAGCAAGAACCCGGCAGTTCCTTCGCCGTATTCTGGACAGGGAACCCGGTGTGGAGGAAGAAGCGCCGGAGCCTGTTCCTGTGGCTGGTCCTATTCCCGGTGTTCTGCCTGATATGGCGTAGGGAGAAGGCTATGAAACGATTTCAAAATAAAGTGAGTCTCATTACCGGCGGCAACAGGGGGATAGGAAGGGCTATTGCCCTGCGTCTGGCCTCGGAAGGAAGCAGTATCATTCTTTTTGGAAGGAATGAAAAGGACAACCAATCAGTGGAAAAAGAAATCAGCAGCGCCTACGGCGTTCCTGTGAAAAGCTATAACGTAGACATGTCATCAAAAAAATCGGTGAAAGAAGGGATTGGTCAGGCCATGTCCCATTTCCGCCGCCTTGATGTTCTTATCAACAATGCAGGCATATGCCGCCTCTCTACGCCTTTTACAGAAATCAAAGAGGAAGACTGGAAAGAGACGCTGTCGGTCAATCTGTATGGCGTCATTTACGTTACGGGACTGGTGATTCCCTATCTTGAAAAAGAAGGTGGGAAAATCATCAACATTGCTTCCCTGGCCGGTGAAGTCGGAGGCATTGCTACTTCTGCCGACTATGTGGCCAGCAAGGCAGCCCTGCAGGGGATAACCAAGTCCCTGGCCCGGGAACTGGGGGTAAAGCATATCAATGTCAATGCCATAGCGCCGGGCTTTGTCCGCACGCAGATGACGGAAAAGATGAGCATTCAGCTTTCTTCCATACCTTTAAGGCAGGTGGCGGAGCCGGAGGATATTGCAGCTGCTGCTGCATTCCTTGCTTCCGATGATGCCCGTCTCATTACCGGAACTACGCTGGATGTGAATGGCGGACTCTATATGAATTAAACCGGTTATAATAAAAACAGGAACTTTGGGGTTCCTGTTTTGCATTGAAAGGAAATCAGTATGAAACTATTTAGAAAACCTCTCATGATAGAATCACAAGGAAGTTTTGCTGCAGGCGGCACTGTGATCCGGGAGAAAGGGACCTATGAGGAAGCCCATGCCCTGTCTCCTGAGGGACAGGAAAAGCATGTGGACCATGGCTATGTGTTTTATCAAATACCGGCAGATGCCAGGAAGAATGCCCTTCTCTTCCTGCATGGCGCCGGGCAGAGCGGGGCCTGCTGGGAAACTGCGCCGGATGGCAGGGAAGGTTTTCAGACTCTTTTTCTTCGTAAAGGCTACAAGGTGTACATCATGGACCAGCCAAGGAGGGGGAGAGCCGGAAGCGGCGGGGTGGAAGGAAAGGTGACACCTGCGGCTGACGAAGCATTGTGGTTTAATATTTTCCGCTTCGGCCATTACCCTCATTACTTTGAAAATGTACAGATTCCCCGGGGAGAAGAAGCGGAAAACCAGTTCTGGAGAAAGGTGACGCCCAATACGGGAGCTTTTGATCCAAAGCTCACTGCCACGGCTCTTGCCGATACGGCAGGCCGGGCTGGAAATACCATCCTTGTCACCCATTCCCAGGGCGGCTCTCCGGGGTGGCTGGCAGCTATGAAGAGTGCGAATATAAAGGCCATTATTGCTCTGGAACCGGGAGTGGGATTTGTCTTTCCGGAAGGCGAAGTACCGCCGCCTATGGAATCATCAAGTCCTTTCGGACCTTTGAAAGGCGTGGCCGTTTCTCGAAGTGATTTTGAAAAGCTTACCCAAATTCCCATCCTTATGATTTTCGGAGACCATATTCCGGAAAATCCAAGTCCCCATGGCGGAGAGGATAACTGGCGGGTACGCCTTAAGGAAGCCCGTCTCATGGCAGAAACCATTAATCGCCATGGCGGAGATGCAAAGGTCCTTCACCTGCCGGATATAGGGGTTTATGGCAATACCCATTTCCTCTTTGAAGATAAAAATAATGAGGAGATTGCAGACATTATAGACCAGTGGATTGTGAAAAAAGGACTGGGAGGATAGAAGACAGCTATCGGCTGCCCGCGGCCTGCTGTCCGACTGAACCCCGGTTTCGCCGGTGTTGGAACCTCTTGACAACAGCCTGTATCCATGATACTGTAGACGTATCAATAGAAAACGATGAAGAAAAGAGTAGCCAGGCTGAAAACGGCAGAGCGAGTCCGGAGGGTGGAAGCGGATACGGATAGGGTGGTGAAGTGCATTTCAGAGTTTGGAAGGCTGAAGGCGAGTAGGTTTTCCCGGGAGCTCCCGATACAGAGCAGGGGTATGATAGTACTCGCAAAGGTATGTCCGGCGACGGATATATGAATTTAGGTGGAATCACGGGTCTCCCGTCCTGAAAAGGATGGGAGGCTTTTTGTTTTGATTGAAATCATTCTAAGGGGGAAATTGTTATGAGAAAAGCTGTAAAAATGGCATCAGTAGCACTGGCTTCTCTTCTGGCAGCAGGTGTTTTTGCAGGCTGCGGCGGTGACCAGAAGGCTGCTTCTTCCAAGGCAGCTGCCGCTGATGGGAAAACTTCTGTGAAGCTGGTGCTTTCCAGTACGGAACGTCCGCTTTCCTGGGCCGATGAAAACGGAAAGCTCCAGGGCTATGAATACGACATCTGGCAGGAAGTGAATAAAAACCTGAAGGATTACCATCTGGATATCCAGGCCGTTCCACCGGAAACCCAGGATGTGATGATGGAGTCCGGCGATGCCAAGGTGGCTTCCGGCGGCTATTACCGTACGCCGCGCCGGGAAAAGGACTACATTGTTCCGAAGACGCCTATCGGTGTTTCCTCTGTCATGGTTTACATGTCCAAGGATAATGCACAGAAGTACCACAGCCTGGAAGATGTCATCAAGGGCGGCGGCAAACTGGTGCCCAATACGCCGAACGGCGGTATTTATAAAGTCCTTACTGACTGGAATGCAGCGCATGACAATATCATGAAGGAAGTTCCTATCCAGGATGGCCTCACTCCGGCAGAACGGATTACGTCTCTGAAGAACGGTCAGTATGATGCCCTGGTTTACCCGAACAATCTGGGCGTCGAAGATATTGCCAAAGCAATGAATTTTGAAATCGTGGCTCTGGATAAGCCTATTAAGGTGAACGAGACTGTAGTCATTGTCAATAAGAATGAACAGAAGCTGGCTGATGAAATCGAAGCAGCTCTGGAAAAATTGTCCAAAGATGGTACGCTTCAGAAGATTTCTGAAAAATGGTATCACCGGAATCTCTTCGATCAGCTGAAGGATGCAGGTAAATGATTTCATAATATATATGTATTATATTATAGAGGGGAGAGTGAAGATGCTCTCCCCTCTTCATCATGGACATGGAGGTTATGATGGATACAGAAGAAAAATATATGTCCCATCTGCAGGGGGTAGTTAAGATTCCTACCGTTTCGTCGGTGAATGATGAAAACACCGACTGGTCCCAGTTTGACCGGCTCCATCAGTATATGCAGGAGGCCTGGCCTTTGATTTTTGAAAAGCTGTCCCTCACCAGAATCGGAAAGGCAAGTCTTCTTTTCCACTGGAAATCGGAAAATCCGAAGAAAGAACCTGTTCTTTTCATGGCTCACCAGGACGTGGTGCCTGCCATTCATGAAGAGCAGTGGAGCCATCCGCCCTTTGGAGGAGAAGTGGATGGAGGATGCCTCTGGGGAAGGGGCGCTGAAGACTGTAAATCCGTGCTGACTGCGGAAATGGATGCGGTAGAAGAACTTCTGGAAGAGGGCTTTGCACCGGATTTTGATATTTACCTTTCCTTCGGACACAATGAGGAAGTCCAGTGCACGCCGGATAAAAAAGGATCGGTTCTGACCGCTGCCTACCTGAAGGAACAGGGCATCCATCTGGCCTGCCTTTTCGATGAAGGGGGCAATGTGGAGGAAGGCAGGGAGGGAGAGCCGCCGCTGGCTCTGGTGGGGATGGCGGAAAAGGCACCCAATGAATTTGTGCTTTACAAGGACGGAGCCGGCGGTCATGCCAGCAAGCCCGGCCGGGGCACTGTGCTTGGCGATGTGGCAAGGGCAATGGCTGCTGTAGAAGCGCATCCCATGCCCTACAGACTCACGCCTCTGGTGAAAGCCCATTTGAAAGCGGTGGCGCCTCTTCAGGAAGAACCGCTGAAATCCATCGCAGGTCATCCGAAGAAGAACTGGAAGAAACTGGTCAAGCTGGCTGGAAACGACAGAATTCTGGATGCTCTCCTCCATACCACTTTTGCCGTTACCATGGCAGAGGGAAGCAGCCAGGCGAATGTGCTTCCTTCTCATGCGGAGGCTACCATGAGTGTCCGCATCCTCCAGGGGGATACGGTGGATTCCGTTACCCGGTATCTGGAATCTATCATGCCCGACAGAGTGAAGGTGAAGGCTTCCTTCGCGGAAAATCCTCACCCCGCAGGAGAGGTGAAAGGAGAAATGTTCCATCTTCTTTCCAGGACCATTCATGAAGTCTATGGCAAAGATACGGTGATTGCACCGAACCTCATGCTGGGGGCTACAGACTCCAGAAATTATGCGGATGTCTGCGATCACATCTACCGTTTCACCGGACGGGTCAAGACAAACCGCTGGGGCGAAGCACACCAGGTGGATGAGAAAATGCCGGTAGACAAGCTGAATATGCCGGTGAAGTTTATTAAAACATTCCTTAGAAATTATGAAGCAAAATAAATGGCAGTAAGGCCGTTCATCGTACTGCTGTAAAAAAAGACCGTGAAAAAATAGAAACCATTTTTTCACGGTCTTTTTTTATAAGAGAGCCGGCTTTTTCTTTCCCGTTTCCTTCTCATAGTCATCCGGATTGACCTGGCTTTCTGAACCGAGAGCAAGGGCTTTCTGGTAATACCACTCCTTATAGTCCAGCTCCTGCATATAGAAAAGGAGATGGTCGATCTGCTCTTGTACAAACTGCCGCTGTTCCATGATGAGGGCCTGCCTTTCTTTCAGGCTTTCATCGCCCAGAACCGCCAGCTTGGCATATTCGCGGATACGGCTGATGGGCATGCCCGTATTTTTCAGGCAGCTCAGTACATGAAGCCACTTGATATCTTCATCAGTAAAGAGACGGATGCCGTTCATACGTTGGATCCCGGGGAGAAGGCCTTCCTTGTCATAATAGCGGATGGTAGTAGGATTGATTCCGGTGAGGTCGGAAGCCTTTGAAATTGTGTAAGCCATTGTTATTCCTTTCTACAGTCTTGGGAAAAGCGCCGATTTCCTCATGAAATCGGATTTCATGGACATTGGGCTATGGATGGAATCTCTCTTTATTATAATTCTTCCAGTTCACTTTAAGTCAAGAAAAGAGAAAAGGGCGGATAGATTTCAAGTCCCTGTTTTCCCTATTTTATGATAAAATAGACTCGCATGACAGGAGGAAAGAATGTATCAGAAACCGAAAATCGGACAGATAGAGCTTGATGGCTGGGCAGTGCTGGCCCCTATGGCAGGAGTGAGCGACCTGGCTTACCGGGTCATTGCGCGCCGTATGGGCGCTGCCATGACCACCGCAGAAATGGTGAGTGCCAAAGGACTCTATTATAAAAATGAAAAAACAAGGGACATGCTGAAGATTGATCCCGGTGAACATCCGGTGGCTCTTCAGCTTTTCGGCAGCGAGCCGGATATCATGGCCCTGGGGGCTAAGGAAATGGAAAAGGCAGGGGCCGACATCATCGATATCAACATGGGCTGTCCCATGCAGAAAGTGGTGAAAAACGGTGATGGCTCTGCTTTGATGAAGAATATCCCTCTTGCTGCCGAAGTGGTGAAGGCCATGGCAGAGGCGGTCCACATACCGGTGACCGTGAAAATGCGACTGGGCTGGTCCAGAGAGACGGAAAACTGCGTAGAACTGGCAGAAGCAGTGGAGGAGGCAGGCGCTATGGCGATTACCGTCCATGGACGGACCAGGGAAGATTTCTACACCGGTCATGCAGACTGGGAAAAAATCGGCGAAGTGGCCAGGGCTGTTCATATTCCTGTCTTTGGAAACGGCGACGTGGTGGATGGGCCCAGTGCGGATCGGCTGATGAAAGAGACCGGCTGTGCCGGTGTGGCCATAGGCCGGGCGGCCTGGGGGAATCCCTGGGTCTTTAAGGCGGTGAATACATATCTGGAAACAGGTGAAATTCTGCCGCCGCCCACCAATGCCATGCGCCTGTCCATGGCCAGAGAGCATCTCCACGGTTTGGTAGAAGAAAAGGGAGAACATGTGGCAGTCAGGGAAATGCGGGCTCACGCCAGCCGTTATTTTCACGGCCTTCCGGAAGCGGCCGCTCTTCGCCGCTCCATCATGAAGGCACTGACAGAAGAAGAATTCAACCAGGTGCTGGATCAGTATGAAAAGAATAGACATTAGGAAAGTGCCGGTTCATTTATGATGTCTGTTTTTATGAATGAAAGAAACGAATGATTGAGCGGCCCTTCCCCGTGGTCCCTTATGATGGGCAGGGCAGCTCATTTGTTTTCAAAAAACTGCAAATCAATGGCGAATTGCTATTATATAAAAACAAAAATAGTAAAAAATAAGAAAAGATAAAATAAAGCTGAAGGTCCCGTTATAATTACGGAAAGCCCATGGTATGAGGGCCTTGGGGTATTAAAATTTATTGACAAGGGAAAATGGAAATATTAGAATAATTAAGGAACGTGAGCAATTAGATGTTGGGTATTGCAGGCTTGTGCATGGAAAGCGCAGGCTTTTTTATCTCAAACGGGAGAGGAGCGGCCATGTCTGCTGAAAGGATTTTTATTTCCGAAGGCGTAAGAAAGGAAGAGTTTATCTTCTGTTCGACTGCCTCTCTTTTTGCTGGAGCGTTGTATTTGTATGGCATGAATACTCCTTTTGCGGGAACTGTGTGACTTTGGGTCATTTTTCTGCAGAAGGAGATTTTTTTTGGGAGAAGGGTCCCAGAAAAGGGAGGAAATGAACAATGCATGTTGGAATTGTGATGGGCAGTGATTCCGATTTACCGGTCATGAAGAAGGCCTTTGCCATTCTTGATGATTTTGGCGTAACCTATGATGTAACTATTGCTTCTGCACACAGAACACCGAAGAAACTGGCTGATTTTGTGGCAGCAGAGGAAAAGAAGGGCGTCGGTGCTTTCATTGCCGGCGCCGGTATGGCAGCTGCGCTTCCGGGCGTGGTGGCCAGTCTGACGCTGAAACCGGTGATTGGTGTGCCTCTTTCCGGTGCGAAACTGGATGGTATGGATGCCCTGTTTTCTATCGTGCAGATGCCTTCCGGTATCCCCGTGGCTACAGTAGCTATCGACGGCACAAAGAATGCCGCCTTCCTGGCTGTGGAAATCGGCGCAGTTTCCGATAAGGCTCTTTACGAAAAGTATAAAGCTTACCGTGAAAAAGCGGCACAGGAAATCTATGCCAAGGATGAAAAGCTGCAGGCATCCCTGGGGAAATAAAGAATCATTATTTCCATTTTTTATTCCATCATAACATCAATAAATCTGATATTTTTTAAAGGAGAAGAACCATGAAAGAATATAAACCTTTTAAATCCGGTAAAGTCCGTGAACTCTACGATCTGGGCGACAGCCTTGTAATGGTCTGCACCGACCGTATTTCTGCTTTCGATAATATTCTGAAGTGCCCCATTCCTGAAAAGGGCGTGGTGCTGAACCGTATGTCCAAATTCTGGTTTGATTTCACAAAGGACATCGTTCCCAACCATATGATTTCCATCGATACAAAGGATATGCCTGAATTCTTCCAGACAAAGGAATTTGAAGGCCGTTCCATGAAGACCATGAAGCTGAACATGATTCCGGTAGAATGCATTGTCCGCGGCTACATCACCGGCTCCGGCTGGGAAGGCTATCAGAAAGACGGCAAAGTCTGCGGCATCCAGCTGCCGGAAGGACTGAAGGAATGCCAGAAGCTGCCTCATCCGATTTTCACTCCTTCCACCAAAGCTCCAGTAGGGGAACATGACCAGAATATTTCCATGGAAGAAGGGGAAGCCTGGGTGAACAAGTTCTTCCCGGGAAAAGGCAGAGAATACATGGAAAAACTGTCTGAACTGACCCTCGCTCTTTATAACAAATGCGCTGATTATGCTCTGGAAAGAGGCATTATCATTGCGGATACCAAATTTGAATTCGGTCTGGATGAAGAAGGAAATATCGTGCTGGGCGATGAAATGCTGACTCCTGATAACTCCCGCTTCTGGCCGGCTAAGGGCTATGAAGCAGGTCATGGCCAGCCTTCCTATGACAAGCAGTTTGTCCGCGATTACCTGAAGGCTCATCCGGGAGATACGGTTCCCCAGGATATCATTGACAAGACCATTGCCATTTACAAGGAAGCCTACGAACTTCTCACTGGTGAAAAGTTCTAAGGTTATGAAATGGACAGGACCATGCCTCAATGGGGTGGCATGGATCTGTCCCATGCGGAAAAGCCCCCATAAGACCGACAGGTCTGAAGTATAAGGAAGTCAGGAGAATTCCGTAATGTATAAAAGTATGGATGTATATGATGACAAGCCGCATGAGGAATGCGGAGTGTTTGGTATTTTTGATCGGGATCTGTCTGCGGTGCATGAAACCTACTACGGTATCTTTGCCCTGCAGCACCGGGGCCAGGAAAGTGCAGGGATTACTGTTTCGGACGGGAAAACCATGGAAACCTTCCGCGGCATGGGGCTGGTGACAGAAGTATTCCATAACCTGCCGGAGAAGGAAGGCCATATTGGTATCGGCCACGTGCGTTATTCCACCACAGGCTCCTCCATTCCAGTCAATGTGCAGCCTCTGCAGGCTGACAGCATCGACGGCCCCATGGCACTGGCCCATAATGGGAACCTGGTGAATACAAAGAATCTGAGACGGCGTCTTCTTCTGGAAGGCTCCACCTTCTCCACCACCATGGATACCGAAGTAATTATCAAGCTGCTGGCCAGGAGCCGCCGGGCTACGGAAGAAGAAAAATTCAAGGAACTTATGGACGAAATCCACGGCGCCTATGCCATTGTAGCCTGCACCAATCAGGCTATCTATGGCTGCCGGGATCCCTTCGGCTACCGCCCCCTGGTGCTGGGGAAAACGGAACACGGCTGGGTGCTGGCTTCGGAGACGCCGGCGCTGGATGCCATTGACGCAGAGTTTGTAAGGGATGTACTGCCTGGTGAAATTGTCACCATTGATGACAATGGCGTTCGCTCCACCATGTACTGCCCTGTGGACAGTCATCGTCACGGCATCTGCTCCTTCGAATACATCTATTTCGCCCGCCCCGATTCCATCATGAACGGCCAGGATATTTACCGGGCTCGTCTCAATATGGGCAGGAAACTTTGGGAAGAAACACACTATGACGGCGATGTAGTCATGAGTGTGCCGGATTCCGGCAACGTAGCAGCTTTGGGCTATTCTGCCGCTTCCGGCATACCCTTCGTAGAAGGGCTTTTGAAGAATAAATACATGGGCCGCACGTTCATCCAGCCGGGACAGAAAAAGCGCGAAAGAGCGGTGCGCATGAAGCTGAATCCTATCCGCATGAATGTGGAAGGCAAGCGCATTATTCTGGTCGATGATTCCATCGTCCGCGGTACCACCAGCGGTATTATCATCAACCTTCTGAAAAATGCAGGAGCTAAGGAAATCAAGCTGTGCATCAGTTCGCCGCCAGTACGGTATCCCTGCTTCTTCGGCATTGATACTGCTGAAAGAAAGCAGCTGATTGCCGCCAAGTATTCTACGGAAGAAATCCGCAAAATGATTGGTGCCGATGCGCTTCATTACCTGTCCCAGAGAGGACTGGCGGAATCGATTTCCGAAATTAAAGCATCGGATATGTGTTTTGCCTGCTTCGATGGGGTATATCCGGAAAAGGTGCCCCACAATGGGCTGGGCAGCATGGAAGATGAAGAATAGGGAGGAACCATGAGCGAAAAGAAAAAAGGCTTGACCTATGCAGAGGCCGGTGTAGACATTGACGCCGGTGAAAGAGAAGTGGAACTGATTAAGAAATCAGTGCAGGCTACCTATACCCGTGGCGTTATGGGGGATATCGGCGGCTTCGGCGGACTGTTCCGTCTGAAGGATGAATTATCGGATGACCCCATCCTTGTCTCCGGTACTGACGGCGTTGGCACCAAGCTGCGCCTGGCTATTGAAATGGGTATCCACGATACCATCGGTCAGGACTGCGTAGCTATGAGTGTCAATGATGTCCTGGTACAGGGCGCACGTCCGCTCTTTTTCCTCGACTACATTGCGACCGGCAAACTGGAACCAGAATTGATGGCAGAGATCGTAAAGGGCGTCGCAGATGCCTGCATCGAGTCCGGCTGCGCGCTGCTGGGCGGTGAGACCGCAGAGATGGCTGGCTTCTACGCCAAGGGTGACTATGATGTCGCAGGCTTTGCTGTCGGCATCGTGGATCGCAAAGACATCATCACCGGCGAAGACATCCGGGAAGGAGACGTCATCCTCGGCCTGCCATCCACGGGCGTTCATTCGAATGGCTACTCTCTGGTGCGCCGCATCATCAAAGACAATGGCCTCTCGCTCAAAGAAACGTATGAAGGCTTCGACAAGCCGCTTGGCGAAGTCCTCCTTACCCCGACCCGTCTCTATCCAAGACCTGTACTTCCGGTGCTGAAAGGCGCGAAAGTCAATGGTATGGTACACATCACGGGCGGCGGATTCTATGACAATATCCCGCGCGTACTTCCGAAAGGCACCCGCGCGGTCCTCGATGCGGACAAATGGCCGATGCTTCCGATCTTCCCGTTCCTGCAGCGTGAAGGCGGCGTCGAAGCACATGAAATGTACCGCACCTACAACTGCGGCCTTGGCATGCTCCTCATCATGAGCCGTGAAGAAGCCGAAAAGGCGAAGAAAATTCTTGCAGCCATCGAAGAACCGGTCTACGAAGTCGGCGAGATCACGAAAGGCGAGCAGGATGTCATTGTGACAGGTGGTCTTTTCCATGAGTAAGAAAATTTTGATTTTCGCTTCCGGCCGAGGATCGAATGCAGAAGCCATCCATGAAGCGACGGTCAACGGTACCATTGACGGCACTGTGATCGGCGTGATCTGCGACCATGCCGATGCCCAGGTCCTTGAACGTGCCAAGCGCTGGAATGTACCTGCGACGGTTCTCGAACGCAAAGACTTCGCGACCAAGGCGGACTTCAATGCAGCCATTCTGTCTGCTGCCAAGTCCTATGCGCCCGATCTCATCTGTCTTGCAGGATACATGCGTATCTGCGGGGAAGATCTTGTGAACGCATTCCCGAACCGCATCATCAATATCCATCCGGCGCTTCTCCCGAGCTTCCGTGGACTTCATGCCCAGCGTCAGGCGCTCGAAGCGGGCGTAAAAGTCGCAGGCTGCACAGTCCACTTCGTGGGCACCGGTCTTGACGACGGCCCGATCATCACGCAGGTCGCTGTGCCTGTCTACGACGATGACACCGAAGACACACTTGCAGACCGCATCCTTGAGCAGGAGCACCCCGCCTACGTTCGTACCGTAGCAGCTTACTGCCGTGATGAACTCCATGTAGAAGGACATCATGTGACGGGGATGCATAGGGAAAAGTGACTAGTGGCTAGGGATTAGGAGTCTCGAGTGACTGGTGACTTGAATACGACTTTCGAGCATCGTCATTATTTCTACTCTGCGGCGCTTCTATTTTATGATGCGCCGCCCCTGAACCCTGAACCCATAAATAAAAGGAGGAATATCAATGGCAATTAAAAGAGCACTGATCAGCGTATCGGATAAGACCGGTGTCGTAGAATTTGCAAAAGGCCTTCATGAACTGGGTGTGGAGATCATTTCCACCGGCGGCACGATGAAAGCCATCGCGGATGCCGGCATTCCGGTCAAGTCCGTTTCTGAAGTGACCGGTTTCCCGGAAATGATGGACGGACGCGTGAAGACACTGCATCCTATGATCCATGGCGGCATCCTTGCCATCCGTGATAACCCGGACCATGTAAAAGCGATGAAGGAGCATGGGATCACCGGCATCGATCTTGTCGCTGTCAACCTGTACCCCTTCCGTGAAACCATCGCCAAGCCGGATGTGACCCGCGCTGAAGCGATCGAGAATATCGATATCGGCGGCCCATCCATGGTTCGCGCGGCAGCAAAGAATTACAAATACGTCACCATCGTTGTCGATCCGTCCCAGTACAGCGACATTCTGGAACGCATCAAATCAGATACGCTCACCGAAGAATTCCGTCTGGATCTCTCCAGAAAAGCCTTCCTGCATACCGGACTCTATGACTGCGCGATCGCTGACTATATGACGAAGGAAGTCAATGGCAGCAAAGATACCCTGCCGGACATCTACAGCAAAGCGTATGTGAAAGTACAGGACCTGCGTTACGGTGAAAACCCGCACCAGAAAGCCGCTTTCTATAAAGATCCGGAAGTGAAGGGCGGCATCGCGGATGCGAAACAGCTGCACGGCAAAGAACTCTCTTACAACAACATCGTCGATATGGAAGCGGCCTGGGACCTGGCCAGCGAATGGAAAGACCAGCCGGCCTGCGCCATCATCAAGCACACAAACCCATGTGGCTGCGCACTTGGTGAGAATGCACTCGATGCATTCAAGAAAGCCTTTGCGGCTGACAGCAAGTCTGCTTTCGGCGGTATCGTCGCGATGAATCGCGAATGCGACAAGGCAACGGCAGAAGAAATGAAACCAATTTTCTTCGAAGTCGTCATGGCGCCGAAATTCTCCAAGGAAGCCTTGGAAGTGCTGGAAACGAAGAAGAATATCCGCCTGATCGAAGTACCGTCCCTTACGCATGAAGAGCTGCAGCTGCACAAGGTATCCGGCGGCCTCCTGATCCAGACACCGGACAACAGCACAGAGACCCGCGCGGACTGCAAGGTCGTCACTGACAGAGCGCCGACGGAAGAAGAATGGAAAGCATTGGAATTTGCCTGGGTCATCGTCAAGCACGTGAAGTCGAATGCGATCGTCCTCACAAATCAGGACACCACCCTTGGCGTCGGTGCCGGCCAGATGAACCGCGTCGGCTCTGCTGACATCGCGATTGCAGAAGCAGGCGAAAAAGCGAAGGGCTCCGTCATGAGCTCCGATGCATTCTTCCCCTTTGGCGACACCATTGAAGCCGCAGGAAAGGCAGGCATCACGGCTGTCATTCAGCCGGGCGGATCCATCAGAGATCAGGAGTCCATTGACATGGCAAATAAATATGGCATTGCGATGGTATTCACCGGACATCGTCATTTCCGCCATAGCTGAGAGAGGAAGATCGTATGAAAGTTTTAGTGATTGGGAGCGGCGGCAGAGAACACGCGCTGCTCTGGAAATTATCGCAGAGTCCGTCGGTGACTGACGTCTATGTCGTCCCGGGCAATGATGGAATGAGCGATGTCGCATCACTCATTCCTATCAAAGGAAATGAGGATATCATCGACTTCGCCCGCCTCATGCAGGTCGATCTCACCGTCGCCGGTCCGGAGACCGTCCTGACCGAGGGCCTTGCGGATGAATTTGAAAAGAGAGGCATGGCCTTCTTTGGCCCGTCCAAGGCAGCGGCCCGCATCGAAGGCTCCAAAGGATTCGCCAAAGCTCTCATGAAGAAATATGGCATCCCGACAGCTGCATATGAGACATTCGATGATGAAGAAAAAGCCATCGCTTACCTCAAAGCCAATGATACCTATCCGATCGTCATCAAGGCTGACGGTCTGGCTTCCGGCAAGGGCGTCATCATCGCACAGAGCGAAGAAGAAGCCATCGACACCGTGAAGGATATGCTCGAAGGGCATACCTTCAGCGGTGCCGGCAGATCGGTCGTCATCGAAGAATTCATGGAAGGCGAAGAAGCCAGCATGCTCTGCTTCTGCGACGGGACGAACGTCGTCCCTATGATTTCTGCGCAGGATCACAAGCGTATCTTTGATTTCGATAAAGGACCGAATACAGGCGGCATGGGTGCCTATGCTCCTGCACCGGTCATGACCAAAGAGATGTGCGAAGAAGTCAATGTCCGCATCCTCCGTCCGATCGTAGCGGCCATGAAGAAGGAAGGCTACCCCTTCAAAGGCTGCCTCTATGCCGGTCTCATGATCACCAGCGAAGGGCCGAAGGTGGTAGAATTCAACTGCCGCTTCGGGGATCCGGAAACAGAAGCTGTCCTCCCGCTCTTTGACGGCGATCTCGCTCGCGTCATGCTCGACTGCGTCCATGGTACGCTCTCCGATGAAGCTGTCGTCTGGAAGAAAGCCTGCGCCGTCGATGTCGTGCTCGCATCCGAAGGATACCCGGCTTCTCATTCCTCCGGCGAAGTCATCTCCGGCATTGAAGACGCCAAAAAGGCAGGCTGCCTTGTGTTCCATGCAGGTACCGTCAAGAAGAACGGCCAGTACATCGTTAATGGCGGCCGCGTGCTGAACGTCGTCGCTCTTGCGGATACGCTCGCTGAAGCGAAGGCGAAAGCCTATGAAGGCGTCAGCTGTATCTCCTGGCGCGGTATGCAGTATCGTCATGATATCGCAGACAAAGGCCTTCTGCATCTGGAGACGAAGAAATAAATAAAAGCTCGCGTGGATATTGATCAGCCCCTGTCAAGGTAGACATGGCAAATATCTAAAAAATTATAGCCGTAAGTTCCATGTTGGTGTTTTAGTATCAGCATGGGATTTGCGGCATTTTGTTATGCTGCGAATTTCGCTTTGTATTTCCGCTTTTGGGACATCTCGCTTCAGCCATTGATAATAGGATGCTCTTGTAATACCGACCTGACCACACAGCCAGCAAATGCCCCAGCCCTTTTCTGCGTGGCACTGCCTAGATTTTAATCTTGTAGGACTTTTTGAGCGTTTCATGAAAAGCAGAAGAAAAATAAAGTTTACAAGATTAACTTTATATGGTAGTATGATTACGATGATTCATGACACACTTTTAAAACAAGGGGACAAGAAAACTATTACTGCATTCGCAGTAAAGTGAGGAATGAGTTTCTTATTTCTTTTATTTTTTATGAGTGTGTTTTTATTTTATGAGGAGAGATTTTATGTCAGGGAAATTTTTAAGCAAAGCCATTTTATTCAGCTTGGTTATAGGCGCGAACGCATTTTCGGTGGGGGGGGTAAGTGCTGCTAATGTTTATGAATTGGCACCAGTAGTTGTTACTGCAACAAAAACAGCAGAATCTCTCGAAAAGGTTCCTGCTTCTGTCAGTGTAGTTACAGCAAAAGACATTGAAGACCATAACTATAGCTCTACAGCCCAGGCGCTGGGGCAACTTCCAGGAATTTATTTGAGCCCAGTTGCTGATGGCGGTATATCTATGCGTGGTTTCGGCTCTGCAGATATTCTTGTTATGGTTGACGGTCAGCCCGTAAATAATGGTTGGAATGGTTCTGTGGATTGGGGTATGATTCCAGTACAGAACATTGAACGAATTGAAGTAGTTCGTGGAGCAGCATCCGCTCTGTATGGTGGTCGTGCAGTAGGCGGTGTTATCCAGATTACCACGAAAGAAAATAAAGAAGATGGGCTTCATGGAGATGTGTTGCTTTCAACAGGCAGCAACAGCACAACGAAGCAAGTTTATGATGCAAAAATTAAGAAAGACAAATGGGATGTCAATGTAGGCTACGAAAAGAGAAAGACCGATGGTTGGCGAGGATATTTCATTGAAGAAAGATCAGGATATAATGATATCTCTGACCCGACAGTAGATGCAGATGTAGGAACTTCTGCCAGAGACCGTTATATTGTTGGTGGTCGTGGACGCAAAGCTATTGATTCCGAATCCTATCACGTAAAAACAACATACCATTTTAATGAAGATAAGAAGCTCACCTATTCTTACTTTCATACCAATTACAATTATGCGTACAACGATCCATTTAGCTTCATCAAGGACAAAGATGGAAAGGAAATTTTCTATGGGCATGTTAATTTACCGAATGGCAAATATTTTGATATCTACCCGGGAGATTTCCTTGGCTATGTAGGACAGAAAGAATGGGCTGTTCATAACCTGGCATATGACGATGACAAGAATCAGTTCCATGCAAGAATCGGTTTAACAGATATTAAGAAAGATGGATATTCCTCTACTGGGGGTCCTGAAGAATCCATTTCTGCAGGTGATTTACAGAAATGGAATGGCGATGGTTCGCAGTCTTTCTACCCAAGCAAAACTAAAGATTTTGATATGCACAAAACCTGGGAATTAGGCCAGCATACCCTGCTCGCAGGCATGGCATATCGCAGTGAATCCTTCGACCAGACACGCTACAAGTTAACAAATTGGAGAAACCATGACGGTGCAAAGTCTGCCTATGAACTCCACGGGGGTAAAGATGAATCCTGGTCTGGTTATTTACAGGATAAGTGGCAGGCTAATAATCGTTTAGCGGTATACGCTGGTGTTCGTTTTGACAGATATAAAAAGTATGATGGCTACGGTTCTTACTTGGACAGTGGTGTTAGCCGTACATATGCTGAAGGTACTTATACAGAATGGAGTCCAAAATTCTCTCTGGAATATGCATTGCCAAATGATACTACTCTGTTTGCAAGCTATGGGCATTCCTTCACCCCGCCAATCCTCTCTAACGTATACCGTGATGAAGGGGCTAAAATACAGAATGTGAATGGCCAGTTGACAGTAGCTAAGAAGGGATCCTTGGCAAACCCAGATTTAAAACCAGAAACTTCTGATACCTATGAAATTGGTGTGAAGAAGAAATGGGGAGACAAGACCTTTGCCAGTGTTTCCCTCTATAAAGCAGAAACAAAAGACGCTATTGAATATTACTCCACTACAAAAGCAACTATTATGAATGGGGTTCTGTACAAAAAAGGCTTCTCCCAGTATAGAAACCTTGGCGATGCATCCAAGAAAGGTGTAGAAGTAGAAGCAAAGCATAAGTTTAATGATAAATGGAGCACTTATGTAAACTATGCTTGGGAATCAGAAGATATTGACGGAGAACACAACTATAATGTACCAAAACATTTGGTACATTTTGGAGTAGAATACAACTACAACAAATGGGATATTCTTGCTGATGCACAGTATGTAAGTGCTCGGCAGACACCTGATGTAGAAAGTGGCAAGTATCAGTCTGAGGATTCCTTCTTTATTACAAATATGGCATTCAACTACAATGTGACACCAGAAGCTAAATTGCAGTTTACTATCTACAATCTCTTTGATAAGACTTTCTATGCAGGTGAAGCAGCTAGTGAACGGCTGTATACTTTCTCGCTCCAGTATAAATTCTAAGGATAAGTGATTCACATGAAAAAAATCGCCATTGGAATAGCATCAGTGGGCATTCTTTGCGGATGTCAATTTGCGGACGCCCGTATGCCGGAACCGGATTTTATGCCACAGGATTTAAAAGGCGGGGAACCTCATGCTCCGGAAGTAGCCCATTATTATCTGGAGGAGCTTGTCAAAGAAGGCAAGATGACCCAGCAGGAAGCAGACCGTACGGAAGTTTATATGATTTTCCGTCATGCCCGTCGCGCCCAGGATTTTAAGGATGTGGAAGGATTATCCAAAGAAGAAAGACGCAAAGTGATGAAACATAAACGGGAACTTCGTGGTAACCCGCTGGAAGAATATGCAAACTACTGTGGTATTTCTTTGGAAAGAGCTAAAGTGCTTATGGATTTGATGCATGGCTCTGATAAAGGTACTAAGTATTACAAAAAGGCAATGGGGCATTAATGTATTGCTGCTAAATAGGTAGACATAAAAGAGCCCTGCAGGACTAAATGTGATCAGCCCCTGTCAAGGTAGACATGGCAAATATTTATAGCCGTAAGTTCCATGTTGGTGTTTTAGTATCAGCATGGGATTTGCGGCATTTTGTTATGCCGCGAATTTCGCTTTGTATTTCTGAATCCGTTTGTTTCCGGCAATCGGGAACTGTTCCGGGATCTTCGCGTGCAGAGTTGTCGTACGAACTTCCATTGGCGTCCTTACTCCAAATCGCTCCTGAAAACGTTCGTAATTGTAAAAATGGACGTATTGGTCGATGGCCGAACGCAGCTCACCGCCGCTACTGAACTTGTTCAGGAAATACATCGGCAAGCATCCAATCTGCTGAATGTTTCCTCTTGACCATAAAAAAATCCCCCTAAAGCAGTTTTGCTATTTATCTTGTCTGCTTTAGGGGAATCATATCATATGATCCATGCGAGTTTTTTATTGGGGGGGTAGAGTTTGCCGCTGGGGCATGCCGCCATTTGATTATGACTCAAAGCCTTTCTTGAATGAGAAATGAAAAATGGTGGCGACAGCATCGCCGCAAATATATATGAGGCGATGCCCGAAAGTAGTATTCAAGTCCCTAGTATAGCGATTTGTTAACTCCTGGACTTAGTGAGAAGTGGTGGAATGTCTTGGCTCCCCATCGGGGGAGCTCCCCGAAGGGGAGAGGGGGCTACGTAGCGGTATTGCCTGAAAGTGTTGGAATATCGATAGTATCGGACTATTCAACATTGTACGCTATACCGTTGGCATGCCCCATCTTGCTGCACTTGAAATGGCATCTCACTGGATTTTAGCATCGCTACGCTCCTAAAAATCCAGTTTGTTTGCTTGCACATATTGCCTTCGCCGCTTCCCCCGAAAGGGGAAGCAAGTCGCTAAGATGCTAATTCTGACTGCATTTATATGTCGATTGAAAGTCCTCTTAATCGAAATACACAATACCAGTAACTAGACCCCTGCCATACATTCACTGCACTTAGTGTAAAATTTTACTCGGTAGGGAAATTTTTCCAGAAACAATAAAAGAGGAAAGCCTCCCCTTGA
>ULYR01006010.1_pt1 | contig 25542 bp, 26 predicted proteins | sample 1962341 | NCBI WGS metagenome assembly ULYR01 (sample SAMEA4835868, study PRJEB28245) | human gut metagenome | biome: gut microbiome; material: fecal sample | place: Denmark | collected 2008 | reverse complement strand
ACGGCGACGGGCATCGCTTCCATGGCAGGAGGTGCGGCCGGTTCGGTGGCCGGGGGCGCGGTTTCCATGGTCAAGCCCAAATCAGGAAGATAAACCTAATATTTCAAGAATATGCTCATAGAATCACTGGCACAGAAAACAAGGCTCGCCATGATAACGGTGCTGGCCACCATAGGCGGTTGCGCCGTCATCTGCGGTTTCACCGTATGGTGCTGCATTTCCTTGGTGAACAAGGAAAGGGACCAGATATACATATTGGACGGCAACATCCCGTTCCTCGCAGAACGGGCGCAGCTGGAGGCCAACTTCACGATGGAGGCCAAGGCGCACATCCAGCTCTTTCATCAGTATTTCTTCAACCTGCCGCCCGACAACGACTACATCAAGTGGACGCTCGGCAAGGCCATGTACATGGCGGACGGCACGGCCTTGAAGCAGAAACAGGCGATGGACGAGAACGGCTTTTATTCCGACATCATCTCCTCGTCGGCGGTCTGCACCGTCATGTGCGACTCCATCGACTTCGACGAACAGGAACGGAAGTTCACCTACTACGGTACGCAGCTCATCAAGCGGCGCACCCGTGACCTGAAGCGTTCTTTGGTCACGACCGGATATGTTGAGTCCGTGCCAAGGACGCGGAACAATCCCCACGGGCTGCTGATTACCAACTGGAGGACGCTTGAAAACAAGGATTTGGACTACTAATGCGATTTGGATATGAGAATCAGAAAGAAACTTCGGGAAAGCAGGCTAAGGACGCACTTGCAAATCCGCGCATGGCTGAAACCCAAACTGGGAAAGGCCGGGGAAAGACTCCGGTTGGCCGGTCGCATCCGTCTGGCGAACATTTGGGCACGGAAGCATCCGAAAAGGACTTTTGCCTGTGTTACGGGAACATTGTCGCTCTTACTGGTATGCTCCCTTGACATGAACAATAGCAAGCCGGACGGGACGGACAACGCACACGGCATCGGCGTCATTGCCAATATGGAACCCTTGTTCCAAGGCTTCCGCACCATACAGTCGAACAAAGGCCTGCACCGTGCCACCATGCTGGAGCTGGCGGACAGCGGACGGGCCATCCGACGGGAACTTGACTCCCTGATAGCCATGCCGAAGAAGTCGCACGGTGACTCCCTGCGGATTGTCAGGCAGTACAGGCGGCTGGAGAACATTGTAAAATTCATCAATAACGGAGAACATGATTAAAGTCAATTTCAAACAACCCAAGTACATCTTCCCGGCGGTCATCTTCATACCGCTGTGCGCCCTGGTGTATTTCGTGATGCAGACTTTTGGGGGCGGCGGAGAGCCGGAACAAGTCGTGGCCACCGACCGCATCAACACGGAACTGCCCGAAGCACACGCCGAGGAAGCCGGGGACAAAATGTACGAGATGTCGCGCCGCTTCGGCGACGAGGACGCCTTTACCGCCGTGGGAGGCATTGGCGAGGAAAAGGAGGAGAAAGAGGAGCCGGGACACGGCTACAGCGAGGAGGAACTGGACGAGCTGGACGCAGCGGAAGCGGAGCGAATCCGGCAGCAGCAGGAAATGGAGGAACTGGAACGCTCGCTGGCGGAGTCCAGGCGGCACATCAATTCATACGCCTACGGTAATAATACACCTTCAGACCGTATGTCTGATGGAAGCAGTGGCATGGGCTACACTTCGCAGGACGACTTCGCCCGTGACCTGGAGGAAATCCAACGCCGCAGCTACGAGAGGCAGAAGGCCATCGGGCGCGGCCTTGGGTTCGGCGACCCGGAAGCGGAAGAGGCGGCCAAAAGGCAGCGTGCCGACTCGCTGGCGAGAATCCGCAAGGAAGAGGCGGAACGAAACCGCCCGAACCTTGTCATCAAGTCTGCCGACACCAATGCGGACAAGTTCCATACGGTGGCCGCTCCCGACGGTGCGGCGGAAGCCAGGCTGATACGCGCCATGATTGACCAGACAACCAAGGCCAAGGAAGGCACGCGCCTGCGCTTCAAGCTGCTCGACGACGTGACGGTCAGCGGTACAAAGTTGAGGAAAGGCACTTACCTTTACGGCACGGTGACGGGATTCTCCAGCCAGCGCGTGAAGGCTACCATCACCAGCATACTTGCCGGGGACAAGTTCATCAAGGTCAAGCTGTCCGTATTCGACAACGACGGCATGGAGGGCTTCTACGTGCCCGAATCCTCGTTCCGCGATTTCGTGAAGGACGCTAGCTCCAACGTGGTGCAACAGGACATCAACATCGAGTCGGACGGCGGCTACGGTTCCGGCATATCCGGCGAGGCCGTTGCCTTGCAGGCCCTGCAGAACATGTACAACTCCGCCACTTCCGCCCTGTCGTCCAACATACGGAAGAACAAGGCGAAAATCAAGTACAACACCATCGTCTACCTCATCAACTCGGACGATGCAAGGTAAACATAATTTGAAAAACAAATACGCACTTATATGAAAGCAAGAACCATCTTACTGACTTTGCTCTGTGCCGTGGGCATGGCCGCCTACGCCAACGAGAAAATCTATGTCAACCGGGACGTGACCACGCACATCGTCATGCCCGAACCCATCAAACTGGTGGACATCTCCACCCCAAAGATTGCAGGCAACCAATGCACGGACAACATCGTCCGCATCAAGCCGTACCACGATGAGGGCGATTCCATACGGTCCGGCGGCTACACGGAGAACGAGCTGCTGGGCACCATCACGCTCATCGGGGAAAGACACATCGCGCAATACGACGTCCTCTATACCGAAGATTCGGGACAGGCGGCCGCCATCTTCGAGGTGCCGTACACCCATACGCAGTCCTACATCAACCCCGAAGTCACCATGCCCATGTCCGAAATGGCACGCTATGCGTGGGCGGTGTACGGCAGCAGGCGCAAGTACAACCAGATCGTGACGAGGGCGCACGGGATGAAGGCCACGGTCAACAACATCTACGCCGTCGGGGATTACTTCTTCATCGACTTTTCGCTGCGCAACAAAACGAAGATTCCCTACGACATCGAGGAAATCCGCGTGAAGCTCACGGACAAGAAGGAAACCAAGGCGACCAACTCGCAGACCATTGAGCTGTCGCCCGTGTTCACGCTCAACTCCACGAGGAAGTTCAGGAAGGACTACCGCAACGTGATGGTGCTGCCCAAGCTGACCTTCCCCGACGAGAAGGTGTTGCGCATTGAAATATCCGAGAACCAGATCAGCGGACGGGTCATCGTGCTGACCGTCGAATACGAGGACATCCTCCATGCGGACGGCTTCGATGCAGACATCCTGAAGGACGCCGCCTACTATCCTTATTACTACATCTCTTATTCTGACAGGCAATGAAGAAGTTCCTTATCATCTTATGCTGTGCGGCCGTTGCTATTGGCGCATCCGCACAGGGCGGCAAGCTGGCGGTAAACGCCGGCTTCATGTTCCCCTCTACACTGAACGCGACTATTGGTTACGAGCATCCGCTGTCATACGGAAATGCCGTGGAACTGTACGGCGAGGCCGGCAACCACTGGCAGGAAAAGGATTTCTGGAAAGGCTACTATTGGGACGGCGGCATCGTCTACAAGCACCGGCTGGTGCGCTACAAGAACGGGATGCTCCGTTTCCGCTTCGGGCCGCAGTTCGGCGCGGTACAGAAAAAATTCTTCATCGGATTGGAGGGAGGATTTGAATACAGCTATGTGTTCCGTAACGGATGGGAGTTCGCCCTGATACAGAAGAACAACGTGAACTTCCTGCACGGCGACACGTTCCGCAACGGATTGCTTTTGGGAGTGAAGATACCTTTTTAATCACTTGTAAACGAAATACGAATCATGGCTTTTGAAGAGACACGGGAACAGCAGCAGATGTACAACTACTTCCGCAGCTGCATTTATATCTTCCTGATCATAGAGATTGTGATGAACCTACCCGTCACGGCGGACAACCGCGTCACGCAGTTCATACTCGACCTGCTGGCGCGTTTCAAGGTGTTCAACACCGTGTCGGGCTGCAAGCTGACGGAGCTGGTGTGCATCTGCATCGTCTGTATCGGCACCAAGGCGAAGAAGGCGTTGAAGTTCAACGTGCGCACGATGGTGGTCTATCCCGTGCTGGCCGGGCTTACCCTTGTCGGGCTGTGCTTCGTGTTCCACGGGATGTACTTCGGCGTCAGCTGGTTCGGCTTCCCGGCTAACCGCATCCTGTACGCGCTCTGTTCAGTGGTGGGCACCATGCTGGTACACCAGGGGTTGGATGGCATCGCCAAGTATTACAACAACAAGGTGGGCGAAGACCGCTTCAACTTCGAGAACGAGTCGTTCCAGCAGTCGGAGGCGTTGGTCTCCAACGACTACTCGGTGAACATTCCCATGATATACTACTGGAAGCGGAGGATGCACAGGGGATGGATAAACATCATCAACCCGTTCCGGGGGACGATCGTGCTGGGTACGCCCGGTTCGGGAAAGTCGTTCGGCGTCATCGACCCGTTCATCCGGCAGCACGCCGCCAAGGGCTTTGCCATGATGGTTTATGACTTCAAGTACCCCACGTTGGCCAAGACACTTTTCTACCAGTTCTGCAAGAACAGGAAGGCCGGGAGGCTGCCCGCGAACTGCGGCTTCCGCACCATCAACTTTACCGATGTGGAGTATTCCGACCGCATCAACCCCATCCAGCGGAAGTACATCCCCGACCTTGCGGCGGCCTCGGAGACGGCTGCCACCCTGCTGGCCTCGCTCAACAAGGGAGGAGGTGAGAAAAAGGGCGGTTCGGAGGCGTTCTTCACCAACTCGGCGGAGAACTTCCTCGCGGCCATCATCTATTTCTTCGTGAACTTCCACCCCGTGGGCTTCAAGGACGGCAAGAAGCTCAGGCGCTTCATCCTACACGAGGAAAAGAAACTGGAAATCGTCATCAGGAACTGGGACGACTACAACGCCGTCGACAAGGACGGGAACGTGGTGCTGGACTTCGTGGACGAGAAGGGCAACGATGTCTCCACGGACGAGGACAGGATGTTCGTGGATTTGAACGGTTACAGTTATAAAGACCGCACGGGAAAGCTGATACGCATCGACCGCTGTTGGTATGAGGACAAGGACGGCAACGAGGTGGAGCCGGACACCATTACCGGGGAATACTCCGATATGCCGCACGTGCTGTCTTTCCTCGGTAGGCCATACGACCAGGTGTTCAACATCCTGATGCAGGACGACAAGATTGCTTCCCTTATGGCACCGTTCAAGAGTGCCTATGAGAACAAGGCCAACGACCAGCTGGAAGGCATAGTGGGTACGCTCCGTGTCAACGCCGCAAGGCTCGTGTCGCCTGAGGCCTATTGGGTGTTCACCGGGGACGACTTCGACCTGAAGATTTCCGACAGGGAGCATCCGAGCTACCTCGTGATTGCCAACGACCCGGAGAAGGAGCAGGTCATCGGTTCGCTCAACGCCCTTGTGCTGAACCGTCTGATAACCCGTGTGAACTCCAAGGGGAACATCCCGGTGAGCATCATCGTGGACGAGCTGCCCACGCTGTACTTCCACAAGATTGACCGCCTTATCGGCACGGCGCGTAGCAACAAGGTGGCCGTGACATTGGGCTTCCAGGAGCTGCCACAATTAGAGGCCGACTACGGCAAGGTGGGGATGCAGAAGATCATCACCACGTGCGGCAACATCTTCATGGGGGCGGCACGCAACAAGGAGACGCTGGAATGGGCGCAGAACGACGTGTTCGGCAAGGCCAAGCAGACCTCGCGCTCCATCTCCATCAACGACCAGAAGGTATCCACCACCATATCGGAGAAGATGGACTACCTCGTGCCTGCCGCCAAGATAGCGGACATGGCCACGGGATGGCTGGCCGGACAGGCGGCGCGTGACTTCACCGCCACGGACGAGAGGATGCTGGACAGGTTCGACATCGAGCAGTCGGAGGAGTTCAAGACCACGAAATACTTCTGCAAGACACACTTCGACATGAAGAAGATTAAGGACGAGGAGGAACACTACGTGCCGCTGCCCAAAATCTACGAGTTCAAGAATGACAGGGAGAAGGAAATCCTGCTCAACCGCAACTTCAAACGGGTCAATCAGGAGGTGGAGAACATGGTCAAGGAACTGCTGGGAATGAGTTAAGGATTTGTCTAACTGTCCTTGATAATAAATTGAATGATAATAATATATGGATATTAGTTCAACTTCATATCCGTTAAAGTCGCTTCCTTTATTTAGCGGCAGCGCATTGAAAATCATCGCCGTGCTTTCAATGATGACAGACCACTGCGCATACTATCTCATGGACGGCAATACCTGGGCTTATGAGGTAATGCGGTGCTTCGGGCGTGTCGCCTTTCCCGTGTTCGCTTTCCTGGTTGCGGAAGGCTTCGCCCATACGCGGAACAGGATGCGGTACTTCCTTTCCCTCCTGTTGTTCGCAGCCGTCAGCGAAGTGCCGTGGTATCTGTTGAACGGTGCGGACGGCACGCACAACGTGATGTTCACGCTGGCCCTGGGAGTGTCGGCATTGGCCGCTTTCGAGAGGCTTCGAGGGCACAGAGCGTTGGTAATCGCCGCAATCTTGCTTGCCACATTGTCTGCGGAAGTTTCTGGCTTAGACTATGGATGGCGCGGTATCGTCGTAATACTCATATTCCACCTCTTTAAAAGCAAAAAATACTACCAAAGCGCCAGGCTGTTGCAACTTGCTTTCGCCTTTCCGTTTATGTTGCATTATAGCATCATCGGAGCATTGTTGGCTTGCTCCGTAATTTTACTTTACGACGGGACAAGGGGAATTATACGTGGCAAAGTTGCCAAGTATGGATTTTATGCCATTTATCCTGTGCATCTGATAATTATAAAACTATTCTTTCATTAAGTTCAACAATTTTTCGTACTTTTGCAAAGTTTGAATTTGCATTTTATGTGTGACAGGCCTGCATTATCAAGAAAGAATATTGACGGACTCTTAAAGCTTTCAGATTCCTTTGTGGAAGAATGCTTGAAGAGGTACTTGTTTTTGCTGTCTGTGGCCGAAGGGCTCAATTACATTCAAAACCATTCCGAGAACAAAGTCCCATATACCCTGAATATCTTTGAATGGTATGATTCAGATGAGCCGACTACGAGTTTGGCGATGGCTGAAATCCTGAAATACAAGGATGGTGGTGCGTACCCGTTGCTTGAGCTCTTCATACAAAAATTCCTCGTGCCAATTGGCTTTGATTCAAAATGGATAGAAAATCCCGTCATAACTGCTGAAAAAGACAGGATTGATATTTGCGTGAAAGACAACAAGTATGCAATTATTTTTGAGAACAAGGTAAAAGGCGCAAATTATCAGCCAAACCAGTTAGCCCGATACATCCATAAATTAAATAATTGCCTGGGCAGACATTACGGCAGAGATAACATTTTCATTGTTTTAATGCCTACACACCTTGCAGAGGGCTATGTTCAAAGCCTCGCACGGTCTATATGGAGACTGCCAATGGATTACCACAAGCCCAAGAGTGAACAGCGGTGTGTCACGGAACAAGATTTATGTTGGTGTGACTACAAGCATTCTGATTGGGACAAACAATGGGATGGTGATTTTTGCAAATCCTGCATTAAGACTTACAAAAGAAACTATGAAGGTCATGCCGTTGTTTTGCAGCACGAACTTGCCGATTGGTTAATCAAAGATTGCGCGAGGTTCATTTCGACAAAGGAATACATACTCAAATCATTTGTCATCCAGTTTGCAGATTTCCTCAATTTGCAATATGGGACGAGGGAAAACCAAAAATTGAAACGTGAAATGGAAAAATATTTAAGAGAAAAATTATTTGACAATAACAAGTCAAATGTAGACAATTGGAACGCCATCAATGAAAAACTTTCCGAAATCGAGAAATTGAAAGAAGAAACAGGACGGCTTCTTGAGTATATTTCATGCGATGTGATAGACGACTGGTATGGCGAGTTATTGCCAAGCTGGAAATGTTATGGCTTAAGACATGAGAAACAAGACTGTTTTTTCATTGACATTCAGGGTGTACGCATTGGTTGTTGGAATGGCATTAATGAAAATACACATCAACCATATTGGGGCTTTCATTCTGAAAAAGGGTTTACTCAAAAGCAGCATAAAATGATTGAAGCAATACTTGACAAAGCAGAAATTGGCGACAGATACATTAAAGAAAGGAATGACACATGGTATTGGAATTATACCTGCAATGGTGCGGAGATTTGCAACGATTTTTACGATGCAGCCATTGAATTGGGGTATATAGAAAAGTTAGCCTAATTTTACCGCGTCATTTTATCCAAGGTCTTTGTACATCGCTGTATGAAGTTCTTTTTAGTGTCCTTTTTTTGGCCGTAACCTATAACATTCTCAACACCCTAACGACCGCCCTGATATAGTTCGGGTCTTCCGCATAGCCGATGTTCCTAAGCCATAGCAAATAGTTGCCACCTTTATACCTATATTGTACCTTGGTATAATAGGCTAGGACACTTTCCGTCCAATGGTCAAACTCAAAGTATTTCCCTGTCCGTGGGTTGGTCAGGCCGAACAGATTGTGCTTGTTCCTGCATACCGGGGAGGTGAACCATCCGGTTTCAAGGATGGCCTGCGCCAATACGATTTTAGGATGCCGTATGCCGTTTTGTATGATTTCCGCATAAAGGTTAGGAATGGTCAGTTCGGGAAGCTCTGATTTCGGGGATGTCCTTTTGTTACCTTTTTGGCCTTTTTCCTCATTCTTTTCCTTTATCAGGGTATTTATGTGCAAGGTGTCGTTTCTGACACTTTGCACAATGTTACTGATTGTATCATCTTCTTTTGCAGCTGCTTGCATTGTTTTCCTTCCGGCATCGGGCATTAAGTCCGAGCCCTTGGTAATGGTATAGAACTGTGCGGAAGCCGTAAGTGGCAGGAGCGACAGCATCAGATACAGCAGAATAGTGTTGTGCATTTCTTTTTCTTGTTTGGGTGAAAATACTTTTGCAGGGTGTTCAAGCGGTTTCGTCCGCAAAATTAACCCGTAAAAACAAGTATAACGAAATGGACAACAGAAATTTATCCGAAACGCTGCCCTACGGGAAGCTGGCGATGCTGGGCATCGACAAGGAGAAGGCAGACCTTCTTCCGCAGGAAGTGAAGGAAAAGCTGCTCTCCGGCGAAGTCACGCCCCTTGTGCAAGTATCCATCCGTGCGCAGAACGGCAACGACGTCACGCTGCCGCTCAAACTCCAGCTGGTGTCAGACCGGCTGGGCAACCCGGCCCTGATGGCCTATCCCGTCAGGGCAATTCTTGAAACGGAACGCAACAAGGCTCTTGGCCTGACTGAACAGGAAGCGGAACGCCTCAAAAAAGGCGAAGTCATACAGAAGGCCGTGGATATGGACGGCGAAAAGACCTGGCAGTACCTCCAGCTTGATCCTGAGACTAAATCTGTCCTCCACCGCCGTGTGACCGAAATTCGGCTGGAACAGAAGCTGAAGGACATGGAGAAGGTGAACGACATCGAGCTGGGCACGCAGCAGAAGCAGCAGGTGCGCGACGGCAAGCCCGTGGAACTCAATGTCGGCGGCGAGAAGGTGTCGGTCGGCGTTGACCTGAGGGAGCCGCAGGGCTTCAGGGTCATCAAGGGCGACCTGAAGGAATGGGAACGCCAGCAGAAGCTGCGCTACGACGAGCTGCACCCTGAATACCTCGGACTGGTACAGACCGACAGCAACCGTTGGGAATACCGGAAGGTCGTGGACAGGCAGTCGCAGGAACGTGCCATGAAGCTGCACTCTCCCAAAGAGAATGTCAGCCAAAGTCTCAAACGCTAAATCCGTCCGCTTATGGCAAAGAAGCAAGAACAGGAAAACGCCGCAGACATGTTGCGGCAGTTCGACACGCTGAAACAGAAGCATCCCGACGCGATGCTCCTCTTCCGGAAGAGGGATTTCTACGAGATGTACAGGGAGGATGCGGTCAAGGACGCCGCCGTACTGGCCATCACGCTGACCAGCAGGGTCTTTCCCGGTGAGAAAGACCCCGTCAAATACACCTTGTTTCCCTATCACGCCTTGGATGTATATCTTCCTAAACTGATACGCTCCGGGCAGAGGGTGGCCATCTGTGACCAACTCGAAACTCCCAAGCTGAAAAAGGATGAGCGGCCCATACAAGAAGCCGGAGAAAAGTTAAAGATAAAAGAAGAAATCATACCCAACAATACTGATATGGCAAAGAAAAAGAAAGACCAGGCCGTGCAGGACAAGCCTGTCCAAACTGACTCCAATGAAGTGAAGGAGAAACCTGCCCGTCAGAAAAATACGGAACAAAAGACCGGTACGAAACCGAAAGCTGAAGCGAAGGCGGACGCCAATGTGGAACAGCAGGCCGAGGCGAAGAAGGAACGCAAGCCGCGCGAGCCGCAGATGGTGACGGACGACGGCGGCAAGGTGACCCACGGCCATGCCTACCAGGGCAAGGACAACCCGGAGGACTGGTATTTCACCGCAAAAATTGACGGGCAGCAGCTCAAGCCGCAGAAGATGGATGCCGCCGACCTCGCCGCCTACCAGAAGAAGGAGCTGACCGTGCCGCAACTGATGGAACGCTACTACCCGACGAAGCTGATGCCGAAAGTGCCGGAGGACACCTACAGGTTCCCCCGGCAGATGGAGGCGCGGAAGGTGCGGTAGCCATCGAGAAGTTCAATGTCTACAAGGAGAAGGACGAGCAGCGTCCCGACTTCGGACGGTACAAGTTCTATGCCCAGGTGGACGGCGCAAGGATGTCCGCCGTGGCCTCGCGCCAGGACTTGAACGCCTACTTCGACCGGGTGATGACCCCGAACCAGCTCATCGAGAAGAACTTCGGCGAGCGGCTGCACCTGAAGTCCGCCTACGAGAAGTACCTGCTTCCCGAAGGCGTTTACCCCAAGGGTGTCCGTGTGGCGAAAGACCACACCGACAACAAGTGGAAGGTGTATGTGGACATGGGCGACAAGGGCAAGACCGCCCGGCATGAAATCTCCTTTGACGACGGCTATTCGCTTTTCAAGACCCGTACCGCCACACGCGAGCAGATTGCAGCCAAGTACCTCACCCCGGAAATCAACGGGCTGTTGTCGGCCCAGACCACCAGGCTGGAGAAATCAAACTCCATGAAAATGTAAAAATGTCAAACCATAACCATTTAAGAAAGATACAATATGTCAGCAACAATGAGTCATGAGGAGCTGGTTGAACTCCTCCAGGAAGGCAAGATAGGCTATCTCCGCTTCGTGCTGGAGGGCGAGAACGAACAGGACTATCTGGAGTGGTGCCGTGCGCACGGAACAGACCCGTCGGACGAGTCCGCCGAGTTTTATGTGGAACAGACGGACATCCTACAGATGGAACGCCAGCTAATCGACGACGAGGACTATGGCATCTGGAACTAACCCGGCATCCGCCGGTTCCGGCCAGGCGGCCATAGACCGCTTCGCCGAGATGATGATCGGGCGCATGGAACAGATGAAGGCGTCCGACTGGAAGAAAGGCTGGATAGGCGGAGCTTCGGGATATGCGGGCCTGCCCCAGAACGTGGGCGGACGCAACTACTCCGGCTCCAACTCCTTCTTCCTGCAGCTCCATACGGCGGCCAACGGCTACGACCTGCCCGTGTTCCTCACCTTCAAGCAGGCGCACAACCTGAAAGCCCACGTGCTCAAAGGCGAGAAAGCCTTTCCCGTCATCTATTGGGACATGCTCGTGAAGGACAAGGACGGCAGGAAGGTCAGCTCGGAGGAATACCGCGCCATGAACAAAGAAGAAAGAGAAGGCATGGAGGTCATCCCGTTCGTCAAGGCGTTTCCCGTGTACAACGTGGCGCAGACCAACCTGGCCGAGGTGCAGCCCGAACGGATGCGGAAGCTCATGGACAGGTTCAGACTGCCCGAACTCCGCGACACGGAAGGCATGTACGCCCACGCCGCGCTTGACCGGATGATCGAGACGCAGGGATGGGTCTGCCCGATACAGGCCGACAAGCGCGTGGACGGGGCGTATTACTCGCCGGGACAGGACATCGTGGTGCTGCCCATGAAGGCGCAGTTCAACATCGGAAACACGCCCGATGAAATCTACCGTGGCGGCATGGAGTTCTATTCCACCATGCTGCATGAGATGGCCCACTCCACCATGACACCGCAGCGGCTCAACCGCGACGGCATGGGCAGGTTCGGAGACCCCAAGTACGCCAAGGAGGAGCTTGTCGCCGAACTGACGGCTGCGATGATAAGCCATTCGATGGGCTTTGACTCCAAGGTGACGGACAACTCCGCCGCCTATCTGGACTCGTGGATCGGCGTGTTGAAGCAGGAACCGAAGTTCATCGTCTCGGTCATGGCGGACGTGAACAGGGCTTCGGACATGATACTCGACCATGTGGACAGGCAGCGGCTGGCCCTGAACGAGCAGCCCTACCTGGCCAAGAACGACCCGTTCACCCCGCTTGACCCAGGCGAGGAAGTGCCTTTCAGGAACGCGGCCATCGTCAAGACACGCGGCGGCGACTATGCCATCCGTGCCTCGTATGACGGCGTGGAGCTGGGTCTGAAGAAGGTGTCGAAAGGCACGGCCCGGACTTACTTCCAGCTTACGGACTACAAGGACAAGGCGGCCTTCCTGAACATGACGGCACGCAAGACCTTCGGACCGGAGATTGCCATGATGGGCAGGACGCAGGCCGTAAGCGCCAAGATGAGTATATAATCCAAAGCAATACGGTATGCCGGACTACAAGGTAAACTTCAAGGAACTCAAAGCGCGTGTCGGCGTGACCGATGTGGCCTACGCCCTCGGCTACCGTCTTGACCGCAAGGCCGGCGTGGGACGTTACATCGAGCTGGTATTGGGTGACGGACGGGAGAAGCGTGACACTCTCATTGTCAGCCATCCTAACGACAGGGCTTCCCAGACGTTCTTCCGCCGGGACGGCTCCAAAGGGGATGTGCTTACGCTTATCCGCGAGAATATGGATGCTTTCCTCGTCACCGGCAAGGACGATTGGCAGAAGGTGGCCAAGGTCATGGCACGCTTCGCCAACATGCCTGAACCGGAATACAACGATGACCGGGAATATGTGAAGTCTGCCAGGGCCGCATCTGTCTTTGACGCTTCACGGTATGAAATTATACCTGTGAATCCGGACAAGATACCATCGCTATTTTCAGAGCGTGGCTTGTCCGATGAGACAGTCAGGCGGTTCGCGCCGTTCGTTTCCCTCATACGGGACAAGCGGAACGGGAATTTCGACGGCTACAACATCGGTTTCCCCTATACCGGTGCGGGCGGCCAGGTGAAGGGCTACGAGATACGCGGCTACTGTGGCTACAAGTCAAAGGCGGCAGGCACGGATTCCTCTTCGGCGGCATGGGTGGCCGACTTCTCCGACGGCAATCCCGAAGCGGTCAGGAGCGTGTTCTTCTGTGAGTCGGCCTTCGACGCGATGGCTTTCCACCAGATGAACAGAAGCCGGCTGCACCCGGATGTGGCGTTGGTCTCCCTCGGAGGGACATTCTCCGACAACCAGATTGCCGGCGTGATGGGGCGTTTCCCGGACGCCAAGGCTTTCGACTGTTTTGACAACGACATCGCCGGGCGCATCTACGGGCTACGCATGATTGGCCTGATGGAAGGCATCCCGATGAGAATCAGCAAGGCGGAGGACGGCCTGCAAGTGGAAGCCGGAGGCAAGACCTTCACCGTCCATCCGGGAAAACCGTTGCCTTCACAGCTTGCCGCATACCTGCCCGTCCGTTACCGTACCGGGCAATGGCTGCCGCCCAAGGCGTTCAAGGACTGGAACGACTGCCTGTTGAACAAGCCGGTGGCTCCGGTTCTCGCCCCATGCAAGGAGGAACGCGACCGGAACCTGGCGGAGCGGAGAAAGGGAGGCCTTAAAATGTAATGCAACATGGAACGAATATGGAAGCAATCAGACTGAAAATGGCCGCAGGGGCATTGGCCCTGTGGCTGGCCGGAGGCAATGCCGTCCCGGCGTTCTCCCAACAGATAGACCCGGCACTGACCGGCGCGGTGACGGCACAGACACTGGAACTGAAGAGCCTGCACGACAAGCGCAGGAAGACGCAGGAAAAGATTATCGCCGCCGAAGCCGCCGTGACGGTCGCCCTTGACCGGGTACACAGCGTGGAGAACAAGATGCTGGAATACCTCTCCAACGCGCAGGGTGCGGTGCAGAACCTTTACCAGATCAAACGTGCAGGGGAACTGGTGACGACCGAGATACCGCAGAACTGCAGCCTGCTGCTCAAGTCGGTGGGGAGCAACCTCAAGGGCACGGCGATAGCGGCCATCGTATTGGATGAGCTGACGGACGCGGCCACGCAGATGGCGGCGCTCTATCCGTTCATGAAACAGCTCGTGACTTCGGGCAGCTACGACGTGGCTGGAGCCGACGGGAAGAACGAGAAGCACAAGGTCAACCTGCTGGATTCTTCGGAACGCTACTATATCGCCAACGAGGTGGTGACAAGGCTCGAAACCATCAACACCGACCTGTTCATCCTGGCATGGCAGGTGCGCACGCTCTCGTGGAACGACCTCTGGTTCTCGCTCGACCCGGAAGGATGGGCCAACGTGATGTCCGGCAAGAACATCATCGGCGGCATCGTGGCCGATTGGAAGCGTGGGTTTAATTAGGAATTTATCATCAAAATAGTGTATCATAATCATACAACAATGGAAACAGAAAAGAAAATCATCGGCCGCTGCCCCCTGTGCGGCGGCAATGTGGTCAAGACCTGCAAGGGATACCGCTGTGAGCATAACATCGGCGACAGCCCTTCTTGCGTACTGAACATCAACGCCATCATCGGCAACCGCAAGATGGCGGACGCGGAGGTGGCGGTACTGTTGGAGAAACGCCGCATCCTGCTGGACGGCTTCGCCAGCAAGGAAGGCAAGACGTTCCCGACCGTACTGGAACTGGCTGATGACGGCAACATCCTGATGCAGCCGGTCATCGGCAGGTGTCCGCACTGCGGAGGGGAAATCCGTGTGGGAAGCCGGGCGTTCAACTGCTCCAACTATGCCAACCAAAATGCGCCCTGCTCCTTCGCCATCTGGCGCAACATCGGCGGGCACCAGCTCACCCTGGAGGAAGCCGGGGAAATCTGCGAGAAGGGCATCACCTCTTCGGAACTGGAGATGTACCGTGAGGACGGCAGCATCTACCGCAAGCGGGTCGGCGTGTCGCCGGACAAACTTCAAATCGTGAAGATATGAGACCGGGGATGAAGATTTGGATAATACTCGCCTCCATCGTGTTGTTCTGGAGCGGTGTATTCTATTTTGTATGCTGTTCGGACAATCTGGACGGCCGTGCGGCGGACATGGCCGAAAAGGCATTGAGGGCGTCGGTGGACAATCCCGAATCCATACGGATACTGGCTGTCAGCAGGCCGGATTCCGTGTTCGGGCATACCTACATCACGCAGGAGGAGAAGATGGCTCTTTCCATGGCCATGGTGGAAATCAACAGGAAGGTGATGGAAGCGACGGACGGGCTGGAGGACTTCGACCCGGACGACAGGGAGACGGCCGCCCTGATGGAGCGGCAGATGTCGGCCATGTCGAGCCTGAGGCGGCTGATGGACTTCGGTGGCCCGCTTGACGGGAGTCCGCAACCCTTCAGCGGCTGGAAGGTCAAGGTTGACTTCGAGGGTGTGGACGCGGACGGCCGAAGCTATCATTCCGAATACTGGTTCATCCTGGACAAGGAGGCGCGATGCGTGGTGAAGTCGTTTGAGATACCCTTGCCGTAGGCTTCATAAACTTTGTTCCTGAACATTTTATCTTGAAATCCCGGTGTCATCGGTGTGGCATCGGGATTTCCTGTATTTGAACCTGTGGGCGTTCCGCTCCGTCCGGTTTTCCGATACAAAGCAACGGAAGGCTGTGGCGGCGGCGAACGACGTTCCTCTTGTCTGCGTGAAAAGCGTCCGGCAGCCTTCCACGATTTGTGCCAAATCGGGTATTCCGGCCTCTTTTCACTTGTCCCGTCCGCCTTTTGCCCCTTGCTCCTTCCGTCATGCCGTATCGTAAAAACTTCCCGGAGCGGAAGCCGCAAGGCTTCAAACAAAAGGGAAAAAGATTAGGACTTCAAAAAAACAGGCATTATGGCAATCAAACTCATTGACAGAAAGGAAAGTGCAAGCTACAAGGACAGTATCTACGAGCTTACCCTATTGTGGGACAGGGAGAGCATCCGCAAGTGCTTCTGTGGTATGCCGCCGTTCTTTGCCCACATCCGCAAGGACGGGATAAACTTCGCCATAATAGATTGTTATTCAAACGACAACGGACGGTTTGTGGTAAAGAAGTTCATGGCGTCCTTACTGGCAAGGCCGGACTGGCAGGTGCGCTTCGACAGGGACATCAATACCATACCGCTTTGGGAACTGCTGGCAGAACTGCCGATTTAACCTGTATGGATTTTATAACGTAAAAAACAAGGACATATGAAAGGAACAGAACATTTCAAGGAGATTATCAAGGGTTATCTTGACCAAAGGGCAAAGGAAGATGAGCTTTTCCGTGCCAAGTATGAAACCACGACACGCACCATAGACGATGTGGTGACATTCATTCTCAATGAAGTAAAGACCTCCGGCTGTTGCGGTTTCTCGGACAGCGAGATATATTCAATGGCGGTACACGTCATAGACGAGCCTGACCTTGAAATAGGCAAGCCGTTACAGTGCAGTGTGGTAGTCAACCATCATATTGAACTGACGGAGAAGGAAAAGGCGGAACAGAGGGCACTCGCGCTCAAACGCTATCAGGACGAGGAGCTGCGCAAGATACAGGCACGCAATGCAAGGCCGAAAGCCCACAAGCCGCAGACGGACAGCCAACCGACATTATCACTCTTTGACAACTTTTGAGCCATGAAACCGAGGAACAGATTTGAAAAGGCGGTGGCGGCTTCCAACGGGAAGCTGACCGCCCTCAGCCCCAAAGCCGTTGAATGGGCTGTAAGGAATGTCATTGTACATATCGCCTTCCGTACGTCCGGCCATAACTGCACATGTGGCGACTGCGGAGCGAAGTTTGACCATAAGGGGAAAAGCAAGACGGTATGCTGTCCTCATTGCGGACACCGCTTGCATGTAAGTGACACGTTGAAGCGCAAGGAGGTGCAGTCCGCCTACTTCTCTTCCCTTGAAGTAGCTGACGGCCTGCAGGTGCAGCGTGTGTTCCTGCTGAGAGTCGTATGCCGGAAAGGTATGAAGTTGAAAACATCCTGCATGGAGGTGTGCCGTCTGTGGCTCAATGCCGAGGGCAGAATGGCGGTGACATCAAGGGCGAGGACATTGGGCTGGTATGTGGACAGCTTTAATTGGTGTACAGGGATTGACTTGAAGATTTTGTCAGAAGTGCATTGGGTGATTTCCGATACATACGTTTACCCACGTTACAAGGTGCTTCCCGAACTGAGGCGCAACGGCATGAAAGGCAGGCTTCCCGATGGCTGCCATCCGGCAAGGCTGATGAAGGCGTTGCTGACGGACAGCCGGATAGAGACGATGATGAAGTCCAAGGACTTGCAGGCCGTGGCTTACTTTGTGAGCCGTCCGCTGGATTTGGACGAGTGTTGGCAGTCGTACAAGGTGGCCGCACGGCATCATTACAGCCCGTCCGACTACGGCCTGTGGTGCGATACCGTCCGCTTGTTGGAGCAATGTGGGAAGGACATTCACAACGCCAAGTATATCTGTCCCCAAGACCTTAAAGCCGCACATGACCGTTGGCTGGATAAAAGGAACAAGGCGGAGGAGAAACGCATAAGTCTGGAACAGATGGCAAAGGCCAAGGCGAAGGAGGCGGACTTTTACAGGGAAAAGTCACGTTACTTCGGGATTGTCATCAGCGACAACGACATTGAAATATCCGTGCTTGACTCTATTGAGGCTTTCCAAGCTGAGGGAAGCAGCCTTCACCATTGCGTGTTCCAATGCGAGTATTACGCCAAGACGGACAGCGTTATCCTGTCGGCGCACGACCGTCAGGGCAACCGCATCGAGACCGTGGAGTTCTCGTTGAGCCAGGGCAAGGTCATACAGAGCCGAGGGCTGTGTAACTCCAATACGGAATACCACGACCGGATTGTAGGACTTGTAAACGCCAACGCCTACCGTTTTTTGGAGGCGAAGACACCGGCATAATTCCTTGAATGTTCTGACCCCGGCCTGCGCCGTGAGGCCGCGGGTCGGGGACTTTTTAGAATCGGGTTGCTTACGCAACTCAATGGACTATCATTAAGAATCTTATTAAAGTGTGGATTCTGAATAATCCAATACAAAAGTGATATTTCTATTCTCATCCGCAGTGAATTTCCCAACGCCAATAAGTTCCGGGAAATCTTTTGTCCAAAATGATACTTCAACCGTAGTATTGGGTTGAATGTCAAGTTGAGTACAAAGCTTTTGCGCTTCTTTTTCACAAAGAGTGGTGAGGGCATCAAATCCGTCCCTAACTTTTCCACATTTAATTTGTTTTACTTCCATAATTGATGATTTTATTGTTTTACGAAATCTAATTTATATCCTAAGGCATTGGCTATTTTGGTAAGAATGTCCAAGCCTGTGGACACTTTTCCTTGTTCAATTCTGCTAAGATTTGCTGGATTTATCCCGGTTATAGCGGAAAGCTGGCGAGCCTCAATCCGTTTTTCTTCACGGATTTCCCTAATTCGTTTTCCGATTCTTTTTCTTTCATTATCATTGAACGTTCCGACTAATAATGGCTGTTCCAAATTATGCTTGGTGAACCACCATGTAAAAAGTCCCAGCAATTCGTCATATGGAGATATGTCAGAATGAACATTGAAAAGCTCATGAATTGCTTTTACGTAGTGTTCTTCTGCTTGTATTGGAAATGTAGAATTGAACAACAATACAGTTGTTTCTCCCGAATCATGAATCAGTCTGATTTCCGACTGACCATTGGATTTTGATACAAAAGATAATCCTTGAACCATGTTTTTTTCTTTTATGGTGCAAAGATATGAGATAATTTTTAATTGGCAAATATGATAACTAAAAATTATTTCTTTTGATTATTACTTATATTGATTTTAGTATGAAAATTCTCAATATATCATCTTTCTTCAAGGTTGGGCTTGTCTAACATGTCTCCTGAAATTGAAACTATAGTCTCAACAAGAACGACTGTCCCATCCTCCAATACAATTCTCTTTTCAAAATCATCATATGCTCGTAATATTCCGGAAGTGCTTACATACCTACCTCCTTCCTTCTGAGTATCAGGAATAAAATAAGTGAATGTAAGGTTGGGACGCTCACCGATATGGCTAATGGCATAGGCAAGACGCTTGGACAGTATCTCCTGTTCGTCCGATGACAGTATCCGCTTCGGAGCGGTCTGCCGTGCGGTCTCGGCTATCGCCTCGTCATGGCCGGTCAGGGCGGCGAAGGGCGCGAACTGGGCGGCACGGTTTATCATCGGCATCGGCTTCCGGGTCTTGGAAACGTGGTGTGGCAGGTGGATGATGTCGTCATATCTACTCATGGTGTCCTCCTATCTGCCGGTTGCGTTCCCTTTGGGTGGCTCCGTCCGCATAGTTCAATCCTTTGAGGATGGCGTTCTTACCGAACTTCTTTTTTATCTGCAGCACGGCTTCCTGACGGCGGCGTTCCTTGGCCAGCATCTCTTCTTCGGCTTTCTGTTCCTTTTCCAATTTCCCGTAGTCGATGAAAAGGTCGAGCTGGACTGCTTTATTGTCTGGCTGTATATCCGTCTCGTGCATAAGATGGTTTGCCGACAGGGTGATACGGCGTACCAGCAGGTCGGAGTTTACGATGCGGTCGAACAGTCCGCCGGCTTTCTCCATGAGGATTGTCTCGGAAGAGGTCGGACGCTCCATGTTGGCCGTTCCGTGGGCATGAGCCGGGACTTGTCTGCCGTAGCGGTCGGTCACTACCTTGCCCTGATACTTTTCCCTGATGTTCCTGTCCGTCAGCGATTCGGTGTCGTAACCGATGGTCAGTACAAGCTGGTCGGTCACCAGTTTCTTGTCAACCAAATCCAAAGAGAGGCTGTCCGCCATTTCCAACACCACATTCCGGGCTTTGGCTGCCGTGTAGGGCGACTGAAGCACCTGTCCGCTACTGACGGAGCTTGTTTCCGGACGGTATGCCTTTATCATTTCCATTGTTACTGGCTCCCATCCCCAGGCATGGTCTATCAGCAGTTCCGTATTGACTCCGAACAGCTTGTACAGCAAGTCCTCGCGCTCTATGGAACAGCGGGCGATGTCGCCCATTGTCAGGATACCGTAGGTAGCCAGCCGTGCGGCTATTCCACGACCTACGCGCCAGAAGTCCGTGAGCGGTGTATGCTCCCACAACAGACGGCGGTAGGTCATCTCGTCCAATTCCGCGATGCGCACGCCGTCCTTGTCGGCAGGCATTTTCTTAGCCACTATATCCATAGCCACCTTACAGAGATAAAGGTTCGTGCCGATTCCGGCGGTGGCGGTGATGCCTGTCTCGGCCAGCACCTCGCGGATGATTCTCATGGCTAGCTCGTGCGCCGTCATCCTGTAGTTCTTCAGATAAGACGTCACGTCCATGAAAACCTCGTCGATGGAATAGACATGGATGTCCTCCGGGGCGATGTGGCGGAGATATATCTCATAAATGCGTGTGCTGTATTGGATGTAATGTGCCATGCGCGGCTGTGCCACCAGATAGTCCACGGCCAGTTCCTTACGCGAGTCCAGCTCCTTTTTGGAGTGGGACTTCCCGGAGCGTCCCCGCTGCCGGTTCACCTCACGCACCCTCTGTACCACCTCGAACAGCCGTGGCCTGCCGCCGATGCCGTAGCTTTTCAGCGCGGGCGACACGGCCAAGCAGATGGTCTTCTCCGTCCGCGATGGGTCGGCCACGACCAGGCATGTGTCGAGCGGGTCAAGTCCCCGTTCGACACACTCCACCGAGGCGTAGAATGACTTCAGGTCAATGGCTATGTATTGGCGTCCGGAATGCATGTTCATCGGTCTCCTTTGTTATAGCCCACCGTGGGTTCGGCGGCAATGGCAGTTTCATCCGTTGGATTTTCTAAAATGTAGGGCCGTATCTGTTTGGACGATGCCGGTTGCGCCAGTGCCGGGTTCAACCGCTCTTTCAGTCTCGTGTTGCGTTTCAGCACCGTCATGTTGCGTATGGCAAACGACAGTGCCTTCTTCGTACCGATGAGTACGCATATCTTCTTGGCACGGGTGATGCCCGTGTAAATCAGGTTGCGCTGCAGCATCACATAGTGGGTCATCAGGACGGGCATCACCACGATGGGGTATTCCGAGCCTTGTGACTTGTGGATGGTGGTGGCGTAGGCCAGCGTCAGCTCGTCCAGCTCCGAGGCATCGTATTCCACCAGTCTGCCGTCGAAGTTAACGGCCAAGATGCGCTCTTCCAAATCGACCGACTCCACGAAACCCAAGTCTCCGTTGAATACATCTTTGTCATAGTTGTTCCGCAGCTGCATCACCCTGTCGCCCTGACGGAACGAATAACCGCTGCGGTTCAGCGACACGCCCGAAGGGTTCAGTGCCTGCTGCAAGGCCATGTTCAGGTTAGCCGCACCTACTGTTCCCCGTTGCATGGGCGTCAGCACCTGGATGTCGGATGTTCTCCGGTGGTAGGCTTTGGGCAGGCGGTTATTCACAAGGTTCACTATTTCTGCAGCCACTCTCTCCGGATCTTCCTGCTGCATGAAGAAGAAGTCGGTGTCTTTTCCGTTACTGGTATCGGGGAAACGGCCCTGGTTGATGGCGTGTGCGCTCATCACGATGCGGCTGGACTGTGCCTGTCGGAAGATGCGCGTCAGGCGGATGACGGGTATCTTTCCGCTTTCAATGATGTCGCGCAGCACATTGCCGGCTCCTACGCTGGGCAGTTGGTCGATGTCGCCCACCATGACCAGACGCATGGAAGTGGGAACCGCCTTCATCAAACTGTTCATCAAGATGATGTCTATCATGGAGCATTCGTCCACGATGAGCGCGTCGCCTTCCAGCGGATTCTCTTCGTTGCGTTTGTAGCCGTCCTTCGGATTATACTCCAGCAGGCGGTGGATGGTCTTGGCCTCCATACCTGTTGCCTCGCTCATCCGTTTGGCAGCCCGTCCGGTGGGAGCGGCCAGCAGGATGCGCAGACCCAGGTGTTTCAGTGCAGCGATGATGCCTTGGGTTGTGGTGGTCTTGCCTGTTCCCGGTCCGCCTGTCAGCACCATGACCTTGGAGCGGAGGGCTTCCCCGATGGCCTGCAACTGCACCTCGTCATACATGATGCCCGTTTCCCTGGACAGTTCCGCTGCATTGAACCTAGTCGCAAAGAGATTGCCTTCCGATTCACGGAGCAGGGCAAGCAAGCGGTTGGCCGTGCCCACCTCGGCAAAGTAGAACGGAGGCAGGTAGATGGCTTCATCCTCTATCTTCAGGTCTTCCGTCCGTGCCATGTCAGCCAGGGCTTTGCGGATAGAGTCCTCATCCGCTTCCAGCAGGCTGATGGCGGCTTTCACCAGCTGCTCCTCCTCGGCATATACGTGTCCTTCATTGGCCAGTTGGTTCAAGGTATAGATGATGCCGCTCTTGCAGCGACGCAGGTCGTTCTTCTCATATCCCATCTTCCCTGCGATTCCGTCAGCTGTCTTGAAGCCGATGCCCCAGATGTCATCCGCCAGGCGGTAAGGGTTCTCTTTCACCTTGTCGATGCTCTCCTTGCCGTATTGGCGGTATATCTTGGCTGCATAGGCCGTGCTTACCCCATAGCCTTGCAGGAAAAGCATCACGTTCTTGATGTCCTTCTGCTTCTCCCAGCTTTCGCGGATTTTCTCCACACGCTTCCTGCCGATGCCCGGCACTTCATACAGCCGTTCGATGTCGGTCTCTATCACCTCGATGGTATCCAGCCCGAACTGCTTCACAATGAGTTGGGCGAACTTCGGCCCGATTCCTTTCACCAGACCGCTTCCCAGATATTTCTCAATGCCATAGACAGTGGCAGGCATCACTTCCTCCCAAGTCTGACAGACAAACTGGCTGCCATAACGCTTGTCCACCTTCCAGTCACCTTCGCACAGCAGCACGCTTCCGGCAGGTACATCTAACAGGTTGCCTACCAAGGTCACAAGGTCGTCATAACCTTTCACCTTGACTTTCATGACAGAATATCCGTTCTCCGGATTCTGATAGGTGATGCGTTCTACTACACAGCGAAGTTTGGGCATGAATTACAATTTAATTATTCTCAATGACATATTTTATTCTCATCAGTTCAGCTTAAAGTTTTCAAGTAAATCTATCCTATTGAAAACTAATGATAGTCCATAATACGCTTCCCGTGGAGGATGGCTATAGAGTTCATCTAAAGCTTTATTAAGAACATCTTCATTTATATATTTGCTCTTTATGGGGTAGATCGTATTTTCTCCATCTTTTACACCTGCAAGACTTGGTTGTGCTACACGAGTAGTAGATAGACTTGTAACATCATAGCTGTAAATCAAACTTGCGATTGAAGATACAAAGAAGTTCGATTCGTATAGGCTATCAATGGAAGCATAAAGACTATGTGGCAAAACTTCCTCCAATTTTGATAGTAAATCTTGGATAGTATATGCTTTCATCCGAATATCATTATAAAATGCAGGATTTATGACTTTCCAAAAGCAGAGCATGAAATATACATCAGGCATCAAGTGTGTGCTTGGTCCAAACTGCATTAAAGCTAAACGTGCATAAGCATATATTCGATCCGTCTGTCTCAGATTTACTTGTGAAGCCTGACATAATTGGTGGGCTGTTTCATTGAACCAATCTCCTTCACTTTGAAAGCCTGTATGTTGTATACGTTCGCTATTTCGGAAAAATTCGTCAAATCCATATTCATCGTAAAGATAGTTGCAGAATTTTTCTAATTGTGGAGCCTGCAATGTGTATTCTATGTCTATGAATCGGCGCAGGTACTCATTGGAATCCATATTCATAGATCCAAAATAGCCTTGGATGGCATTACATAACTGCTTTTTGTTAATAGCCAGTACAAATACCAAATTAGGAATGTCAAACAAATGTTTAATTCGTTCCAGAACTGATACCGCATAGTTGGGATTGCATCTGTCTAACTCATCAACAAAAAACACAACCGGATGTTCTTTTGCGTTGTCTGCCACATATTCCATAACTTGGCGTTTGAACTCTTCTATCGTTTCTTTTTGTACGGCAAATTCTTTCAGATATTCTTCGCCTATTTCTGATGTTTCAGAGATAGCAGCATCCAATTCATCAGATTCTACTCCAGTTACTTTTCTCAAAAGCCCTTTTCCGACAGAAAGTGCTATTCTTGCAGCATAAGATGCCAGTCTGTTCACATTGCCATTTTGCGATGACAACTCTTTTAACTCAGATACGATGGACATTAAGGCGTCGTCCGAAAAATCCGTTGTCCAAGCATTGAAATACAAAGTTTTGAAACCATCGTTTTTAAGTTTTTGTCCCCACATTTTGACAAATGTAGTTTTTCCGGCACCCCATTCTCCATTAAGTGCCATAACACAACCAGATTGCCCATAAAACTTTACAATATCCGTCAAAATATTGCCGAGGTGGCTTCTATCCAATTTGTCATTCTGAAATGGATTTCCTTCCGGTATTTCCAACTCTAATGTTCTGCACTTCATATATGCTGTACTCATTGTATTACAATATTATCTCACATAATCCAAGTCTCCCAACATCCGGTCTATCACAATACGTAAATCGTGTTTGAATCCGTCATCTTGGTATGCCTTGTATAAAGACATGTCTCCTTTGCGCTTTTTCCGCATAACCCGGTCAATAATGATTCCCAAGGCTTCATCCACAGCCTGTTTGTCGGGATTCCCGACAACAAGGTTTTGGTAATCATCATCCTCTGCTACGGATCTGGTAATGCTTACCAACTTGGCCTTTTGGTCATCGGGTGCGGCATCCCAACCCTTAAACCAACGCTCATTAAACTCGGCCAGAATGGCATCCAACGGGTCTTTAGGCTCTTCATTGCTTCCACCGTTGACCATCACAGGTTTGTTAGGGTCAATGACAGATTCACCTGCATCAAGCCCGATGGTTTCATTCAGAGCTGTTCGGCGCAATCCGTAGGTATTCAAGTCTACGTAATCCAACAAATCCTTTATATCCTTTCCTCCGTTTGATTCAACATAAAGTTCGGGTATGAGGAAACGCAAGAACCAAAACAGCTTCTCCCAATCCTTTACCTCATAATCCATGATAGCAGCGACTTTAGAGTAAACCCTCACGAACTGTTTACACTTCATTTTGAAATCTGCCTTGCCGTTTTCCGGCCATTCAATTTCTGTGTTAAAACGTTTTGCCGCCGTATCTATGATCGGTGCCCATTTATCCGCTTCTTCTCCATGTAAATAACGTGAGTTCGACGAATTGTAAGTGTTTGTAAATT
>ULYR01040814.1_pt1 | contig 25640 bp, 20 predicted proteins | sample 1962341 | NCBI WGS metagenome assembly ULYR01 (sample SAMEA4835868, study PRJEB28245) | human gut metagenome | biome: gut microbiome; material: fecal sample | place: Denmark | collected 2008 | reverse complement strand
AAATCCGTGGGACAGAGAATACCGGAAAAAGAAATCGCTAAATTTCAGTTTGACGGAGTAATGGATATGAAAATACGAGAAGTGAATGAGAATAAAAAGCAGTTTATATCCTTATTGCTATTAGCTGATGAGCAGGAAAATATGATTGATCGCTATCTTGAAAAAGGTACTATGTATGCACTTGAAGATGGTAATGTAAAAGCTGAATGTGTTGTCACCGATGAAGGTAACGAAATACTTGAAATCAAGAATATCGCAGTTGATCCGGAAAATCAGGGAAAGGGCTATGGCAAAGCATTAATTGACTTCCTTGCAAGTAAATATGCAGATGAATATTCTATTTTGCAGGTTGGAACAGGTGACAGCCCGTTGACCGTACCGTTTTATGAAAAATGCGGATTTGTCCGTTCGCACAATATTCCGAATTTCTTTACGGACAATTATGACCACCCAATTTATGAGTGTGGTGTACAGTTAATAGATATGGTATATTTGCAAAGATGTTTATAACTTCCAGTTTAAGAAGTTTATGGGGACTGTCCCAAAGGTGACATCATATTGAATTAAGAAGAAAAACAGTAAGAAAGGACATAGAGTAAATATGTGCTTTCTGTCTTTCTTTTGCCTTGCATATCAATAATTGATCCAGTAGACCAATTTTGATTCGTGTGGAATTATGTTTTGTTCAGTTGCATCTGGCTCAGTTGAGACCGGACAAAATGATTGAGGACAGACATGTCAATTTGAATTGTTTATTTTCATAAAATGTGTTACAATCAAGTTAGCCAAGACTAATTATATTGCAAAAAAGGTAAATGTATGAGTGAAAGAATAAAACCTACTATCAGTGGCAGTGCTGAGACAATGCTCCAGAGCTTTTATGCCAGAGCCCAATATTCCAAAAGTAAACATAATAAATTCTATGATGCAAAGGCGGTAGAATTAGTCGACAAAATTGATTATGATTTTTCTACAGCGGCTAGGGATTCTACGATGGGGAAAGGAGTAATTGCCAGAACGGTAGTTTTTGATGAATTAGTAAAGAATTTTATAGAGAAAAATCCTGATTGTACGGTGGTTAATATTGCCTGTGGTCTGGATACGAGATTTTATCGCATGGATAATGGTAAAATCACATGGTACAATCTGGACCTGCCAGAAACGATAGCAATCCGCAATCAGATTTTCGAGGAATCAGGACGTGTTTCTACGATAGGAATTTCTGCACTTGATCCTGCATGGTCAAAAGAAGTAAAAGTGAGGGGGAAAATGCTTTTTATCATTGAAGGATTATCAATGTATCTGACAGCAGAAGAAAACGGTAAGATATTAAAAATAATAAAGGACAACTTTGATAATGCCTGTATTCTTATGGAGTGTCTGGCAAAGGCATGGGTAAAGAAAGAAGGAATAGAAAAATCCATACAGCAAACAGGCTCAAAATTTGTCTTCGGTGCAGATCATTTTGAAGACCTTGGGAATATGACAACAGGGTATCATAAAATAAAAGATGATAATATTCTTCGTGGCATGGAGTTATTTTCATCTGCATACAGACCTTTGGCATTATTACCGATTGCAAAAAAGGTTACGCAGAAGATTCTGATATTTGAAAAGGACGAACAAAGCATGTGAAAGAGTCTTTATACGTGAATGAAAACAGATTGTTCAGGAGGGGACTGCCATGTCGCAGAAAGAAAAGAAAAAGCTTGTAAGTATAAAAACCGATGATACACTGATGGAAACTGCTTTACATGGGATTAATCTTTTTCCATACAAACTCTATGATGAAAACATAACCGATTATGATTTTAACTGTATTGACTGGCATTGGCATACCGAATTTGAATTTGTATATATTGAATCCGGTATAGTTCACTTTAATGTAGGAGAAGATAATTTTGACATGTCCGAGGGACAGGGAATATTTATTAATTCCAAAGTTGTTCATAAAATGCATTCCGAAAATGACGCTGTAATTCCAAATTTTCTCTTTCTTCCGTCCCTGATTGCTCCGAAAGAAAGTTTAATCTATCAGAAATTTGTGTTACCCTTTCTGAACTCATCTTTGGGTTATTACATTTTTTCTTCTTCACAGGAATGGCAGAAAGAAATTTTGTATGAAATGCAAAAGCTTATACAGTTTAGCAGAGGTGAAATAAATGAACTACAAATATCTGTTCAATTACAAAAGATATGGGCACTCATAACTTCAAATGTTATTTGTTACCCAGAAACGCAAAATGTGAATTCTTCATCACTTGCACGGTTACAAATGATGATGCAGTTTATACATTCGAATTACCCTGAAAGCATTTCTCTTTTGGATATTGCCAAAGTTGGGGAAGTGAGTATCAGTACTGCTTTGAATTTGTTTCGTAATGTACTGAATACATCTCCTGTCAACTATCTGATATGCTACAGGTTAAGGAAGGCAGCATTACTTCTTACCAATACAGAAAAAAAAGTAAGTGCCATTTCAATAGAAACTGGATTCAGTAATACAGATTATTTCTGTAAAACATTTAAGAGAATGTATTCCTTAACTCCTACAGAGTATAGAAACGTAAAAAAATGAATTATCCGACGAAAAAAGGGCGACTTATCTCGCCCCTTTATCTCTGCTATGGTAATTCCTTTGTGTATGCTGCTGGTCAGCTTCTCTTTGATATATCCGTAATCTTTCTTCAAAGGTTGCTTTTGGGGGGTATCTGCGGTTTGTGCGGTTCTGTAACCTCTTTATTTTCAACAGTTGGAACAATCGCAATGCCTGGCGTCGATACTACTATGAGAAGATTAATAAGGTCAGTATAGAAGAGTTTTGCCTCATCCAGAAAATTTTCCTGCTTAATCAGCTTGTTCTTGGCAGTAAATAAGGTACGCTCATAGGCTTCTCCTTTTTTAACTATCTTACAACCTTTGCGGATATTCCCACTATCATCCAGTATCTCTTTTTTAGTGCGAACATGTTTTCCATGTTCATTGTAGAACATATTACGTGTCGCAATCTTTTCTATGGGTTCCGGCAACAGTTCCCTCTCGGAAAAAATGAGATGGATATGATAGTTGGTTTTGCGTTTGTTAGGTACATTTACAATCTCTGGTTTATTCTTAGGTATATAAAATTCTTTAAATTCTTTCTTAAAATCAAAAGCCATAATAATCTCTAAAATTTCAATTTTAACATCAGACGTGTGGTTTTTACGATATTATACAGCATAATTGCGATATTATATAGTGAAAAATAAACAAAATTGCTATATAGTTCTATTTAGCCGTAAGGAGAAGATAAATGTATGCACAGGTTGAATTTGGTTTATGTGATGAAAAAGAATGTATTTCTATCATTTTAGATAATGAGGAACAGGTAAATGAATTTATGTTAATGCTTATTGAAAAGTCATTTATAGTGAATTGTGAACCAAGATACTTAGGTGCGTTCTATGAGGGAAGTGTTTGGTGTGGAGATGAGCATTATCTAAGAATAACAACAAAGAGAGTTGAGGAAAAATGATGAAGAATTATAAAAAGACAAAATTGGCGTGTTATTTGGGATTTATTACGCAGGCAGTTGCTGCGAATTTTGCACCTTTACTATTTCTGAAATTTCATACAGATTACAATATTTCACTTGGAAACATTGCTATGATATCAACATCCTTTTTCTTTACACAGCTTTTGGTAGATTTGTTTTGTGCCAGGTACGTGGACAAAATTGGATATAGAGTATGCATTGTTGCTTCTGAAGTATGTTCGGCTGCAGGCCTTGTAGGTTTGGCATTTTTACCGGAAATAATTCCATCTCCGTTTATTGGTATTATTATAAGTGTCATTTTGTATGCGATTGGAAGTGGCTTAATCGAGGTTTTAGGAAGTCCTATTGTGGAAGCATGTCCGTTTGAGAACAAGGAGGCTACTATGAGCCTTCTGCATTCCTTTTACTGTTGGGGAGCAGTTGGAACTATACTTGTTTCGACCGTTTTCTTTCTGCTATTTGGAATTGGCAGCTGGAAATGGCTTGCTGTTATTTTTGCATTAATTCCTGCTATCAATATTATTAATTTTGCAATTTGTCCGATTGAATCATTAGTAGAGGAAGGACAGGGAATGGGAATCAGAAAATTATTTTCAAATTCCATGTTCCTGATTGCCATTGTGATGATGGTCTGTTCCGGGGCATCGGAGCTTGCAATGGCACAATGGGCATCTGCGTACGCAGAATCAGCCCTAGGCTTTTCAAAGGCAGTGGGAGATATTGCCGGACCTTGTATGTTTGCTGTGACGATGGGAATTTCACGAGTGTTGTTTGGAAAAGCCGGTGATAAAATGAAACTAAACAGATTTATGATTGGTTCCGGTATCTTATGTTTTGTATGTTATTTATTAGCGTCATTTTCAGAAAATCCGATCATTGGACTTGCTGGATGTATTGTATGTGGGTTTTCTGTAGGAATCATGTGGCCCGGTACAATCAGCATCTCTTCCAAGGCATTTCCAACAGGAGGAACTGCAATGTTTGCACTTTTAGCAATGGCAGGTGATCTTGGAGGAAGCATAGGTCCAGCCATTGTAGGAAGGGTTGCGGACATGTTTGGAGGTAGTATTCATGTGGGCATGCGCATTGGACTCCTGTTTCCGATTACGTTGTGTTTTATGCTATTTTTATTCAATATAATGAACCACAATGCGAATAAGCAGAAATAGCTGTTATGGAATCTATAAAACAAGCACCAAATGACTTGTAATGTCATTTGGTGCTTGTTTTGACTTAAGAATTATTTACCATAGTTCCAACGAATCTTCCGCATCTATCCACATCTGCATAGTACCGTCAAGATAAAGTCGAGCATACTTCACAGGATTGTCTATTGCCAAAGCATTCAAGGCACACTCTGAATTAGGTGTTGTCTTTAATCCTTCCTCTGCCTTTGCACAATCAATCCGAAGAATATATCCGGCATAAGTGCATATATCAATGCTGTTATGATAAATGTTGTAATCTGCATATATTATGTTCATTAAACCAATCCTCTTTTCTGTAAAATTCAAAAAGCATTTCAAGCAGTTCACACAGTCCGTTCATATTATGCTATAATGTGTTATGCGATTTTGCTTCCCTTATTTTTTCCCTTACGAGGGTTCATAAAGCCTTGTGAAACGATATAACACAAGGGAATACCTAAGGGAAAGCTCACCTACAGAAAAGTTAGTGTTTATAAGGGTTAGCGGGGAGTTTATTAATAAAATATAACAGCTAATGAAACCCTTAAATTAAGTGATTATACAATCGGAATTTGTCGATTTGGCAAATCTAAATTTTCTTAATGATAAAAAGTTTTAGTGTTTGTGAGGTGAAGTTAATAATGGAGTATTTAAAAATATTTTTATCTGCATTTGGAGGTGGAATGGCAGTAGTAGTGGCAACTATATTATTTGCTAAAAATAGAATGGAAAAATTGATAGATAAAAAAATAGTTTATCATTTTGATACTAAGCTTGAAAATGAAAAGGGTATTATTGAGCAGAAAATATATGTTAGCCAGCATAAGTTTGAAAAAGAGTATGAAATAATACAAGAATTAATGGAAAAGACCTTTGACTTCACATATCTGTCTTGGGAAGTTTATTCTACTATTGGAGAATCAGACAAAGATGATAGTGCTCTTAAGAAATACAAAAAAATGTGTGATTATTTTACTTTGTTTTATATGAAAAACTGTGCGTTTATTCCAGAAGAACTGGCGAAGCCATTTGACCTGTTTGTAAAGAAGATTAATGAATTTAGATCAGCAGCTAAAGGGTATAATGAACTGTTAGTTAAAGTGGTGAAAAAAGATAGTACATCAAATACTGAGGATATCTTATTTCAAACGTTTTCAAATACGATGAAAACGATTCATGATGAGATAAATAAGAATTCTGATTATAGTCACGATAAGTTAGTTGAAGTAACGAGGAAACATTATGAGAAACTTGATATTAAGTAATAAAGCACAGAGAAACATAGTTATTTTATTCATTAAAAAAATTGACAAATTCCAGTTTGTCTGACTCATAAATAATTTAATAACAGGATTACAAGCACTTTAGCTACTGATTTATTTCTAGATGTAGCTAAAGCGGCCCTTGTAATTAGAAATCATCTTTTTGCAAGGAGGACACCGCATGGATAGAAAATCTCAAGAATGTTCCTGTAGTTATCACAAACAAACATGTAGTATCTACAGCAATAAAAAAAGAAGCAGATCCCGAAGTGCTGCTTCATCAATTTTTTCGTAAGTGTCCGTACACTTACTGTGCTTGTTCATATACTAATCGTGTAAGAACAATTTTAAGCGTAATGTTTATATTATTATACCATAGTTTGGAAAAATAAAAAATTATATTTCATCAACGTTTCATAAAAGGTGTGTAGAATGATATTAAAAGTAGCTATAAAATGCTATTGTGAAAAAAATAAAGGAGGAATAATTTATGAAAAAATGCTTGTCCAGTAGATGCAATTAGTTATGGAGTAAGAAAATAGAAAGGAGTAGTTAGGAAAGTGATAAAAAATGCTATAGCATATATTACAAGAAAGAGAAATAGAACTTTAATAATTTTTATCATATTAACTATAGTTCTTTCTTGCTTGTATTCTTGTTTAACAATAATGAAATCAAGCGATGAAATAGAAAAGGCTTTATATGAAAGTTCTAATTCTTCAATATCAATAACAAGAAAAGATGGTAACTATTTTAATGTTAATGAATTTAAAGATATTGAAAAATTAAAAGAAATTGAAGAAATAATAATGCAATATGATGGATTAGCAAAGCTAAAAGATGCTAAAGTAGTTAGCGGAGAACAAAGAATAAATAGAGAAGATTTATCTGACGAATTTAAGAATGTTGTTTCACTCGAAGCTACAAATAATACTAAAAGAAATATTTTATTTAGTAGTGGAGTATTTACAATTAAAGAAGGTAAAAATATAGGAGAAAATGATAAGGATTCAATTATTGTTCATGAAGAATTTGCTAAACAAAACAATCTAAAATTAGGTGATGAAGTTGATCTAGAATTACTAGATATTGAAAAAAGTGGAAAAATAAAAAGTCATAAATTTAAAATTATAGGGATCTTTTCTGGTAAAAAACATGAAACATATACAGGGCTATCTTCTGATTTTAGCGAAAATATGGTGTTTGTAGATTATTCAACAAGCCAAGAGATATTAAATAAATCAGAAAATAATAAAATCGCAAATAAAATTTTAATGTATTCTGGTAGTGCAGAATCTACGGACTTAGCCTTAAACAAATTAAAAGAGCTTAAAATTGATGAGTCAAAGTATTTTGTTGAAAAAGATTCTAATGCGTTTGAAGAGTCTTTGGAGTCAGTGAGTGGAATAAAACACATAATAAAAATAATGACTTATTCTATTATGTTAGGTGGGATGGTTGTTCTTTCATTAATCTTGATTCTATGGTTAAGAGAAAGAATTTATGAAATAGGTATATTTTTATCTATTGGAACATCTAAGATACATATTATAATGCAATTTATATTCGAGTTATTATTCATATCGATACCAAGTATAATATCTTCCTTATTTTTAGGAAATGTATTACTAAAAGTAATTGCAGGTGGAATCGTTAACTCAGAGGACTCAATGATTTCTGGTGGAAGTTTAATAAATGATAGTTTTATGTTAAATATTACAACACTTGGACAAAGTTATTTAATATTAATAAGTATTATTGTTTTATCAGTTGTATTTGCTTCTTCATTAATATTAATCAAGAAGCCTAAAGAAATATTATCAAAAATAAGTTAGGAGAAAATGATGGAAATATTAGAAATAAAGAATGTATCATATAGTTATGCCAATTCTAAAGAAAAAGTTTTGTCAGGAGTAAATCAAAAATTTGAACTTGGGAAGTTTTATGCGATAGTAGGAAAGTCAGGAGCAGGAAAATCTACACTTCTTTCCTTACTTGCTGGACTCGATAAACCTCAAACAGGACAAATATTGTTTAAGAATGAAGATATACAAAAGAAAGGATATAGTAATCATAGAAAAAATAATATATCTTTAGTATTTCAAAACTATAATTTAATAGATTATTTATCGCCGATTGAAAATATTAGATTAGTGAATAAATCAGCAGATGAAAGTATCTTGTTTGAACTAGGCTTAGATAAAAAACAAATAAAAAGAAATGTTATGAAATTATCTGGTGGACAGCAGCAAAGAGTAGCTATTGCCAGAGCATTGGTATCAGATGCTCCAATAATACTGGCTGATGAGCCTACTGGTAATCTGGATAGTGTTACTGCCGGAGAAATAATTAATATATTAAAGACATTAGCTAAAGAAAGGAATAAATGTGTAATAGTTGTAACACATAGTAAGGAAGCAGCAGATTCTGCGGATATCATTTTAGAGCTAAGTGGTAAGAAGTTAAAAAAAGTAAATAAAATGAATTTGGAGGTTGAATAATGATAAAAAATGCATTTGCTTATATAACTAGAAAAAGCTTAAAATCAATAATTATTATGTTAGTTATTTTGGCTATGTCAACTTTAAGTCTTATAAGTTTATCTATTAAAGATGCTACGGACAGAGCCTCAAAAGAAACATTTGCTAATATAACAAATAGTTTTTCTATGGAGATAAATAGACAAGTAAATCCAGGAACACCTAGAGGTGGAGGAAATGTAAAAGGTGAAGATATTAAAAAGATAGCTCAAACAGATAGTATAGACTCCTATGTAAAAAGAATAAACAGTGTTGCAGATTTAGTTGATTATGATATTATTGAAACTAAAGAGACTCTTGCGAATCAATCGCCTAAAAGAGCGAAGAATTTTAAAAGAACAGTGATGTTAACCGGAGTTAACGACTCATCAAAAGAAACAAAATTTGTATCAGAAGCATATAAATTAGTAGAAGGAAAGCATTTAGAAAATGAAGATAAAAATAAAATCTTAATGCATAAAGATTTAGCTGAAAAAAATAATCTTAAAGTTGGAGATAAGATAAAAATAAAATCTAATTTATTTGACGCTGATAACGAGAAACAAGCAGATGAAACAGTAGAAGTAGAAATTAAAGGTCTATTCGATGGGCATAATAGTGGTGGAGTAAGTGCAGCACAGGAACTATACGAAAATACATTAATTACTGATGTTCATACAGCTGCTAAAGTTTATGGTAATACAGAAGATACAGCTGTATACCAGGATGCAACATTCTTTGTAAAAGGTGATAAGAATCTTGATAGTGTAATAAAAGAGATTGAGAAATTAGATATAAATTGGAGAGAATATAATTTGATTAAAAGTTCATCAAATTATCCTGCATTACAACAATCTATATCAGGTATCTACTCAATTTCAAATAAATTATTTGCTGGCTCATTAATATTTGCAGGGGTTGTAGTTTCATTATTATTATTATTATGGATGAATGCCAGAAAGAAGGAAATAGCAGTATTACTATCATTAGGTATATCAAAATTAGAAATTTTTGGTCAATTCCTGATTGAGATGGTATTTATATCAATCCCCGCATATGTTGGCTCTTATTTCTTAGCTAGGTATACAGCTGAAAAGCTTGGGAATAATATATTGAATAAGGTTACTGGTGATATAGCTAAACAAATTGCCAGACAATCTGCATCTAGCCAATTAGGTGGTGGGGCAGAAGCTGAAGGATTTAACAAGACATTATCAAGTTTAGATATAAATGTATTACCTAAATTCATATTTTATGTAGTTATATTTATGAGTTTAGTACTTCTTGTATCTTTGATTATTTCTTCATTCAATATATTAAGAAGGAATCCAAAAGAATTATTAATTGACAATAAATAAAATTTTTGGTGCTTTTTAGCACCAAAAATTTTTTTGCTTTTAAATATCCAATAATATGCTGTACAATATAAGCGAATAGGCTTAAGTGGAGGTATACATGAAAATATTAATTGTTGAAGATGATAATATGATAAGAGAGGGATTAAGTGAATATCTTTCAGAATTTGGATATACTGTTATTCAAGCTAAAGATGGAAGAGAAGCCTTGTCAGAATTTAATAGCGATATAAATCTGGTTATCTTAGACATACAGATACCTTTTATAAATGGTTTAGAAGTATTGAAAGAAATTAGAAAGAAAAGCAATTTACCAATTCTAATCCTGACTGCATTTAGTGATGAAGAATATAAAATTGATGCGTTTACTAATCTGGCAGATGGATATATAGAAAAGCCATTTTCATTGCCTGTCTTAAAGGCTAGAATAGATTCTTTAATTAAGAAGAATTATGGACATTTAGAGAAGTTTGAATATAAGAATCTATCGGTTAATTTTAATAGCTATACAGCTAAAATAAATGGTGAAGAAATAGATGTAAATGCAAAAGAACTAGAAGTATTAAAATGTTTATTGGATAATAATGGACAAGTGTTAACAAGAATGCAAATTATTGATTATGTATGGAAAGATAGCGAAGAAACTCCTTATGATCGAGTAATAGATGTATATATAAAAGAACTTAGAAAAAAATTACAATTAGACTGTATAACTACTATAAGAAATGTAGGATATAAATTGGAGAGAAAATGAAAAAATTAAAGATATTTCCCAAAATGTTCATACAAATATTTTCTGTTCTTGGAATAATAATTATATTAGTTCATTCATTAGTTTTTTTTATCTTTCCTAAAACATATTTGGAGACGAGAAAAGAAAAGATTTATAATATTGCAAATGAAATTTCTAGTAATATGAATGGAAAAGAAATAAAATATATAGAACAAACTTTGGAACTTTATTCTAAAAGTAGTGAAATAAAAGCATTTATAAAAGAAGAGAATAATAAGAATGAAATACAAATCAAAGATAATATAAATGTTAATTTAGAAAGTGATAGTAATTCTCTGATAATTGAAGAAAGAGAAATCAAGCTTAATGATGGTAAAAAAATAAATCTACAATTTGTTTCTACAGCTGATATGCAAAGAGATGCGAAAGATTTAAGCCTTAAATTTTTACCATATTCATTATTAATATCAATTTTATTTTCTGCTATTATTTCTTTAATTTATGCAAAATCAATAAAAAATAATTTACAAGAAATAAAAATTGTTACTGATAAAATGATGAAACTGGATAAAAAAACGCGTTTAAAAGTTAGCTCTAATGATGAGGTTGGAGAATTAAAACAACAAATTAATGATTTGTATTCTACTTTATTAAGAACAATTGACGATTTGGAATTTAAAAATAAAGAAATTTTAAAATTAGAAAAGTTAAAATATGACTTTTTTAAAGGTGCATCCCATGAACTTAAAACTCCTCTTGCTAGTCTTAAAATAATACTGGAAAACATGAAATACAATATTGGAAAATATAAAGAGAGAGATATTTATATTAATGAATGTATTGAAATCGTTGATAGTTTAACAAAAAATATTTCTCAAATATTATCAGTTCATTCTATAGAAAATTTGAATAATGATGAAGAATATTTGAAAATAAATGATACATTAGAAGACATATTAAAAAAGTATGAAATATTAGCAAATCAAAAGAAAATAACTGTCAATAATTATATATTAGATGAGAATGTTTATATAGGAAAAACAGCTTTAAAGATTATTTTATCTAATTTGATTAGTAATGCGGTAAAATATACTGATGTAAATGGGGTAATTAATATTGGGATAGTTAATGATTGGTTATATATAGAGAATACATACGGTAACAATAAAATTTCGAATATGGATAAAATATTTGATGTTAAATTTGATTTAAATAAGGAAAATAGTAATGGATTAGGTTTATATATTGTAAGTAATATTCTGAATAATTACAATATGGAATATAAAGCATTGCAGGATGAAGAATTTTTTATCTTTAAAATTAAAATATTTTCTTAAACAACATATAATTTTGCAATAGTTATTGAAAAATATCACAGTGGCAGATGGGATGGAGAAATTCATTACTATATTGATGGCTCGGTCTATAAAGGCGGGAAATTATTGCTGTTGGCATACAATGAAGAGAATGGGAAGTATTATCAAATAGAATTTGAATTATATTTTATTTTCCCCTGTAATCCGATGGGCTTTTGTGCATCATACGTTTGAAAGCACGCCTGAAAGAATACACGCTGTTGTAGCCTGTTTTTTCCGCAATTTCGACAATGGTTTTATCGGAAGAGGCGAGAAGTTCGCATGCCTTTTTAATGCGGATATTTTCAAGGTGGTCCGCAAAGCATATGCCTGCCGCTTCCTTAAAACATGATGAGAGGTATCCTTCAGAAACGTCAAACTGTCTTGCGGTACATGCGAGATTAAGATTCGGGTTGCTGAAATTCTCCGCCATGTAAATTTTAACTTCGTTAATAGGAAGTCTTTTTCGCAAAATTCTGTGAGAATTCAATGCAAGGCTTATTTGGCGGCATGTCTCTGTAAGAAGGGCAAAATACTGTTTTGGATTGTTTTGCATTTCTGACATATCCTGATTGAATTTTAAAAGAATATCCTGAAAATTGTTTTTTGTCGGATTAAGTGTCATAAGGCTTGCTGTTATGCTGTGGTGCAGTTTTAACATTTCTGATGTGTCAAGCGAACGGATTATTACATTTTCATCAAAAAGAATGTGCATGACAAATTCCAAAGAAGGATTATTGTTGTATTTGACTGCATTTATAAGCAGATTTGCAGCTGTATCGGGATAGTAATGTTTAAATGAATCTGATTCGGTGAATGAAACGTAATCGTCATACTGCATAATATATAAATCTTTTTCCTGCATTGTATTAAAAAGGCATGTAAGTGCCTCTTTTTTTGCAAATATAAATTCCGAAAAATTTCCGCATGGGCGGCTTATTCCCCACAGAGTACGGCAGTTGTATCTTTTTGAAAAATAATTGTGTATGCCGGTGATACAGTTTTTAATATTAAAATCTTCATTGTGATTAAAAATCAGCAGAAGTTCGTGATTTTCGGTGCGGTAAAACCATACGATACAATCACGGCAGCCGGATGCGTATCCGGGAATAAAGGAGATTACGTCGTGCTGGTAAGAGCCGTTATTGTTTTTGGTATCGGGAGCGAAAGCTGCAATCGTATAAAGAGGCAGCTTGAAATATGTATGCAGTATATCAAGACATTCTGCGTCTGTGACGATTTCATTTTTTGTAAAAAGCTGATGAATAAATCCGTTGATAATTACACTTTTGTCCATAAGCAGACCTCCATGATTCTGTGAGTGAAGATACATTTGTTAAGATAAAAAAATGTATCATGCTCTTTTATCATAAGCCATTAACAGTCTGAATGCAAGGTTTTATAAAGCACTTTTGTAAAAAAAGAATTACATAAGGATACTTTTTACATTAAATTCTATTGTATCTTTAAAATAAAATGTGAAAATATTATGATTATTTTGTAAATTAAGGGAAGTTTTTACACTCTTTTTACAACAATTCACAAGGGTAATATTTTAAGGAGGTAAAAATAGTGGGTAACGAATTTGAAAATCGTGAGCAGCGGAGAAAAATGAAAAAATCACGTGCAAAGTCAGGAAAAGCCAAAGCTACAAGAGCAACAGCGGTAATGATGGCGGCTCTTATGGCAACATATGGAATGTCACTTCCGACGGGGATTTTTGCATATGGAGCAGAAAATAACAAACTTCTTGCATTTGCGGGAGCAGAAGGCGGTGGAAGATATGCAACAGGTGGACGAGGATATGACGTTTATGTTGTAACAAATCTTGAAGATTACGGAAGAAATGATAAGCCTGTAGAGGGTTCATTAAGATATGGAATAGAGGAAGCAGCCAAGAATAACGGCGGTACAATGATTGTATTTAATGTGGGCGGTACAATTGCACTTAAACAGAGGCTTACATTTGCAGGTAGAAAGAACATAACACTTGCGGGACAGACAGCTCCTGGAGACGGAATTACACTGTCAGGTTATGACACGGATATAAGCAATTCGGAAAATCTTATCATAAGATACATGAGATTCAGACCGGGTGCTGCCAATGTACATACAGGCGGTGATTCTATGGATGCACTCTGGGGCAGGGACAATAAAACATTTATTATTGACCACTGTTCATTCAGTTGGAATACAGATGAGACAATTTCAACTTACAGAGGTAAAGACGGTACGGTTCAGTGGTGTGTTATTTCTGAGAGTCTTACTGTTTCCGGACACTCAAAGGGACGTCACGGATACGGCGGTATTTTTGGCGGCGATAATGTGTTATTCAGCAATAACCTTATGGCTAACCATACATCAAGAAATCCGCGAGTTGGCGGCGGCTGCATGGGCGACCCTACAAAGGACGGCGGAAGCACAGCTACATTGCAGATTAGCAACAATGTGCTTTATAACTGGGGATACAATACATGCTATGGCGGCGGATATGCGTATACCAACTACATAAATAATTATCTCAAAGCCGGAATAGGTACAAGAGAAGAAGTATTTAACCAGCTCATAGATATGGGTGAGTCAACAAAACCGGGCGGTTTCTATGTAAACGGCAATTATATGGAAGGAAATGCAGCCGTAACGGCAGACAATTCCAAGGGGGAAAAGATGTCAGGTGCAACATCGGGGGCAAATAAGACAGAAGTTGCCAATACGCCATATACAGCCGAAGGTTTTGCAAGTGCAACTGTAGTTGACGCAAAGGATTGTTATGAATCTGTGCTTACAAAAGCAGGTGCAACATATCCTTACCGTGACGCAATCGATGCAAGGGTTGTTGCAGAGACACGAAACGACACAGGCAGATATATCAATACAGAAGATGAAGTTGGAGGTTATCCGGCACAGACAATTTCAAGAGCAGCGGATTTTGATACTGATATGGATGGCATTCCTGATACATGGGAGACGGCACATGGATTAAATCCTAATGATGCAGCAGATTCAAAGAAAATAAATCCGTCAACGGGATATGCTTATGTTGAGGAATATTTTAACGGTCTTGTTGAAAATGTTGAAAAATCTGATTATATTGCACCAAACCCTGATGTTGAAACAGATGTTGCGGAAAACACACAGTATAATGAGGGTGACACAGTAAAAGTAACTGCTACAGCTAAGGCAAATAACGGCGGAAATATCGCAAAAGTAGAATTTTATAATGGTGACAAGCTTGTCGGAACATCGACAGAGGCACCTTACACATGCGAATATAAAGGACTTACTGACGGAACATATAGCATTACTGTAAGAGCTTATGATAATGACGGAAACCAGACACAGTCATCTGTTAAAAAGATTCATGTCAACAGTACTGCCGGAAGCGGAGAATGGACAAGTAAAGACATCGGACGCCCGGAAGTAGCCGGAAGTGCAAGCCTTACGGACGGAGTTCTTACGGTAAAAGGTTCAGGAAAACTAGGCTCAAGTGAGGGAAGTGTATCAGGAAGCAAATATGCGAACGATGCAACAGATGATTTCCAGTATACATATATTAAAACAAACGGAGACTGCGAAATCGTTGCCAAAATGGATTCTTCAACACTTGTTGACAATCATGTATTTACAGGTGTAATGTTCAGGGAAACTCTTGACACTGGCTCTAAGACAGCCGCACTCGGTATGTCTATGGTTAAGATAAGCAATGAGACAACATGGTCAACATATCTTGCCAGCCGTGAGAAGACCAACGGAAAGATTACAAAGATTTCCGAGACAATAGATACACCTGCAGCAGCACAGAAAGCAGGAATTCCACTTGTAAGAGACCTGCATTATAAAACAGGTGCAACATTTAACGGAACATGGTTTAAGCTTGTAAGAATAGGAAATACATTTACAGGTTATGCATCAGATGACGGAAATACATGGATAACAGTCGGTTCAAAGACTATTGACATGGCAGATGAGATTTATGTAGGATTTGCGGTTGATGGAAATAAGGCAGCAAATAAAATAAACAATCTCAGCACGGCAAAGTTTTCTAATATTCAGATAAATAAGGAATTTACATATGTAAATTACGAGCTTACACATATTACAACAAAGGGTGAAGGTTATGCGGCAGCAGGTCAGGATTTCACTGCAAAACTTGTGAGTGATGACGGATATAATCTTCCTGAGAGCATTAAGATAACGGCAGCAGGCAAAGAACTTGCACAGTCAGATTACACATATGACAAAGAAACAGGAAATGTTGTAATACCTGCCGATAAAATACCTGCATCAGGAACTGTTGTAATTAATGCAGCAGCAGATAAAAAGGAAAATATAGAGTACACATTACAGACTTATGGTGACACAGCAGACCTTACTGTTAAGGAAGACGGTACATCAATGACAATAAGCCAGACGGCGGAATCAAGCAGTATGGTTTCAAAGAAAGGCAATGAGGGAAGCAATGTATCATATTTGTTATTCCCTTCATCAGATGGTGCATCTAAGATGACACTTAAATTGAAAGTGAACTCATTTAAAAATGGTAAGAGTTCAGGTGCGTATGTCGGAGCATTCCAGACAAAGGGAGATTATCTGTATAATTCAATCGGATTCAGGGGAACAGGTGATAATAATGCGGTTTCTCCGTATTGGATTAAAGTGAATTCGTCAGATTCGACAAAGGATGGAAATGCCGGAAACGGAGGTCCTAAGAATACTTTAAATGAAAATGCAACATATGAAGTTACAATAGAAAAACGAAGCGACGGATACTATGCTTCTTATAAAGAAGAAGGCGGCAGTACGGTATATGAAAAGACATTTAAGTCATCAGAGGCGTATCTTACAACCGATAAGGCAGCACAGTTTGGTATTGCGATTAACAGTGCTGATATTACAGTATCGGATATTATGCTTACGGACAGTGAAGGCAATACATTATACGACCAGAACAATGTTAATACGTTCAAACCAACTGTTGTCGGCTCTGATATGCTAAAAGTTACAGGTGTCGGTTCTGTTATGAAAGCAAATCAGAGTGCAAAAGAGGGTTATATTTCCAAAACAAAGGATACAGAGGGTCTTAACACAAGTTATCTTGTTTTACCTCAGGATGATTCGCTCACATCAATGTCTATGACTTTGAAAGTGACAAATTATTCAATAACAGGACAGGCAGGTAAGACAGCAGGCGTATTTGTCGGAGCATTTAAGACAAGCGGAAGTTATGCGTTTACATCACTCGGTTTCAGGGGATATGATTCAAGTGTTGGAACAGATGCACTTTCAGGTTATTGGACGAAATCAACTGGAAATGCCGGAAACGGTTCACCTAAGTATGAAGTTATTACTAATAATAAATATAATGTGACATTTACAAGAACAGCAAAAGGATACAAGGCAGAATTTGAAAGTCTTCAGAAACCGCTTCTTGTAGATGCGACAGGAAAAGAAACATACAAGGCTTCAAAAGAATTTAAGTGGTCTGACATGACTCTTACCGCAGATGATGCCGTACAGTACGGACTTGCGATAGTCGGTGCCGATGTGGAAATTACGAACTGGGTTGCAAAAGACGCAAGCGGAAAGGTTTTGTATGACCAGAAAGATTTCTATAAAGACGCAGGAACAGCACCTACGGTTACGGGAGTTGAAACGCCTGTTGTATCAGATGACCGTTCATCTATAAGTGTATCATGGACAGGTGAGGGTGCACAGATTGACGGTAAATACCGTGTTGAAGTTTCAGAAAATGACGGTGCATATACAGAACTTGACACAACAGCAGATACAACATATACATATAAGCCTTCAAAATCAGGTTCGTATAAGTTCAGAATTACAGGTGTCTGCGGAGAAACTGTTACTAATTCAATAGAATCACAAAGTGTTAAATATGTTCTTCCTATGCAGTCACCTACGATTGGTGCAAAATCGGGAGATGCTTCAAACACAATTACGTGGAAAGCAGTTACAGAAGCCGTAAGTTATAAGGTTTACCGCTCAGAGAGCAGAAATGATGGCTATACACAGATTGGAACAGCTACAGGTCTTTCATATACGGATACTACGGCAGAAAACGAAGTACCTTATTTCTACAAGGTTACGGCTGTTGGAGCAGATAATGAGAGTAATCCATCATCACCTGTTTCTATTATGGCAACAAAGGGCCATACGGGTGAGTATATGTTTGGCTCAAAGGCAGCAGCTATTAAAGTTGCCGAAAAGTCAAATGATACTGTTACAGAAGGAAATGCAAATATTAAGTTCTCATATAATGAGGCAGGAAATGTCAGCATTACTGTAAACGGCAGTGAACTTACATCAAAGAAAACAGCTGCAAACGAAAGCGTATCGGCTGAAATTCCGCTTGCAGACGGAAGAAATGAAGTAAAGGTTGTATTTACAAGCGAATCAGGCGTTAAGACATATAAGAACTTTAATTTTGTAAAACTTACTGATTATGACATTCTTGTTGATGCCAATGCAGCAGCAAAAGCATCTGCACAGGCTGATGACGGACAGACAAAACCTGTATATGCTACAATAGCTGAAGCGGTTGCGTCAGTACCTGCGGATAACAAAGAAAATGTTGTTATTTTTGTAAAGAATGGTAATTACCATGAAAAGATAACTGTTACTACTCCGTATATTACTATAATTGGTGAAGACAGCGAGAAGACAGTGCTTGAATATAATGTTGCAGCAGGAACGGTAAATCCTGATACCGGAAAGACATACGGAACATCAGGAAGTGCTTCTCTTACTATTGAAAATACAGCAAATAATGTAAGTCTTGAAAATATAACAGTTGCCAATACATTTGATTATCCGAATGAAACAATCGAGGGAAAAATGGCTGTTGCAATGCTTACAAGAGCAGATAAGCTTATATTTAACAATGTAAGACTTACAGGATGGCAGGATACATTGCAGGCAGATGGCGGCAACCGTCAGTATTTCAGAAATTGTTATATTGAAGGAAATGTAGACTGGATATTCGGAAGTGCACAGGCTGTATTTGATGATTGTGATATAGTTGCAAACGGAGATGGTTATGTAACGGCAGCAAGTACGGAAAGTACACGTTTAACAGGATATGTATTTATTAATTCAAGGTTATTAAAAAAGAATTCGTCTGTTGCCGACAATAGGGTGGCACTTGGAAGACCATGGAGATCAAACGCCTGCGTTACATATGTAAACTGCTTTATGGACAGTCATATAAAAACAGCAGGATATACAGACATGGGTGATAATTCATACAAAGCAGCACAGTTCTATGAATATCAGTCATATGGTCCGGGATTTGCAGTAAATACAGACAGAAGACAGTTGAGCAAAGCACAGGGTGAAGCTCTTACGGTAAACGGAGTATTTGCAAGAGAGTCAGGTGCGGGTGCAGCATTTGCCACAGCATGGGATGCACTTGCAACATATGCTGATTTGTCTAAGAATTATATAGCTGAAAATGTAGTTGAACAGGTAGATTTCAAAAAGCTTGATGCGGCTATAAGCCGTGCGGAAGCACTCAGGGAGGCTGATTATAAAGATTTCAGAGCGGTTAAAGCTGCACTTTTAGCAGCAAAAGCACTTGACAGAGAAAATGCAACTCAGGCAGATGCAGATAAGCTTGAAGCAGATATCACCACAGCGATTGCAAATCTTGAGGCAGCAACACCAGACCCAACACCAGGCCCAACGCCGACACCAACACCGACACCGGACCCAACACCGACACCAGACCCAACGCCGACACCGGCTCCAACACCGACACCGGCTCCAACACCGGGAACAGGTGATTCAAACGGAAACGGCGGAAACAGCCAGGGAACAACAGAAGATAATAATAATGATGAATCTGATAATGAACAGTCTAGGACAGAAGAATCTGTTGCAACAGGTGAAAGAGGCTTCTCATTATGGTATGCATTAAGTGCAGCTATAGCATCACTTGGTGCAGGCTTAGCACTTACAAGCAAAAAACGCAGAAAAGACGAAGAGTAATCAATAATTATACGAAAAAATTATTTGTGTAATCAGCTCTGATGAATAAAAACAATATGCTCCTTTTCGGGCAGGCAAGTGAGGCAACGAAATCACTTAATGCACGGAAAGGGGCATTTATGTTGTGATGTGCATAATTTTACAATTTTAAAATAGTCTGAAAATAATACAATTTAAACACAATTAAAAAATAAAAGTGTGCAATGAGATGAAAAATAAAAAAATATCAAAAATATTTCAAAAAAGTGTTGACAAATACACAGATGGGTGTTACTATACAATTACAAAAAGGAAACAACATAAAACACAATACAAAGTGTCACAGTTGTTAAAAGGAGGTTGATTCCGTTGGAAACAAAAGAATCTAATCCTCAATATGAAAGTGGTAATGCATAGCAGTTCCCCGCAAGAAAGACCTTTACAACATATTGAATAATTAACATCATAATGATAGAGATGATGAAAAAGTTAAAGGTTACGTAAGCTGGCATTTCATATTGAACATTTACCACACAGTTAATACATAAGGTTTTCTTATTTGTGTAAAGAAACATATAAGAAAAGAATCTATGATTAATACAACTTGAAAGTTTATGATATTAAGCTGATATATTTCTTGAGATATACAAGACGTATATATGAAATATGAATCACATATAATACATAGATTGAGAGAAAATAGTAATCATACTTTTTGAAGATGTAAGGAATGTGAAGAATCCAAGCATACTGAAACTTAGTATTATCACCATTTACAAAAAGTAGTAACTTTCTAAGTATTTATTACGAGGCAGGGAATAAAAAAGTTAAGCTGTTATATACAGCAAAAAAGTTACATTAAGTAACAAAAGTCGATTAGGTTGGAATATAATGAATTCAATCATTTATCGAAAAGGAGAAAAAATTGAATACAGAAGAACAGTGTTAGAAAGGCCGTTATGTAAGAATTTATATAGCGGTCTTTCTTTTTGTTTATCCGATATATGGAAAAAATTTGAGCATGTAAAATTGTGATGTTGAGTGTTTATGAATAAAATTTATTGTACCAGGGAATAATTAAAAAAATAATTATAATAAATGTGAGGGCAGAGAAATGATAGAATCCGATACAATAAAACTTTTACGTGAATGTGATGCAGGTATAAAAATGGGAATAGAATCTATAAATGAGGTGCTTAAATATGTGGATGACAGCAGGCTGCATGATGTATTGACAAAATGCAGAGATGACCATTTAGGGTTACAGGCACAAATACAGGAAATGCTGGATGAATTTCATGATAATGGAAAAGAGCCAAACTCTATTGCAAAAAGTATGTCATGGATAAAGACAAATACAAAACTTATGATGAACGAATCAGATTCAACGATTGCGGGGCTTATGACAGACGGTGGCAATATGGGAGTGAAGTCTCTCAATAAATATCTTAATGAGTATAAGGCGGCAGACGAAAAGACAAAGGATATAGCTAAAAAACTGATAAAACAGGAAGAAAGATTGGTATTTCAGGTTAAAGATTTTTTATAGGTACTATTAAAATATAAACATACTTACTAACAAAAAAATACAGAGAGAGTAAAATAAATTGTGTATTAAGTAATGTTTTCTAAAGTAGAGTAGAATACAGAAGGAAAGAACATGTTTAGGTTTGGTAGAATTATGGAATAAAAAATATGAAAGAAGAGAGCTTAATAAAAGATAAAAAAATAATACTTTAGAAAATTTATAATTATTTTTATCCCCCATTGGTCAATAAGTGGCTGGTGGGGAATTTTTATTGTGGAGAATAATTATATACTATACAACACAAAAATATACAATATATTAAATAAACTATCAGACAAAAGAGTTGCACCTGTAATTACAATGGTGCTATACTTTGGAATAGATAAAGAAACAGTGGAAGTGGCATTGACATGCTTATAAATTATTGTTTGTATATAAATATGTAATATAAAAGGAAATTACAAATGTCATTATTTAAAAAAGATATATCAAAGAAAGAGCTTGAAAAAGCATTTAATGAGATTCAGATGAATCTGGAAAATAATTATAAAGATTTGGCGATAAAAGCATATAAAGACGCTGATTTAATGCTGAATAATTACCATAAAGAATCAAAGATTGATGAGAAAACATATACTAAATTCAAAGCAAGACTTGATATTTTTGCCAAGAGAATGGAAGGTTACAGTCATCGTCTTAATGTTAAGTATTAGAAGGCGGTTAAAATGAAGATATATGTGAAAAAGATATGTAAATTTGTTAAAACAGATACAGTGCTTGTTGTATCAATTGTATTAGCAGTGATTTCAATGCTTGCAGTTAAACCTGACAGACAGTATTTAACATATATAGATTTCAGGACACTTGCAATACTTTTTTGTCTTATGACGATAGTGGCAGTATTCAGACAGGAGGGGATTTTTGATTTTATTGCAGATAAAGTATTAAACAAAGTAAGAAATACATCTTCAATTGTACTTGTATTGGTCCTGTTGTGCTTTTTTATGTCTATGATAATTACGAATGATGTTGCACTTATTACTTTTGTTCCGTTAGCGATTATAATACTTAATAAAACAGAGGAATGTGTGCGTGAAAAATGGATTCTTAATTGTGTGGCAATGCAGACGGTAGCGGCAAATCTTGGAAGTATGCTAACGCCGATAGGCAATCCTCAGAATCTTTTTTTATATGGTAAACTTAATAGTGAATCATCTAATACAGGTGTATTGGGTTTTGTGGAATTAATGCTGCCATATAGTATTGTTTCGTTGATTCTGCTTATTGTATGGGTAGCAGCTTTAAAAATAATATTGGAAAAAAGAAGTGACAACAGAAATGAAAAAAATCAGTCTGATACAGGAAATATAAGAAAAGTATATGGTAAAACATTGAAAAATGTTAATAAGGCATATTTAATAAATTATTCAGCTTTATTTTTGATAAGTATTCTGGTTGTTGCACGTAAAGTACATTATATAATTCCGCTTATACTTGTATTATTGTATTCAGTTATAAGAAATAGAAAAGTATTAACGAAAGTTGATTATTCTTTACTGGCTACATTTGTTGCATTGTTTGTATTTATAGGAAATGTGGGAAGAATTCCGTTTTTCAATCATGCCCTTATGAGAATTATAGGTGGTAGGGAAACTATTACTGCTATAATTGCAAGTCAGGTTATAAGTAATGTTCCGGCTGCTATTTTACTTGCTGGTTTTACAGATAATATTTCCGCATTAATTGTAGGTACAAATATTGGAGGACTGGGAACATTAATTGCATCTATGGCAAGTCTTATCAGTTTTAAATATATATCAAGAGATAAACCTGATTTGAAAAAGAAATATTTTATTATATTTACTATATCAAATATTGTATTTTTGATAATTCTCGTTGTATTATATTATATGAGTTTATAAATTTAATCTAAGGATGACTGTTAAGTTACAGAATAATCATAACCTGTTACAGCCAATGCATCAATGTTGGAACCGTTATTAATATGAACGCCTATTGTACATGAGGAAGCTTCGGATGCATTGAATGTTATTGTTACAGAACTTCCGGAAACACGGCTGTTAGCTGATACACCATCAACTTCTACCTGATCAATAGTATTATTAAAATTGATTGTAAGAGAAACTGTTCCATTGATTCCTGACCACGAAACAGAGATAAGCCCTTTTCCACCGCCATTCCATCTGTCCCAGACATTGAGAGAATTAACAGTCATATTTCCAGAACCGCTTGCGGCATAGATGCCTTCTGCTGATTCAGGTATAATAAAGGCAACAGGTCTTTCATAATTATTATTCATAAGACAAACCTCCTGTCATAAAAAGCAAATTAAAAGGATATAGTTGAATGTTACTCATTCTGTAATATATCATACATGAGAATCAATCAACTCGACACAAATATATTATATAGTTATAATGCACAAAAAATCAATAGTAAATTTATGACATTTTTTATTTAATATTTTATATCATTTCTTTGTAATCTTTTTTAATGTTTCGTATTACAAAGAATGCAACGATGCAAGATAAAATAGTTGTAAGTATATTACTTAAACACATTACGATTCCGACACTTTCACTTCCGAGAGTTGTAAAGTTCTGTAATGCCCAAAGAATAGGGATTCTGAAAACAAAAACACGGCAGAAATTACAAAAAAGAGTGAGCTTTGTTTTTCCAAATCCAAATAAAAGTGCCATGACTGCTGCATTTATTCCGAGAGGAACACATCCGCCGAGTGAATCGTAACGGAAAACTTTAATAATCATATTCTGGAATTCCACATTATATCCATCCTGGCTGTTGGCAAAAAGGTATGTTATTGGACCAGCAAAAATATTTAATATGATATACATAATTAATCCAAGTGATGCTTCAATAATCACAAGTCTCCAGAATGTTCCAAGAGCACGTTTGATGTTTCCGGCACCACGGTTCTGGCTTATTATTGAAGCACCGCCATCCTGAAAACCATTTTGCATCTGGGTTGTAATTCCGTTGATGTTATTTGATATTCCAAGTGCACCGACAGTTACAGAACCATAGTTTTTACTCATAGAATTAATTACTGTTTTTCCCATTGCAAATGCAACTTTTTCCACAATGACAGGGAAAGAAAGATTAAGCATAGGATTAACAACGTTTTTCTTAAAGCGGATACTTTTAAAGCTGAATGTAAATGCATCGTTGCCTGAACATAAATTATGTATTGCCATTACAAAAAGAAAGGCCTGTGAAATAACACTTGCAACGGCAATCATTGTAATATCGGCGTTGAGTCCATAGATAAAATATGCTGTGATTGAAAGCTTTAATATGATTACAAACATATTAAGGCGGAGGATTCTTTTAGAGTTGCCGCGTGAACGTTCAATGGCTATGTATACATTATTAAAGAAACTAAGTACTGTTGAAAAAAGTGTAATTATAAAATACTTTGTTCCTACATTAATAAAATCCTCGGGTGTTCCACATACACGCAGAAGCACAGGAGTAAAAGGAAGCATGCAAAGAACAACTGCTGAGCATATGCCACAGATTGTAATTAACGTACTTAACCGTTTTTTAACCATGTCATAATCACCGGCACCATATGCCTCACTGATTTTTAAGGAGCTTCCTACTGCAAGACCTGTACCAACGGCACTAATCATATTTTGGAGCTGTGAAAGATATGCAACTGCCGAAACAGCTATAGCACTTACATGTGATGCCATCATAGTGTCAAGAATGTTAAAAAGGTGGTTTATAAGCTGAAAAACGGACAGTGGTATACATACGTAAAATATTACTTTCCATAAATTACCATTTAATGCAAAGTCCCTGAATTTTTTGTCTTTTTCAGATAATTCAGAACCGGATGAATTGATATTGTTTTCTGCAGCCATTAAAAATGTCCTCCATTTAATTAGTAATCAGGTATTAGTTTAAAAAAATAATGCTGTAAATGCAATGATAAAAGTTACTTTTATTTAATAAAATACAGAAAAAAAGCATTACTTCAATTTATTATGATGGAAAATGCAACTGCAATATGGTAAAATAATTAACATTAATTACAGAAGTTAATAATAAATTAAAGATGAAAGAGAGGCAATACCCCGTGTCTAAATTTACACAACAGGCTATTATTGATACTTTTTTGAAAATGCTTGCATGCAAA
>ULYR01055847.1_pt1 | contig 25666 bp, 26 predicted proteins | sample 1962341 | NCBI WGS metagenome assembly ULYR01 (sample SAMEA4835868, study PRJEB28245) | human gut metagenome | biome: gut microbiome; material: fecal sample | place: Denmark | collected 2008 | reverse complement strand
CCCTCCGGCCCATAGGGCCGGTCCATCTTAAGAACCTTCCCTCATAACGCTGATTTCATAAGCATAGCCGCCAAAAGCGGCTATCCACAACCCTCGGCCTGAAAGGCCGTTGCCCCCTGAGCGAAAGCGAACACAACCCGCCGCCGTCAGGCGGCCACAACCCTTGGGCCGTAGGCCCGTCAACCCTCACGCCGTAGGCGTGTCCAAGCAATTAAATCTTTGTATCCTGAAACGAGGAATGATATATGTCTGATAAAAAGGCATTTCCTGAACATGTGGCCATCATTCTGGATGGCAATGGCCGGTGGGCCAGAGAGAGAGGCCGGGAGAGAACTTACGGGCACCAGGTAGGTGCCGCCAATGTGAAGACCATTGTACGGGCTGCCGGACATATGGGGATCAAGGTGCTCACTCTCTACGCCTTCTCTACGGAGAACTGGAAAAGACCATCTCTGGAAGTACGCTTCCTGATGAAGCTTTTTAAAAATTATCTGATTTCCCAGTTGAAAGAGCTGGTGGAGGACAATGTGCAGGTCCACATTGTGGGCGATACGTCCGTCCTTTCCGAAGGCCTTCGGAAGGGCATTGAAGAGTGCGAGCGGGACACGGCCCGAAATAACGGCATGGTGCTCAATGTGGCTATCAATTACGGCGGCCGTATGGAAATTGTCCATGCTATGCGTGAAATAGCCGAAAAAGTAGAGAGGGGAGAGATTGATCCTTCTACTATTTCTGAAGATACGGTGAAAGCCCATCTCTATCCCTCCGATGCCATGGATGTGGATCTTCTCATTCGTACAGGCGGGGAGTCCCGTATTTCCAATTTCCTTCTCTGGCAGGCTTCCTACAGCGAGCTCTATTTCACTCCCGTGCTGTGGCCCGATTTCACAAAAGAAGAGCTTGAAAAGGCTGTGGACTGGTACACCGGAAGGGACCGCCGGTTCGGCGGCCTCACGGAAAAGGATCACTAGGAGGTATTATGAAAGTTCGTGTTTTGACTGCCATTGTGGGCATTATCGCCGTGCTCTGCCTCGTGTGGCTGGGCGGCTGGTTCCTTACGGGGGCTGTATTCCTTGTTTCCCTCATGGCCCTGGCGGAGTATGACCGCATGCTGAAGCAGCTTTCCATCCGCATCTACCGCATTCCTGCGGCCATTGCCATAGGGGCGGTGGTGCTGTCTGCCGGCTTCTATTCCGTGAAGGTCTTTACAGCGGTGATTTTCCTTTCCTTCTGTCTCCTTCTTTTCCTCATTCTTTCCATTAAGAAGGAAGAAATGACAAATCTGGTGTACACTTCCTTCGGGAGCCTTTATTTCGGCCTGGGGTTCGGCACCCTGGCCCTTCTCCGGGGCAGCCGCGAGCTGCTTCCCGCAGGGGCAGTGAACGGGGATCCGGGGATTTTTCTCATCCTCTTTGCCCTGGTATGCACCTGGGCCAGCGATTCCTTCGCCTACCTGGCGGGGAAGAGTTTTGGAAAACACAAAATGGCGCCCCATATCAGCCCCAATAAGACAGTGGAAGGACTGATCGGTGGTGTTCTGGGCTGCGTAGTGCTGGGCATGGCCATTGCCTATGGTTTTTCCTACGACATGACCCATGCTTTCTTTCTCTCCCTCATGGCGGCCGTTATGGCGCCTGTTGGGGACCTCTTTGAGTCCTACATCAAGCGGGCCTGTGATATTAAGGATTCCGGAAACATTCTTCCAGGCCACGGCGGCATGATGGACCGTTTCGACAGTCTGCTTTTTGTAGCGCCGTCCCTGGCGGCGGTGCTGGCCCTGCTTAGGTGAAAGGAGTTTCTATGAAGGAAATTGCAGTATTAGGTTCTACCGGTTCCATCGGCACCCAGACGCTGGACGTGATCCGCTCTCATCCGGACCTTTTCCATGCCCAGGTGCTCTGCGCTAACAAAAGCGTGGAAAAGCTCCTCCGGCAGGCAGAAGAATTTCATCCTGCCGCTGTAGTAGTCAGTGATGAAGAAGCGGGCAGGAAATTCAAATCTATCTATACAGGACCGGCCGAAGTGATCATCGGGCAGGAGGGCCTCACTGAAGCCGCTCTTCGGGACGATGTGGATCTGGTGCTGGTGGCAGTGGTGGGCATTGCAGGACTGGCCCCCACCCTGGCTGCCATTGGAGCAGAAAAGGAACTGGCCCTGGCCAATAAGGAAACCCTGGTGGCCGGCGGCAGCCTGGTGCTGGCGGAAGCAAGGAAGCACCATGTCCTCATCCGTCCCGTGGACAGCGAGCACAGCGCCATTTTCCAGTGCATGCTGGGACAGGACAGAAAGCATATCCATAAACTTCTTCTCACCGCCTCCGGCGGTCCCTTCCGGGGGAAAACAAGGGAAGAACTGAAAAAGGTGACTCTGGCCGATGCTATGAAGCATCCTACCTGGAACATGGGCATGAAAGTGACCCTGGATTCGGCCACCATGTTCAACAAGGGTCTGGAAGTCATCGAAGCCCACTGGCTCTTCAACGTGGACTACGATGATATTGAAGTGATCGTCCAGCCCCAGAGCCTGATCCATTCCATGGTAGAATATGATGACGGATCCATTATGGCCCAGATAGGAAATCCCGACATGCGTCTGCCTATCCAGTTCGCCCTGACCTATCCGGAAAGACTGCCTTCTCCATCCAGGCAGTACGTCAACTGGCGGGACATTGCCTCCATTATTATTGAAAAGCCGGACCTGGAAGTTTTCCGCTCCCTGAAAATGGCCTATGAAGCCGGGAAACAAGGCGGCACTGCAGGCACTGCCTTCAACGCAGCCAATGAAGAAGCTATCCGCGCCTTCATCGCCGGCCGTATTTCCTTCCTTTCCATTTATGACGTGGTGGAAGAAACCCTTTCCAGGTTTATCTCCCGTGAAATTCGCTCCTATGAGGACATTATGGAAGCAGACCGGCAGGCAAGAGCTCTGGCAGAAAGTGAAATCCGGAGGATCGCTCCATGTTAGTCAATATTCTGGCTCCCATCTTCGTTTTTGCAGTGATCGTCCTTATCCATGAAGGCGGCCATTTCCTGATGGCCAAACTCACCGGCATGAAAGTGGAAGAATTTGCCGTAGGCTTTGGACCCAAACTGGGCGGTATAAAAAGGGGAGAAACCCTTTATTCCCTTCGGGCCATCCCCCTGGGAGGATTCAACCGCATCGCCGGCATGGACAGCAGTGATAAAAACGATGACCCCCGGGCCTTCGTGAACCGTCCCGTCTGGGCCAGACTCGTTGTCATTGCGGCAGGCTCCGTTTTTAATGTGCTTCTTGCCTTCTTCATCTTTGCTGGCGCCTTTCTCTACGCAGGCTATCAGACATTCCCGGACCTTCCCGTCGTAGGCGGCGTCCTCTCCGGCACCTCTGCAGAAAAGCAGGGCATCGAAAAAGGGGACACCATCCTCACCGTGGCCGGCCAAAAAGTAGATACATGGACGGACATCGGAAAAATCACAAAAAACCTGAACACTCGTATCGTCCCCGTCACCGTGAGCCATGAAGGAGAAGAGAAAACCCTCACCATCATGATGACAGACGGTGACAATGGCCGGCCCATCATCGGCATTTCTCCCTACCTGGAGCACCATGACGTAGGCTTGGGAGAGGCCTTCCTTATGGGCGGGGAGCGCTGCCTCTTCCTACTTAAAATGATGGTCACCGGCCTCGTCGATATGATTTCCGGCCACGAAGCTGACGTAGCCGGCCCCATCGGCGTCGCCCGCATGAGTGCCCAGGTAGCTGATACCGGTTTCCTATCCCTTCTCCTCTTCATCGCCCTCCTCAGCCTGAACCTGGGCTTCCTGAACCTCCTCCCCATTCCCCTTCTGGACGGAGGCGTCCTCATTCTGACCCTCATCGAAGGCGTGAGTGGAAGAGAACTTCCGGAAAAAGCGCTCTACTACATACAGGCCGTGGGAGTCACCATTCTTCTGGGACTCTTCCTCTTCGCCATGAGCAATGATATTCAGGGACTGATGAAATAGAGCCGTCAAACGTACGAGCCCTCCAGCCGTGAGGCCGGTCAATCTTAAGAACTTCACGCACAGGCGTGTCCAAGGGCGGAGCAGGCACCTACCCTTTGAACCTCCTGAACCCGGGCCACAGAGTGGCCCCATGGCAATCACACAACCCTTCTACACAACCTGCGGCATCAGCCTTAACCTTTTTTTTATCTGCGGCGAAGCCGCTACCGCAACCTTCGGCCTGAAAGGCCGTCAAACTTACGAACCCTTCGGCCAACGGCCGGTCAATCTTAAGAACCCTCATATCAAAGAGGTGTCCATGAATACGTTATTTACCCAAACAATCAGGTGATAAAATGGAAAAAACCAGACAGATCCATGTAGGCCCCGTTGCCATAGGCGGCGGCGCGCCCATTGCCATTCAGTCCATGAGCACCTTCAGCCCTGTGGATACAGAATATGCGGCAGCTCAAATCAATGCCCTCCACAAAGCGGGCGCCGACATTGTCCGGGTGGCGGTGCCCGATAGAAAGGCCGCCGAATCCCTGGGGGCCCTGCGGGAAAAAGTGGACGTGCCGCTGGTAGCGGACATCCATTTCGACTACCGTCTGGCCCTGACCGCCATGGAACAGGGCATTGATGCCCTCCGTATTAACCCGGGAAACATCGGCAGCCGGGACAATGTAGTGAAAGTGGTGGACATGGCCAGGGAAAAACAGATTCCTATTCGTATCGGTATTAATGCCGGCTCCCTGCCTCAGCACATTCTCGACGCATACGGCGGCCATCCCATGGCGGAAGGCATGGTGGCCGGCGCCATGGAACATGTGAAAATCCTGGAAGAAGAAAACTTCCACGATATCGTCATTTCCGTCAAATCTACTGACGTTCCCATGATGGTGAAAGCGAACCGCCTCCTTCATGAAAAGGTGAACTACCCCCTTCATCTGGGCGTCACCGAAGCAGGGACCCTCTACCGCGGCACCATTAAATCGGCCATCGGCATCGGCAGCCTCCTTTTGGACGGCATTGGCGATACCATCCGTGTCTCCCTCACCGATGACCCGTTGAAAGAAGTGAAGGCCGCCAGAGAGATCCTGAGCTCCGTGGGTATGCAGCAGTACGGTCCCGTCCTCGTTTCCTGCCCCACCTGCGGCCGCACCCAGGTGGACCTCATCCATATGGCTCAGGAAGTGGAAGAGAAAATCCAGAAATTCAAGAAACCCATCCGCGTAGCCGTCATGGGCTGCGCTGTCAATGGTCCCGGCGAAGCCAGAGAAGCAGACTTCGGCATAGCCGGCGGCAAAGGCAGCGGCCTCCTCTTCAGAAAAGGAAAAATCCTGAGGAGCGTGCCGGAAGAAGAACTGATTCCTGCCCTGATGGAAGAAATAGAGAAATTTGAAAATCAGTAATCTAAGGGCTGTGAATTCATTCATCACTATAGCGCCCTATGAAAACCAGAAAAAGGACTTTGGCACTTACGAGTGCAAAGTCCTTTTTCTGGTGAATACATGTTCATCTTGGCTCTTTCCGGTTAACCTGGATATATTAAAAAAATAATATGTCAACAAAAGCAAAAGACTCTAGCTTATAAAAAGGCGGAGGGAACATGATGGACAAGGTAAGAAATGCAGGAATTCTGGGGACCGGAAGTTATGTGCCGGGGAAGGTGGTTACAAATGATGACCTTTCAGTCATGATGGAATCGCTTTTCTTCCCTATGAATCCAGTTCGCTTGCACACCCTTTTGGTGCTGTAAGGCACCAAAGGGGAAAAAAAGACACTGGAGGTGGCTGATTGCATAATGCTGATCATGCTATATGATGCAGAAAGATAAATACTACAATGCAGGCTCCTTCTTTTGGAAGGAGCTCCGGGAAGCGGTGAGGATAGTTCTATAAACTCATTGCCCGTAAGGGCAATCCACAATCCTATGAACCTGAAGAACCTTTCCCCCTTGATTATTGCATTTTCTTTGCATATTCCGTAAAATGAAGAAAAAATAAAATTTTTTATTTTCCACGTTCACATAAAAGCGATTTTTTCTATTATATTAGTAGAAGGAACAAGTTTATAAAGCAATTCTGAAGGCACAGGCTTTCCTGCCAATCCTAGGTCCGGCAGGGAAGGGTATTTCGGACACGCGGGGATCCCCTTGTTTCCTTCCATCCAATTTGGCCAAAAAGGATAAAAGATATGAACTACACAATGAACCCGGGACTCTAAATCAGCTCCACCTATGCAGAAATGACGGGAGACTCGTGTATGGCGCGCGCCGTCGAACTTCGGTACAGCAGCGGCCGTAGACCATGCAGACACCGAACTCATTGGGCATAGGGGATGGGAAGGTACCGGGGTTCTTTGTGGTGGGGGACGCGGAGCGGCCGCAGGTTATAGCAGCTGGCAGCTTACCATAATCTGCGGCGAAGCCGCATCCTTTTGACGCAAAGGCGCAGCCCTCAGCGCAAAGGGGGCCAATGAACTCTTTGAACCATCTCCTGTTCATGATATAATGTCCATAATCACCAATAGAAAGAAGGTATACCATGCAGAGACTTGTTTCTTATAATTACAACGGCCAGCGCCAGTGGGGCGTGCTGGCTTCTGATGGAGTTTCCATTTATTCCGCTGAGGATCTGGAGGAGACTTATTTCATTCCTCTGGGGGAGACTATGGAGGAGTTTATCGAGTCCGGCGAGGAGGGGCTTTTGAATCTGGCCAGGGCTTTGGAAATGAATGCGAATGATAAATCCATCGAGCCTCTTTCTCTGAAGGATGTGCGGCTGGAGGTGCCTTTTTATCCGCGGCGCAATATTCTGTGCGTGGGCAAGAATTACCAGGCCCATGTGAAGGAATTTGACCAGAATGCCAATGCGAAGAATCCTGCTGTTCCTATTTTCTTTACGAAAGCTACCACATCTGTCATCGGACCTGATGAGGAAATCGACAGTCATCCGGCTGCGACGAGGGAAGTGGATTATGAAGGGGAGCTGGGCGTCATTATCGGCAAGCGGTGCACTAATGTGGCTGCAGAGGATGCCATGAAGTATGTGTATGGCTACACCATTATCAACGATGTAACGGCCCGGGATCTGCAGAGAAAGCACGTACAGTGGTTCAAAGGTAAGAGTCTGGATACTTTCTGCCCCATGGGTCCTACGGTGATGGTGGGGGACTGGCCTGTGCCCTTTACCATTTACACGAAGGTAAACGGTCATCTCCGCCAGGAGGGGTCTACCAATGATTTGATTTTCTCCATTCCCCGGCTCATCGAGGTTCTTTCCGACGGCATGACGCTTCTTCCCGGCGATGTGATTGCCACCGGTACGCCCCAGGGAGTAGGTATGGGACAGAACCCGCCGCAGTTCCTGAAAAAGGGGGATGTGGTGGAAATCACCATCGATCCCATCGGCACTCTGAAGAATACAGTGAAATAAGGAATGTAAAAAGACCGGCTGCCCGGTCTTTTTTGATGCGCTTTTATCGGCGGAAATAGAAAAGAAGCGGCAGATATTGTATAATAAAACAAATATCCGTGATTCAAATGAATGGAGGAGATTACTATGGAAGAAAAAAGAGAAGCCGCTAATTTTATTGAAGCGGAAATCAATAAAGACATAGCCAATCATGTCTATGCCAATGGAAGGGTGCTCACCCGTTTTCCGCCGGAACCGAACGGCTATCTTCATATCGGTCATGTCAAGAGTATCTGTCTGAATTTCGGCCTTGGTGAAAAGTATCATGGCGCCACCAATGTGCGTTTTGATGATACGAACCCCACGAAAGAAAATCAGGAGTTTGTGGATTCCATACTGGAAGATGTGAAGTGGCTGGGATTCAAGTGGAAGGAACCGGTCCATTTTGCTTCCGACTATTTCCCGGAACTCTATGAGTTTGCCTGCAAGCTCATCCGCATGGGGCTGGCTTATGTAGATGATCAGAGCAGTGAGGAAATCCATAATACCCGCGGCGATTTGGAACATCCGGGGAAGGAAAGTCCCTGGAGAAATCGTTCCGTGGAAGAAAACCTGAAGCTTTTCCAGGAAATGAAGGAAGGCAAGTACAAGGATGGTGAAAAGTGCCTCCGTGCCAAGATTGACATGGCTTCTCCGAACCTTGTCATGAGGGACCCTGTTATTTACCGTATCCTTCACGCTACCCACCACAGGACGGGAGACAAATGGTGCATTTATCCACTCTATGATTTTGCGCATCCTCTCTCTGATGCCCTGGAAGGCATTACCCATTCCATCTGCACCTTGGAATTTGAAGAAAGAAGACCTCTTTACAACTGGTGCCTCCAGGCTTTTGACGGCAAGGAAAAGCCGCGGCAGATCGAGTTTGCCCGCCTGAATGTGACCACCATGATAACCAGTAAGAGAAAGCTCCGTAAAATGGTGGAGGCCGGCCTGGTATCCGGCTGGGATGATCCCCGTATGCCCACCATCTGCGGTATCAGAAGAAGAGGATACACTCCGGAATCTCTCCGTCATTTCTGCGATCTCATCGGTGTGGCCAAGGCAGACAACCTGGTGGATGTTTCCCTTCTGGAATACTGCATCCGGGAAGATCTGAAGGCCAAGGCACCCCGCATTATGGCAGTCATCGATCCGGTGAAGGTGGTGCTTACCAACTATCCGGAAGATAAGATCGAATACATGACTTTGGAAAACAATCCGGAAGATGAATCCATGGGTACCCGCCAGGTTCCTTTCGGACGGAATCTGTACATTGAAAGAGAAGATTTCATGGAGCATCCGGTCCATAAATTCTTCCGCATGACCCCGGGAAAGGAAGTCCGCCTCAAAGGGGCTTACATTGTGAAATGCGAAGATGTAGTGAAGGACGGGGAAGGACATATTACAGAAATCCACTGCACTGTGGACTTTGATACCAGAAGCGGCACACCCGGCGCTGACCGCAAGGTGAAGGGCACTCTTCACTGGGTATGCGCCGACACGGCGGTAGATGTGGAAACAAGGCTCTACGACTACCTCATTTCCCCGGATGACAAGGAAGACGGCAGGGATTTCATGGAAAAGGTGAATACTAACTCCCTTACTGTCATGAAGAGCAAAGCGGAACCGGCCATTAAGGAATACCCTGTAGGCAGCCGCTTCCAGTTCCTCCGGAAGGGCTATTTCATCATTGACCAGGACACCACCAAAGATCATCTGGTGTGCAACCGCATCGTAGGTCTCCGCGATACCTGGGCCAAACTGCAGAAGAAACAGGCAAAGGCGTAATCCATGAAGAGAGCATCTTTGGCGGCCTTCATGGCAGCATTCCTGATCTTTGCCGGCGCCTTGGAGGTTTCTGCAGCGGATAAGCTCAATCTTTCGGGCATCGGCACCATGGACGTTCCGAAAAACATAACTTTCACAGAAGGCGCCCAGAATGCCCTGCCTTTCATGAAGGACGGCGGTACGAAGCGCTTCTTCATCCGGAAAGGCATGTCTAACAGCCAGTATTACACCATGACCTGGAAGAAGGGCCCTGACTTTTCCTACGGCTGGGCCATGTCCCATGAAGCAGGAATCCCTTTTCTGCAGGACATCGGGGAATTCAAGCACAAGGACGATAAGCCCGAAGCCCAGATGGACATCATGGCAGCATGGCTGAACCGGCAGCTGACTCAACAGGGCGCCGTATTCGAAGGCCCGTCGCCCCTGCAGAAAATCAATGACAGCAGGCACCCCAGGTGGGAGGGCTTCGTGAAGGTAAAGACCACGGAGCAGGGTATTACATACAATGAAGCCTATACCATCATTCTCCAGTGCGACGGTTATTTCACAACTCTGGGCATCTTCAACACCGACGGCGACAGGGCAGACATTACGGAAGACGTAAGGAAAATGGTTTCGAAACGGAAATTTCCGAAAAAGGTGACGCTCCTGGATCTTTCTAAAAAAGGCACATCCCTGACTGAATGGGATTAATTGTTTTTAGAAATTGACAAGGAGCTCTGGAATCAGTAAGATAGAAGAGTAAGGCATTTTATCAATTAGATATTGATAGGAGGAATTTTAAATGGCAAAAGTTGCAATTGTATATTGGTCCGGTTCCGGTAACACAGAAGCTATGGCTCAGGCTGTAGAAGAAGGTGCAAAGGCTGCAGGCGCAGAAACTACTCTTTCCTTCGTAAGCGACACCACTGCTTCCGATGTAGCTGCTTATGACCACATCATTCTCGGCTGCCCGGCTATGGGAAATGAAGAACTGGAAGAATATGAATTCGAACCGTTCTTCGAAGAACTGCTTCCCCAGCTCAAGGGTAAAGTAGTAGCCATCTTCGGTTCCTATGCATGGAACCAGGGCGACTGGATTGAAAACTGGAAGAAACGTTTTGATGAAGCAGGCATCAAACTGGCTGCTGACCCTGTCAAAGCATACAGCTATCCTGATGACGATGCACTGGAAGCATGCAAGAAACTGGGCGAAACCGTAGCTAAGGCATAATTTCAAAGATAAGAAGAGCGTTCTTTTTTAAGGACGCTTCTTTTTTTAGGGGAAGAAGGCTTTGAAGCCTTAAAACCCTGTTAGTATAAAGGAGGCCATTATGTCAGAAAAAGTGGCTGTGATTTACTATTCCGCCACAGGAAATACGGAAGCCATGGCAGAGGCTGTGGCAGTGGGCGCCAAAAGCACCGGCGCCGAAGTGCTTCTGGCACCGGTTTCCGATGTGGATCCTGTGGAAATCGGAAACACCTACCATCATATCATCCTGGGCTGCAGCGCCTGGGGCGTCGAGGTCATTGAAGAGGCGCAGATGAAACCTTTCTGTAATAAACTGAAGCCCTATTTGAAAGGGAAGATTATGGGGATTTTCGGCTCCTGTGGATGGAGCCGGGGGGCCTGGCTCAATTCCTGGTACAATGAGCTCCATTTCGCCGGTGCGTCTTTCCCGGCCCAGCCTCTTCTGGCTTACGGCTATCCCGATGAGCCGTCGCTTAAGAAGTGCGAGGAACTGGGGAAGAAAGTGGCGGAAACGAAGTAAGGCGCCTTTCCATATTTCATATTGAAGGAGATTATATAGAATGAATTGGGATGAAAAAGTGGCATCCAATATTAAAGCGGTGCCTTTTTCCGGTATTCGTAAATTTTTCGACCTGGCCAGCTCCATGAAGGACGTGATTTCCCTGGGTGTAGGGGAACCGGACTATTCGGCGCCGGATAAGGTGATTGATGCATGCATGGAAAGTTTGAAACGGAAAGAGACCTCCTATACGTCCAACTGGGGGCTTCTCCCGCTGCGCCAGGAAATTGCAAAACTTTTCCATAACCGATACCATGTGGATTATGATCCGGTGGATGAAATCATGGTGACTGTAGGCGTTTCCGAAGCCATCGGCGTCGTCATGACCACCCTCCTCAATCCGGGAGATGAAGTACTTATTCCGGATCCTGCTTACCTGGCCTATCCTGCCTGCGTATCCATCGCCCGGGGCAAACCGGTGCTGGTGCCTACCAGGGCTGAAGATGAATTCAAACTCACTGTGGAAGAACTGGAAAAGAAAGTGACTCCCCGGACCAAGGCTATCCTTATTGGCTACCCCAATAACCCCACCGGCACCGTCATGGACAGAGGGTCTCTGGAAAAAATCGCCGACTTTGCCCAAAAGCATGACCTGGTGGTGATTTCCGATGAAATCTACTGCGATCTTACCTATGAAGGCACCCATACCTGCTTTGCATCGCTGCCGGGCATGAAGGAAAGAACACTCACCATGAATGGATTCTCCAAGTCCTATGCCATGACGGGCCTTCGCATCGGCTATATCTGCGGGCCCCGTGAAATCATGGAGCAGATTTACAAAGTCCACCAGTATGAAATCCTCTGCGCCAGCGTCACCAGCCAGTATGGTGCTATCGCAGCTCTCAAGTACTGCGATGACGATGTAAAGGCCATGTATGATGAATACGCCGCCCGCAGGGAAATGGTCTACGAAGGACTGAAGAAAATCGGCCTTTCCGTGTTCAAGCCCAAAGGGGCCTTCTACATTTTCCCCGATATCAGCATCACCGGCATGGATGACGAAGAATTCGCCGACCGCCTGCTGATGGAAGAAAAGGTAGGGGTAGTGCCGGGTTCCTGCTTTGGTCCTCAGGGAAAGAACCACATTCGTATATCCTACGCTGCCAGCCGGGAAAATCTGGCGGAAGCGCTGAAACGAATCGGTCATTTTGTGGATAAGTATAGAAAGAATTAAAGAAGAGGGGCTGTGAAAAATGGTTTACATTTTTTCACAGCCTTTTTTGTATACATTCATTTTCACGGGAATTGACCAAATGACAGCCTGCTGCCTGCCTCTATGTCATTGCAAGGGATGCTGCCTGTGGTTATGGGTAGGCCCTTCGGGGCTTTCCGGCCCCTTGACAGAAGAGGTTTACACATTCATAATAAACTAGTACCCTTACGTCCAGGTACTTTTGCATTTTGTTAAGGAGACTGCCCATGAAATATAGGATGAAGGCGGCGCTGCTGGCCATTTGTGTTTCTGCCTGCAGTGCCTTTGGTTTTTCTGTTTATGCCGAGGGGTCCCATGCGGCAGCTGCCGTTTCTGATCAGACGGCAGGGGCCGGCGTGAATCACTCTGCAGAGAAGAAGCAGGGGGGAGAGGCCCATAGCCTTTTCCCGATTTCCGGAAAGACGCTTTCTGCCTTCGATTTTTCTGTGGGCGGTGTGTCTCTGGGAGATTCTATTTCTTCTCTTTCTTCTCTAGGGACGGCGGAAAAGGTCATCCATGAGAATACCAGGGATTCTTATGTCTTTAAAGATATGACGGTAAAGCGGACAGCGCCTTTTCTTCTTTCCTATTCCCACCGCGTAGATCTGCCGGAGGACTTCAAGTTTCCCGGAAAAGGAATATCGGAAATTGATGTGTCCGGTGCAGGCGCAAAGACGCCCCGGGGGATCGGCGTGGGCAGCAGCCGGGAAGATGTGCTTCGTGCCTATGGCAGGCCCCTTATGGTGCTTTGGGACGGCAGGGGAAAGTCTTTTCATTTCCGCTATGGTTCAGGCCTAAAGGAAATGGATGTGACTCTCACCGGTGACAAGGTGTCTTCCATCCGTCTTGCGTCTCTCACTTCTCCAGTGAAAAGGGGAGATGTTTCCTATGACAGCGGCGAAGGTCCCCTGTACCTGGGAGACCGTGATTTCAAGGTGGCTGGCTATGAGCTGGGAAGTACTTTCCAGGCTCATCCTTTTGAGGAATGGGAGAAGAAGATGGCCAATCCCAAGGAGGAAATCCTTTATTTCCCGGGTTATGCAGTGCGCCTTACGGTGAAGAGTTCTCTGATTTCCGCCCTCTTTCTCACGGATAACAGAATGGTCACTTCCCGGGGCCTGTCTCTGGGGGATGATGTGTCTACGGTGGATCTGCTTTACGGGAAGCCGCACCGGGTGGAAATGAATGTGTCCGGCAGTGAGCCGAAGACGTCTTACATTTATTTTTCCAAAGGGAAAAGTGATGTACTGATTATTAATTTTTCAAAGAATAAGGTGGAAGGCATTGTGAATGCCATGAATCCCACGAAGTAATGAACCGTTTGAGGTGTTAGAGTGTACGAATATTTCTGTGCTTTGGTTGTAGGTATTGTAGAAGGGCTCACGGAATATATCCCTGTTTCTTCTACAGGCCATATGATTATTGTGGGCCATATGCTGGGATTTGAAGGAACCCTGGCAGACCTTTTCGATGTATTTATCCAGCTGGGCGCCATCCTTTCGGTGCTGGTGGTGTATCATGAAAAATTTACCTATATTCTGAATACCCATCACTGGTTCCGCCGGAAAGGGCCTTCTGTATTTAATATCTGCATTGCCATGTTCCCGGCCTGCCTTATGGGCCTTCTTTTTCACGGCTTCATCAAGCACCGTCTCTTCAGCCCAACCACCGTCATCATCGGCCTGGTACTGGGCGGCATTTTCATGATTGTGGCGGAAAAGGCAAGAAAGGGAAAAGAATTTGCTGTGACCGATGTGGATAAGATTTCCACGAAACAGTCTTTTATTATCGGCCTCTTCCAATGCCTCTCCCTGTGGCCCGGCTTCTCCCGGAGCGGCAGTACTATTGCAGGCAGTCTTCTTCTGGGCATTTCCCGGAAGGCAGGCGCTGACTTTACTTTCATTATGGCGGTACCTCTCATGTTCCTGGCCTGCTTCTATGACCTTCTTAAAGTTATCGGAAGTCTTTCGGTCAGTGACCTGGGCGTGCTGGCGGTGGGCTTTGTCACTGCCTTCGTGGTGGCCTATGCTTCCATCCTCTGGTTCCTGAAGTTCCTGAATACTTCCACCCTGACGGGCTTTGCCATTTACCGCTTCTTTGTGGCGGCTTTTGCCCTGGTTTATTTCTGGTAAAGTTGTGAAATCAAAAGGGGCTGTGAAAAAATGTTCAATCATTTTTTCGCAGCCCCTTTTTTTTGCCAAACAGGCGGCCTGGTATGGGGCGTTGTACATGAAATTCGGGGAAAGGGGAACGGTTGATGCTCCTGGCGGCGGGAGCTGTAAACTCATGCTTCAAAGACGCTGCCGACTACTTGAGCGAGAAGACGGTCAGAGGAAAAGCCAATGCCATGGAGCCGTAGAACTTGAAACTCTTTTTCTTTTCAGAACTTCCAGGCCCCGGTGACCTGTCATTTTTCCCTGTTTTACACGCCCCATCCATGGTATAATAATACGAATCCATTGGAAAAGGCGGTATGCATGAGTATGTTTTCTGCAATGTTAAATTGCCTGGGGCTCGATATGGGATCTTCCCAGGTTCGTATATATCAGAGAGACAAGGTGCTCCTGGAAGAGGCTTCTACGGCGGTGGTGGATAATATCAGCGGCCAGGTGCTTGGTTTTGGCACGGAGGCGCTGATTATTTATCATAAGGAACCGGAGAATTACACGCTGGAGTGGCCGGTGAGAAACGGGGTCATTGCTGATTATGATATGACCAAGTCCATGCTTCGTTTCTTTTTGAACAAGTCTCTCAGGCGGTCTGTTTCCAGGCCCACTCTGATGGTGGCTATTCCTGCCGAAATTTCTTCAGTTACCCGGCATGCCCTGGTGGATGCGCTCATTCATGCAGGGGCTCAGGGGGTGTATCTTATCCCTTCGCCGGCAGCTGCAGCTATCGGCGCGGGAAGGGATCTGCAGGTGCCTTCTTCTACGCTGTCCCTGGTCATAGGAAGGGATGTGTCAGATGTGGGCATTTACGGCTGCGGCGGTATTCTGGCGCAGGAAGGGATTTCTTTCGGCGGTCATGATATTGACCGGGCTATCTGCCGTCATATCCAGGACCGATACAGCATGATGATCGGCCTGGAGCAGGCGGAGAAGCTGAAGAGTGAGATGCTTTCCATGACCGGCACGGGAAGTGACCGTGCTTTCACGGTGCGCGGAAGGCGGCATGCCGACGGTGTGGAAGTGGTGGTAGAGCTTTCAGTGGCTGAAATGAGTTCTGTCATGCAGCGCATTATGGAGCCGGTGCTTCTTCTGATCCGGCGGGTCATGAGCCGGGCTACGCCGGAGATGGCTGATGATTTCCTGAAGAACGGCATGCTCCTTTCCGGTGGCGGCGCCCTTCTGGATGGGCTCCGGGACTGGCTTTCCGAGGGGCTTCATATGCCTGTTGTTATTCCGGCAGATCCGGCCTCGGTGATTGCGAAGGGCTGTTTTGCGGCGTGCATGATGGACAAGGATCATTCCCTGCTCATTGAAAATGGTGATAAATACTTTGGGGGAGCTTGATTTTGATATTCTTCAGTAAGAAAAAGATGTTAAGTATTGTTCTGCTTTTGGCTTTCCTTGGCGGCTGCGGATGGTTCTGGCGGCACAGGGAGTATATTCCATTCGTGTCCCAGCCTTTGTCCGTAGGAGCTGCTCCTTTTGAGTACGGTGTATCCCGGGCTGCCTGGCTGGGGGAGAACGGCATCGGTTTGTTCCGTCAGGTGTTTTCGAACTGGAAGGAACTGGATGAGCTCCGTAAGGAAAATGAAAGCCTTAAGTCTGAGCAGGATCATTACAGTGAAATCCTGGCGGAAAATATCCGCTTAAGGAGTCTTTTGCAGTTCAAGCAGGGCTATACCAGCTACCATATGCTGGGCGCTTCTGTGATTGAAAGGGATTACGGCGGCTGGACCCATACCATGGTCATTGACCGGGGCGAGGACAGCGGTCTGAAGAAATACATGCCTGTCATCGTGCCTTCGGGGATTGTAGGCTTTGTAAGTGAGGTATACCTGAATTCAGCCAGGGTGCAGCTTCTTCTGGATCCACGGACTACAATCGGCGGCATTGTGCAGCGGCCTGCTTCCCGGGTGGTTTCTATGGTGAGCGGCAACAGCGGCAATCCGGGTTACCTTTCTCTGGTATCTCTCCCCAAGGAAGCGGATGTGATTAAGGGGGATATTATCGTTTCATCGGGCTACGGCGGCGTGTACCCCAAGGGTATGGTCATCGGCACGGTGGAGCAGGTGGATGTGGATGCCGAGGGCGGCACCCAGTCTGCCCAGATCCGGCCGGCAGCCGATTTCTCCCATATGGAAGAAGTTTTCGTTATTACCGATCATATCCAGAAGACCAGCCCTGAAAGCATTACAGTGAAGCCGCCGAAGATCGAACCGCCTATGAATCCGAACAAGCAGCAGGCAGGTGATAAATGATGAGTACCTACAGCCTTGTGGTTTTAAGCGCTATTATATTTCTTCTGCAGTCCTCTTTTCTGCCTTTCCTTTTCAATGGTATCATGCAGCCTGATTTATGGCTCACGGTGATTGCTCTGTCCGCGGTGATTCTGGACAGGAAATCAGCGCTCATCCTGGCGGGAGCGGGGGGATTTCTGCAGGATATTGTGACCAGTAATTTCTTTGGTCTCCATCTTCTTCCCTACCTGGTGATTACTCTGCTTTTTCTGAAATTCGGCAGAGACCGGTATAACCAGCACTGGTATGTGTCTCTGCTGTCGGTGCTTCTGGCTTCTGTCATTTATGTCTGTTTTTCCAGTGTCATCATGGGATGGGCCGGCAGCCGGTATCCCTCCCTCTTTTATTTCGTCTATCTGGGCATTCCCCTGGTTCTGATGAATGGGGGATGTGCTCTTGCTTTGCATCCTCTCATCTGGATGCTGAAACGGGAGGAGGAACCCCGTTGGTGAAGAAACGTATTCCTTCCATCCTGGATTCGCTGGTGAAGAATCGGGAAGAGTCGCGGTATGGCCGGATGGTTTATGCGGCCATGATCCTTCTTCTCATCCTGAGCGCCCGCCTGTTCTGGATGCAGGTGGTGGAAGGCAATTATTATAAGGAAGAGGCCGACGGCAACCGTATCCGCCATCTGCCCCAGCAGGCAGCCCGGGGTGTCATGTATGACAGGAATGGTGTCATCATGGCTGGCTCAAGGCCTGCCTACAGCGTCATCATGCCGGTGGAAAGGAAGAAGAATACTCTTTCCGATGAGGAGCTGGACCGTCTGGCCGCTCTTCTGAAGGTGAAGCCGGAGGATATAAAAAAGAAAATCGATGATAACAAGCTGGCTTTTGGTGCCGTTTACCTGGCTAACGATGTGGGTATTGATGTGGCAACCCAGATCGAAGAAAAGAAGGACGAATTTCCGGGCATTGAAATCGAAGTCAATCCGCTCCGGGTGTATCCGCTGGGCGCCGCAGGGGCCCAGGTGCTGGGTTATGTAGGCGAGGCGGGACCGGACGATCGGGATGCCGAGGGAAATCCTTACAAGACGGCCACCCTGGTGGGCCGTTCAGGCCTGGAAAGGCAGTACAACAAGTTCCTGGAAGGAAAGAACGGTTCCAAGACGGTGGAAGTCAATGCGTCCGGCCAGCCGGTGCGCTATGTGGAAGGGACGCCTGCCGTATCCGGCAATAATGTGCGTCTCACACTGGATGCAAACCTGCAGAAGGCGGCGGAAGATGCCATGGAAACCCAGGTGAGGACGCTGGCTCATTCCGGCGTGTTCCCCACCGGCGCTTCTGCTGTGGCCATCGACCCCAATACGGGGGCGGTGCTGGCCATGGCAAGCTGGCCAAGCTATGATCCCAACCATTTCAGCAAGGGGATTACGGCGGATGAGTGGAACAAGATTATCAACAACAAGAACCATCCTATGCAGAACAGGACCATTGCAGCCATGTATCCTCCGGGCTCCCTGTTTAAGGTGATTACGGGTTCCGCTGCTCTGGAAGCCAAGGTTACCACGCCGGAGGAGAGAATTTTTGACTCCGGCAAGCACTGGCTGGTAGATAAGAGAAACTCCGAAGGCGAGGCTTTCGGCTGGATTAATTTCTACGAAGCTGTAGAAAAGTCGGATAATGTCTATTTCTATGAAATGGGACGGCGCCTTGGCATTGACCGCATTTCTGCCATGGCCGGCGAGTACGGCCTGGGCAAACCTACAGGCATCGACCTGGCAGGGGAAGCGGAAGGCAATGTGGCCAGTGAAGAGTACAAGCGCAAAGTATTCAAGCAGGACTGGTATCTGGGGGAAACCATGGATGCCGCTATCGGCCAGAGTTTTACTCTGACCACGCCTATCCAGATGGCCATGGTTTATTCTTCCATTGCCAACGGCGGTTTCCGGTATAAGCCGTATCTGGTGAACCGCATCGACAAGCTGGACGGCAGCCCTCTTAAGATTTATTCGCCGGAAAAGCTGGGCACCCTGCCGGTGTCCAAGGCTACCCTGGATGATCTTCACCAGGCTCTGCGCCTGGTTATGACGAAAAACGGCACCGGCGGCGCCCTTTTTGCCAATTATCCTATAGCCATGGCTGGCAAGTCGGGTACCGCGGAGACGAACGGCCTTGATAATGGCTGGTTCGTAGCCTATGGGCCTTTCGACAAACCGGAAATCGTGGTGCTCTGCATGTTTGAGCATTCAGGCTTCGGTTCCGAGTCGGCGGCTCCGGTGGTGAAACAGATTATGAATGCCTATTTCCATTTAGGCGACTATGCGCCGGGAAAAAACAAGGACGAAAAGAAAGACAAAAATGGAGGTAACCACTGATGGCAGTCATTGTGTCTACAGCTTCCGGCAAAGGCGGGGTAGGAAAGACCCTGATTACGGCCTCCCTTGGCATCACTCTTTCCAGGCTGGGGAAGAAGGTGCTTCTCATAGACGGTGATATGGGTCTTCGAAACATGGATCTTATACTGGGATTGGAAAATGACTGCTTCTATAATATCTGCGATCTGGCAGAGGGAAAATGCTTCCTGGAGGATGCGGTGCTTCCGGTGACGGACCATCTTGATTTCCTGCCGGCGTCCCAGAAGGAATCCTGGGAAACCGTATTTCCTGCGGCCATGGACACGGTGATGGACGATATCCACCGCCTTTATGACTTCATATTCATCGACTGCCCTGCAGGTATGGGAAAGGGTGTGGAAACGGCCTTCCGCCTGTCAGACAGGGTGATTCTCCTGGTGGCGCCGTCCTGGTCTTCCAGAAGGAATGCGGACCGCCTGCTGTCTCTTATCGGAAAGGGAAAGATTTGGAAATACGTACTGAACCGTTTCACCGCAAAGGAAGGAAGCGGACTTTCTTTCCAGGAAGTCTATGATACGCTGGACGAAGAATCTTTCGGCGGAGTGATTCCCTATTCCATCATGGCAGACCGCCTGGGAAACAGGGGAGAGATTGCGGAATTCAGTGAAAAGAGTGCCTACGGCCGCGCCCTCTATGATGTGCTCCGCTGCCTTCTGAAGGATAAGGATATCCCCGCTGCCCGGTGGTTGAGTTCCCTGCGTCTTTCGGACAGGGAGAATGAGGAAGAAACAGAAAGCAAAAATGATAGAAATAAGAGAACTGAAAGGGCCGGTCTTTCCTGGCACTCTTCCAGCAGCGCCTATAAGTGGCGGCGGAGGAGATGAGAGACTATGAATCTGATTCGTTACTGGAGGAGGATTGACAGCAGCCTCCTCATGACCGTACTGGGGCTGGCGGTGGTATCCCTTCTCATCATTGCCAGCGCCACCCATGCCAATGTGCCGGGCCATCCGGGACAGTTTGATTTCGTCATCAAGCAGGGGGTGTTCCTCCTTCTGGGCCTTGCCGTGGCAGGAGGGTCCCTCTATTTTGACTACAGGAAACTGTACCGCTTCGTGCCGGCCCTTTATGTGGTGAATGCGGTGATGCTGCTGGTGGTCAAATTTGCAGGTACCAGCGCCCTGGGGGCTCAGCGTTGGATCCAGATAGGACCTTTCACCCTGCAGCCTTCGGAATTTGCAAAAATTATTATGATTATCTGCCTGGCCCGGCTTCTGTCCAATAATAAGAAGGGGTACCGCACCTGGAAGAGCCTTCTTCCTGTGGCGGGGCTCATGGCGCTGCCTACCCTTCTGATTTTTATCCAGCCTGATCTGGGTACCAGTCTGGTTTTCGGCGCTATTACCTTCGGCATGCTTTATATCTGCGGCCTTAATATGTCCCTGGTGAAGAAGGCTTTCATCGCCTTTGTGGCCATATTCCCGCTGATCTGGTTCTTTGTACTGCACAGCTACCAGAAAATGCGCATTCTTGTGCTTTTCAATCCTTCCGTGGATCCCTACGGCTCCGGCTATCACGTGATCCAGTCCAAGATTTCCATCGGAAGCGGCGGCTTCATCGGCCAGGGACTCTTTGCAGGCACCCAGAGCCAGCTGAATTTCCTCCCTGAAAACCATACGGATTTCATCTTTTCCGTTATCGGCGAGGAACTGGGATTTGTAGGGGCCATTTTCGTGCTTTTCCTCTACTTTATCCTGCTCTATCGGGCCCTTATGATTTCCCGCTCTTCCGGCGACGCCTTCGGAAGCCTTCTGGCCTGCGGCATTTTTTCCATGTGGCTTTTCCAGATTTTTATCAATGTGGGAATGACCCTGGGCATCATGCCGGTCACCGGCATTCCGCTGCCTTTCATGAGTTACGGCGGCAGTGCCCTTTTGATGAATCTCCTCTGTGTAGGACTTTTGATGAATATTTATGTGCGGCGTAAAAAACTGATGTTTGATTAGGAGTGAACATGAATCCTGTAAAAATTGATCCCGTATGGCTGATGCATATCCAGAAGCCTGCCCGCTATATCGGCGGTGAATGGAACAGCGTGGTAAAGGACCATGACAGCGTGGATGTGAAAGTGGCCCTGGCTTTCCCCGATGTGTACGAAGTGGCCATGAGCCACCTGGGGCTGAAAATTATTTACAGCGTGCTGAACGCAAGAGATGACACGCTGGCGGAAAGGGTCTATGCGCCCTGGGTGGATATGGAAGCCCTCATGCGGGAAAAACATATTCCCCTCTATACCCTGGAATCCAAATGCCCGGTGAAGGACTTCGACGTGCTGGGCTTCACCATGCCCTTTGAAATGTGCTATACCAATATCCTGAATATGCTGGACCTTTCCGGCATTCCACTCCTTGCCAGAGACCGGAGCGATGAGGATCCCATCGTTGTTTCCGGAGGCCCCTGTGTGTACAATGCAGAACCGGTGGCCGATTTCTTCGATGTGTTCTTTATCGGCGAATCGGAAGAAGCTATCGGCGAAATGGCAGATATTGTCAAGGCCTGGAAGAAGGAAGGGAAACCGGGCGGGAGAAGGGAAATCATCCGCCGCATGGCTTCCATCAGAGGCTGCTATGCGCCTTCCCTCTACAAGGTGTCCTACTATGAAAACGGCGTTTTCCGCTCCATTGCTCCTACCGACGAGGCGGCCCAGTTCCCTGTGGAAAAAAGGCTGATTCCCGATTTTGACAAAGTGAAAGTGGACGACAAGCCCATTCTGCCCCATATTGAAATCGTCCATGACAGGGCGGTGCTGGAAATGTTCCGGGGCTGCAGCAGGGGCTGCCGTTTCTGCCAGGCCGGTATGATTTACCGTCCGGTGCGGGAAAAGAGCGAAAAGAAACTGCAGGAAATCGCCGATACCCTGATCCGGAATACGGGGTACAATGAAATTTCCCTTATGTCCCTTTCTTCCGCTGACTATTCCTGCCTGCCGGAACTGGTGGACCATCTTTTGGAGACCTTTAAGAACCGCCGGGTATCTGTAAGTCTTCCCTCCCTACGGGTGGATTCCTTCTCCATCGATATTGCCAAGAAGATCCAGCAGGTCAGAAAGAGCGGTCTTACCCTGGCTCCGGAAGCAGGCACACAACGCCTCCGGGACGTGATCAATAAGGGAGTCACGGAAGAAGATATTATGGGCGCCTGCGCTAACGCTTTCAAAAACGGCTGGAGCAAGGTGAAGCTCTATTTCATGATGGGTCTTCCCACAGAAACTGATGAAGACCTGAAGGGCATTGCGGACCTGGCTATGCGTATCAAAGAGCTCTACCATACCATCCGCGGCAGGAACGACTGCCGCATCACTGTCAGTGTGGCCAGCTTCGTGCCTAAGCCTTTCACTCCTTTCCAGTGGATGGCCCAGTGCAGTGTGGAAGAAATCGAAAGGAAACAGCAGTACCTGAAGAGCCTTTTCACAGACCGGCATATTAAATTTGCCTACCATGACGCCAAGACCGGCCGTCTGGAAGCCGTGCTGGCCCGGGGAGACCGTCAGCTTTCCAAAGTCATTCTGAAGGCCTGGGAAAAGGGCTGCAAGTATGACAGCTGGACTGAATTTTTCGATTATGACCGCTGGATGGATGCGTTTGAGGAATGCGGCGTGGACCCTGATCTTTACGCTTCCCGGAAACGGGACGAGTACGAAGCGGAACCCTGGGACCATATCGACTGCGGCGTAAACAAGGACTACCTTAGAAAAGAATGGCGCTTGGCCCAGCGGGGCGTACTGACCCATGACTGCCGCCACCTGTCCTGCAACGGCTGTGCCGTATGCCCGGTACTGGATGTGAAACCAATCGATCATAAAGAGGAGAATGCACATGAAAAGACTGTTTTTATCTATCACGAAAGGTGAGGAACTCCGTTTCCTGGGCCATCTGGATTTCCTGCGCACCATGGAAAGAGCAGTCATGCGTTCTGAAATCCCGGTCGCCTTTTCTGAAGGCTTCAATCCTCATATGAAGCTTTCCCTGGACTCTGCCTTAGGTGTAGGTGTCACCGCAGATCCTTTGTATCTGGAAATCAAACTGGAAGAGGACATGTCTACGGAAGAAGTGAGGGAACGTCTTTCCCGCCAGCTCCCCCGGGGGATTACCATCCATTCCATTGTGGAAGCGGAAAAGAACTGGCCCAAGTTCGTAGCAGTTTTCAACGAAGATGCCTATGAAATGGAAGGCCCCGTAAAAGAAGGGACAGGGGAGAAGGATTTTGCAGAGGCCAGAGCGGCCCTTGAAGAATTCAATCATCTTTCCTCCTTCCTTTACAAAAGGGTGACTCCGAAAAAGGTGCGGGAAATGGACGTGAAGCCCATGATTTTAGAACCCATGAAAGTAACCTTTACTAAAGACAGGGCCTATCTGACCTTCTCTCTCATCCGGAGCAATACAGGTACCGTTCAGCCCAAGGATATATGGAAAATGCTGGCTGAATCCTTCCACATGCCCTGGACGGAAGGGGAATTTATCTGCTCCCGCACCGGTACCTACCGGCGGCTCAATGGGAAACGGCTTACCCTTTCGGATCAAGGCGTTTTTCAGGGGTTATTGAAAGGACAATGAAATGAAACAGCTTCTTCTCCACGTAAGACCGGACCAGACGGTGCTTGCGTGCCTTGATGATGATATTCTTTCCGATCTCTTCGTGGAAAGAGCGGGGGAAGAAGATATTGTAGGCCGGGTGTACAAGGGAGTCATAAAAAATGTGGTCCCTTCATTAAATGGCATGTTTCTGGATATAGGCATCGGACGAAACGCCTTCCTCAGAACCCGGGACACCCTGCCAGGCGCTGCCCACACCGAAGGCAGCACTCTCCTGGTGCAGGTGGAAAAAGACAGCACCGAAACAAAGGGTCCTCTGGTGACGGAGAAAATCAGTTTTGCCGGAAGATATGCCGTTGCCCTCTACGGCTCCTCCTATATCGGGATTTCAAAAAAAATTACTGATGAAAAAAAGAGGAACTTCCTCAGAAGCCAGGCGAAAGCCATCTGCGGAGGCGCCATGGGCCTCATTGTTCGCACCGCCGCTGAAACGGCAGAGGAGGAAGATTTCAAAAAAGACCTGACGTCCCTTACCCGTATAATGGAAGTGGTCATGAAACGGGGATCCATTGAAAAGGGACCGGCCCTTCTTTACCGGGACGGAGACCTGGCGGTGAAAAGCCTCCGGGACTACCTCACCGGCGGCGTGGAACGAATCCTGGTGGATGACAGAAACGTGTGGCAGCGGCTTATCACTATGGCCGAAGAGGAAAAGGAAATTTCCAAAGACCGGATTCTCTTTTACGATGAGAGAGAAAGCCTTTTCAAATCCTTTAAAGTGGATGGACAGATAGAAACCCTCTTTGACAGGACTGTGCCCCTTCCCACCGGCGGCTCTCTCGTCATTGACTATACGGAAGCCCTTACGGTGATTGACGTAAACTCCGGGTCTTTCCGGGGTAAAGGAATTCCTCATGACCAGCTGGCCTTCCTCATCAATAAGGATGCGGCCCGGGAAATAGCAAGGCAGATCCGCCTTCGCGGCATCGGCGGCATCATTATGATTGATTTCATCGATATGGAGAAAAAAGAAGAAAAAGAAAAACTTCTCCGCATCCTGCGGCAGGAAGTCAGAGATGACCATGTGAAAACCGTGGTGTGTGGCATGACGTCCCTGGGCCTTGTAGAAATGACAAGAAAAAGGACCACCAAAAGGCTGTGGCAGTACTACTACGATACCTGCCCCCTCTGCAAAGGCACCGGCCGCATTCTCTCTGCCCGGGCGGCGGCAGACAGGATACTGGAAGATCTGGAAAACAGAAGACGGAAAGGCCCTTTCCAGAGAGACCTGGAAATCCGCTGTTCGGCGGATGTGAAAAAAGTGCTGGAATCGGCCCCCTTCCGGGACGTACTTCATCAAACGGTTCTCCGGGATATCCGCATTACTGAAGAACCCCATTTCAGCCGCGAAACTTATACCATTCTATCCCTGTAAAGGAGACAATATGATCACAGAAATTAGAAATGACGCTGACCTGGATAAAGAATTCATAGACAAAAAAGGCTTTGTTCTTCTGGAACTGGGTGCTTCCTGGTGCCGCCCCTGTCAGGTCATGGCCCCCGCATTCAAGGGAGTGGAAGAAGAATTCAAGGGAGAAGTCCGCCTCTGCCACATCGATGTAGACGAAGCAGAAGACCTGGCAGCCCGCTTTGCCCCGGAGGGGATTCCCACCTTCATTTTCTATAAAGACGGAAAAGAACTGGGAAGAATCATCGGCTATCGTCAGAAGAATAAATTTTTTGAAGATATAGCTAAAATGATGAAATAGGACACGCCTGCGGCGCTTTATGGGCAAGCCCCTATGGGGCTTGAGGGTTGACGGCCCTTCGGGCCGAAGGTTCTTAAGGGGCTTAAGTTTGACGCGCCTTTGGCGCGAGGGTTGCTGTAGGGCGCCTCTAAATTATAGAAGGCGCCAGTTTGTATAAAACCTTAACAACCGCCCTGACGGGCGAGGAAATGCATTCCCCTTTTGGTGGCTGGCGCCTTATGGACAAGCCCTGCGGGCTTGAGGGTTGACGGCCCACTGGGCCGAAGGTTCTTAAGGGGCTTAAGTTTGACGCGCCTTTGGCACGAGGGTTGTGGTGGGGCGCCTCTAAATTTATGGAAGGCGCCCTCTTATGAA
>ULYR01078088.1_pt1 | contig 26870 bp, 26 predicted proteins | sample 1962341 | NCBI WGS metagenome assembly ULYR01 (sample SAMEA4835868, study PRJEB28245) | human gut metagenome | biome: gut microbiome; material: fecal sample | place: Denmark | collected 2008 | reverse complement strand
ACCGCCAACCGCATAAAGAAAAGCGGAAAGATAGACAAGGCCATCACCCAGATAGGGCGCAAGATTATCGTGGACGCGGAACTTGCCCTTGAGCTGGCAGGGAAGAAAACAGGCGGACGCAAGTAACGGGAGGAATCGCTATGGACTATATGAAAGACATTCGGGAAATATCGGACGAACAGGCGGTAATCCTCTGGCAAGCCTCACGCCTGAGCCTGTCGGGAAAATACGAGAGAGCCCCCGAAATCCTCAGTGTGAAAGGTTCTGTAATAGGTACATTGGGAAATTTCAGCGCATCCATCGGCAAAGCCAAAAGCAAGAAGACATTCAATGTGTCGGCTATCGTGGCGGCGGCATTGAAAAACGGTACGGTGCTCAGGTATGCGGCTGAACTTCCCGAAGCCAAGCGGAAAGTGCTTTATGTCGATACGGAGCAAAGCCCCCACCACTGCCTGAATGTGATGGAGCGCATCATGCGTATGGCAGGGCTGCCCGATGACAGGGACAACGAAAACCTTGAATTCCTTGCCCTGCGGAAGTACACGCCGGAGCAGCGCATAAGGATTGTCGAACAGGCAATCTACCATACGCCGAACCTTGGTCTGGTGATAATAGACGGTATTCGTGACATGGTATATGACATCAACAGCCCCAGTGAATCGACACGCATCATATCGAAGCTGATGCAGTGGACGGACGACAGGCAGATACATATCCACACGATACTCCATCAGAACAAGGGGGATGAGAACGCGAGGGGACATATCGGCACGGAGCTGAACAACAAGGCTGAAACCGTGCTGCTCGTTGAAAAGGACAAGAGCAACGGGGACATAAGCAAGGTTTCCGCCATGCACATCCGTGCGATGGACTTCGAGCCGTTTGCCTTCCGCATCAATGACAGGGCATTGCCTGAAATGATGGAGGACTACCAGACAGAAACCAAAGCACCCGGCAGACCCCAAGGTGAAAGGTTTGATGCCTGCAAGGACATTTCCGAGCAACAGCACCGGATAGCACTGGAAGCCGCATTCTCGTTGCAGGACGAGTACGGGTATAAGGAACTGGGCAAGGCGCTGAAAGAATCGTATGCCTTGGTGGGTGTTCCGTTGAGCGACAACAAGCTGGTCAAACTCATCACTGTGTTGAAGAGCAAGCGGATGATAGTGCAGGAAAACGGCAGGAAGTACAGGTACGAACCGGATTTCCACTATTAGCCCAATCCTCGCAATCACTTCACTTTATTCTTGGGGTCTATATATTAGGATAAAGCGAAGTGGTTGCAGGGAAGTATCAAACCGCTTCACTTTAAGCCGTATCCTATATATACGACAATAAAGTGAAGTGGTTATACAGCCAGTAACCTATATGAAAAGGTACTGGCGAAAAGAAAAATAATCAATAACCGATAAAGACAATCATTTATGGATATACAGACAGCAAAACAAATCAGGCTGGAGGAATATCTTCACAGCTTGGGATATAGCCCGGTGAAGCGGCAGGGCATCAATCTCTGGTACAAATCGCCGTTCAGGGAGGAAACCGAAGCCTCGTTCAAGGTGAACACCGAGCGGAACCAATGGTATGATTTTGCACTCGGCAAGGGCGGCAACATCATCGCACTGGCTTCGCACCTCTATGCAACAGACAGCGTGCCGTACCTTTTGAAACGCATAGAGGAACAGGCACAGCACGTGCGCCCCGTTTCTTTCTCTTTTCGCAAGCAGTCCTTTACGGAGCCGAGTTTCCAGCAGTTGGAAATCGTGCCGCTTTCTTCCCCTGCCTTGCTCGCCTATTTGCAGGAGAGGGGTATCAACCCTGTACTGGCGAAAAGAGAATGCAGGGAGGCACGGTTTACGCACAACGGCAAGCGGTACTTCGCCATTGCGTTTCCGAACATATCGGGCGGCTATGAGATACGCAACCGATATTTCAAAGGCTGTATTGCACCTAAAGAAATATCCCATATCAGACAATCGGGAGAGCAAAGGAACACGTGTTACGTTTTTGAGGGATTTATGGACTACCTTTCATTTCTGACCCTGCGGCTTGAAAGCTGCTCGCAATGCCCCGATTTCGACAGGCAGGATTACATGGTGCTGAACTCCGTAGCCAATGTTTCCAAGGCACTCTACCCGTTGGGAAGCTATGAGCGCATCCACTGTTTTTTTGACAATGACCGTGCAGGAATGGAAGCCCTGCAGCAAATCCGCAAGGAATACGACAGCACCCGGCATATACGGGACGCTTCCCAAATCTACTGCGGATGCAAAGACCTGAACGAGTATTTGCAGAAGCGCATGGCTGAAAGGAAAGAGCAAATGCAATCCGTCAGAAAGATGGATGACACGCTATCCAAGAAACCGAAAGGCTTCCGGTTATAGCCCACTATAACTACACGCTTCGCTTTCGTAGTTGTGGGCTCTCCCGAGGTTATTAGGGCTCTGCCCTAATAACCCACTCAGGGCTTTCTCCCCTAAGAACCCCGACCAAAGAGTGACCCTCTCTTTGGAAACTCCGCTTATGGGTTGCCCCCCTAAGAACCCCTTGCGGTTATGAGCGGGAAGCAGCAAACCAAATTAGCAATAACCCAAATTGAATTTAAGAAAATGGCAACAAAATCAAGCATACATATCAAGCCTTGCAACGTGACATCAAGCGAGGCTCATAACCGGAGGACTGCCGAATATATGCGCAACATCGGCAAGTCCAAAATCTACATCGTGCCCGAACTTACAGCTGATAATGAACAGTGGATAAATTCCGATTTCGGCAATCCCGAATTGCAGGCGCACTATGAGAACATCAAGCGCATGGTCAAGGAAAAGACAGGCCGTGCCATGCAGGAAAAGGAGCGTGAACGCAAAGGGAAGAACGGTAAGATTATCAAGGTGGCGGGATGTTCGCCCATCCGTGAGGGAGTATTGCTCATCAGGCCGGACACCACTTTGACAGATGTGCGTAAATTCGGTGAAAAATGCCAAAAACGCTGGGGCATTACACCGCTCCAAATCTTCCTGCACAAAGACGAGGGGCATTGGCTGAATGGTCAGCCTGCACCAGAGGACAGGGAGAGTTTCAAGGTAGGCGAAAGGTGGTTCAAGCCGAATTACCATGCGCATATCGTATTCGACTGGATGAACCACGATACAGGCAAGAGCCGCAAACTCAATGACGATGACATGATGCAGATGCAGACCTTGGCATCCGACATCCTTCTGATGGAGCGTGGTAAGTCAAAAGCCGTAACAGGCAAAGAACATCTGGAACGGAACGACTTCATCATTGAGAAGCAGAAAGCCGAACTGCAACGCATAGAAGCCATAAAGCGGCATAAGGAACAACAGGTAAACCTTGCCGAACAAGAACTCAGACAGGTGAAATCGGAGATACGCACGGACAAGCTCAAAAGCGCCGCCACCGATGCTGCCACTGTCATAGCAAGCGGAGTGGGTTCTCTTTTCGGTAGTGGAAAAATGAAGAAACTGGAACAATCCAATGAAGAACTGCATCAGGAAATTGCCAAACGGGACAAGGGTATTGATGACTTGAAAGCCCAAATGCAGCACATGCAGGAACAGCACGGCAGGCATATACGTAATCTGCAAGGAATACACAAGCAGGAACTTGAAGCCAAAGACAAGGAAATATCACGGCTGAATACTATTCTTGAAAAGGCATTCAAATGGTTCCCGATGCTTAGGGAGATGCTGAGAATGGAAAAGCTGTGCGCAGCTATCGGCTTCACCAAAGAAATGATAGAGAGCCTACTGACAAAGAAAGAGGCTATTAGGTGCAATGGCAGGATTTATTCCGAAGAACACAGACGGAAGTTTGACATCAAAAATGATGTTTTCAAGGTAGAAAAGAATCCGACCGATGACAGCAAACTGGTACTGACCATAAACAGACAACCGATTAGCGAATGGTTCAAGGAACAGTTCAACAAATTAAGGCAGAACATTCGCTGTCCCATACAGCCGCAAAGGAAAAGCAGGGGGATGAAACTATAATCGGATATTGCATTGAGAAACAAAAAAGTACCGTCCATAAATGACTGATAAACGGTACTTTTTTTGTAATTTTGTTATCGGATTTCAAAATAGGAAATATATAATGAAAAGGTATTCCAAAATAGCAATTATCACAGCTTCTATAATTGGCCTATATGTTTTTGCATTGTTGTCTTTTGGCTTCCCTATACCCAGAGGTCATAAAGTTAACAGTGATTATTATACCTACTATCAAAATATCAGAGGCATATACTATATCTCTGTTGAACATTCGCTAAACCTGATCAATTACGGTAATTGGGGATACCTCAAAGACGTGGACAAGGCAACATTTATGGTATTAGATGACAACTTGGCAAAGGATGCAACACATGTCTGGTTTGGAAGCAAGTTGATAGAAAACGTAGATGCCAAAACATTCCATATCAATGCCAACGGAGTTGCGTGTGATAAAAACAATGTCTATATCCGCGATTTCTCCAGCAGCAGTTCATTCATAAGACCTTCCCATAGCAGCATAGATGCTGAAACTGCCGAATATTTCGTGTATCGTCTTGGCCGCAGGTCGGATGAGTGGATACGAGACAAAAATTACGTTTACTACAATGATAAGAGAACTGATGTCGATAGAAACAGTTTTAGGATTATAGGCGAGGATTGGTTTATAGACAAGAACTATGTCTATCAGACTGTACCTAATTCTAAAACAGGACAGTGGGAACTACAGCGTATAGATTCCTTGCAACATCCTGTTGAGCCGGGGTATCAATATTTCCGCAATGGCAGAAATGTTATTTATGGTGATTCTGTAATCGTTCGGAATATAGATATTAAACGTTTTGAGGAAATCGGTGTCGGCAAATATTTAGTTAATGATATGCTCTTCTTGAATGGAGAACCTTTCCTCAAAGACTCATTAGATGTAGAAAATGCCACGTTCTATTTTTACGGGCGTATTGCAACCGACAAACAGTATGTATTCTTTGACAGGAAGCAACTAAATGACATTAACGCCGCTACTTTTCATCAAATTAGCGATGAAGTCTTTGAAGATAGAAACTACATCTATACTATAAAAGAAAATTCATGGAACGATGAATATCCGTTCGATAAAAAGAAGAAAGAGTATTAAGAAATCAATCATAAACAGATATTTCTCCAATGAATAAAGTCTAGGTTAATATGACAGAAGAAGAAAAACTAAATATTAAGAAACAATTCTGCGATATTATCAAAGAAGGTATAGCACCTATTTTAAAATCCGCTGAGTTTAAGAAAAACGGCAATAACTTTTATGCTCATGTAGGAGAATTAGATTGGTGTATCAATATGCAAAAAAGACAGATGGGGATTTGATGATTCTTCAAACACATGGCAATTCACAATCAACATTGGTGTAACTTGGGGTGATTATGCAATGTGTTTGTTTAATGAGGTCTGTGATTTTCCTTTGGAAAATTCTTGTCCGATAAGAACTCGTATAGGGAATTTTATTGGAAAAGAGGATTATTGGTTCATTTTGCACCCAAATCAAGATTGCTCACCAATAAAAGATTTGATTTGCTCTATACTACAGAATAGAGTCTTGCCCTTATTAAAACAGCATCAATGCTTGAATGATTTATGGGGTTTAATAGAGGACAGTCATTCAAGGCACACTTTCCTGATTAAACTGTTTCATGTCAGGTCTAAACAAAAAGTCTTTTGGACTACTCCAATCGGCTTGTATATGTTATGCCTTACGACAGGAAAAACGAAAAAGGCAAAATTGTTGAGAAGTAAAATGGAGCAACGAAAGGCAAACACTTCGCTATTAGACAAAATGTACAAAAACATACGGGAAAAGAAGCCCTGAAACTGACAGATTCCTGTAACTTTAGCCTTGAGAACATAGTGGTAATTGATTATATGTTATATGTCACTATAAATTTAATGTTATTATCGCTATATTCCTAAATTTCAATCGAATAATTTTAATTGCTTATATCAAATGGAAGAATCATTCAAACTGAGAGCTTGGACCAAAGCGGACATCCCGGCATTGGCAAAACATCTAAACAATAAAAAAATTTGGGACAACTGCCGTGACGCTCTTCCATATCCATATACGGAAAAGGATGCTGAGCAATTCATCGGTTTTGTTGAAGGACAAAGCGAACAGAACAATTACTGCATCGAAATCAACCACGAAGCAGCAGGAAATATTAGTTTGACCAAAGGTACGGATGTAGAACGGTATAACGCCGAATTGGGCTACTGGCTTGCCGAACCGTATTGGAACCAAGGCATCATGTCCGAAGCTATCAAACAGGCCATAGAAAATTATCTAAGCAATTCCAATACGGTACGAATCCACGCCCATGTTTATGAGAATAACCCGGCATCAATGAAAGTTCTCGAAAAAGTAGGCTTCCATAAGTGCGGCATCTTCAGGAAAGCTTGCTTCAAGAACGGACAGTTTGTTGATTGCCATTGTTATGAATTAGTGAACCTAAAGAAGATAAACTAAAATCACCCGACTTTACATTCTTGGGTGTAAAATCGGGTGTTTATTTTGTAAAACATTGATTTTCAATGTTTATTGCGGTGCGTACGGGACTCGAACCCGTGACCCCATGCGTGACAGGCATGTATTCTAACCAACTGAACTAACGCACCTTCAATTTTAGTGCTACGAATAAAGAGTGATGCGGTGCGTACGGGACTCGAACCCGTGACCCCATGCGTGACAGGCATGTATTCTAACCAACTGAACTAACGCACCAGGACTCTTCCTCGTTTTTGCGAGTGCAAAGATACATATAAAATTTAGTTCCACCAAACAATAATGAGACTTTTTACAAAAAAGTTTGCATTATTATTGAATTCTTGTAATTTTTCCCGTCATACAACCAGTCGGTCAACTCGCAAAGCGTAGTAAATCCCATTTCACGGAACAATGCCACCGAAGCGGTGTTTCCCTTTTCCACTATCACGTACAGCTGATGCAGATGCAATATGTCGAGAGCGTATTTCCTTATCTGGCTTATGGCCGCCATGGCATAGCCACGGTGGCGTTTGTCCTTCTTTATAACTATGCTCAGCTCGGCCCGTCTGTGCTGGGGACTGAAATTCACAAGGTCGATCATGCCGACAGTCTCCCCTTTCTCGTCGTCTATCATCAACCTCACCTGCTTGTCTGTGTAAATGTCTCCAGACACGTTTGCCACATAATCATAAAGCACATACCTTGAATAAGGCACATTGGTCGTACCGACATTCCATATCTCCTCGTCGTTTTCAACCAGATACAGAGTGTCAAGATCTTCAGGCTCCATAGCCCTGAGCCTGACGAACGGCAATTTGTCGCGCGTCATGTTCATTTGAATATTTCTTCAGGAGTTATTATTATACGTGTTCGGCTGTTGTATGTTCCTATGAAAACATTATCGGCTGTACCTTTGGCAAAGATGTTCAGAATATCGTCGTAAGCATAAGAATCCACATCATAAACCACATAAACGATATTGTTCTTAGGCAGATCCATCCCGAGATGTCCTTCGGGGTTTTCCTCCGCATTGCGCTCATAAAAGACAGCCTCCAGGCCTTTACGTCTCATTATGTTGCGACACTGCGCCATGGCTTTGCGCGATCCCAGGAACACATAAGCCGGATCCTTTCTGTTGTTCACGACAAAGAAGCCAAGACTTTTTCGGAGTCTGATGACCTGCATGCGCCCCAATTCGCCCAAAGCCTTCGCATATATAGCGAACTTCACCGGCAGACTGAGCAGCAATCTCATGTTGCCGTAATGCTTGCGCAGGAATATCAGCATGGCACCATAGAACACATGCACATATCTGAAAGACGACTTATGCGTGCTTTCACCTTTATAATGCAGTATGCGCGAGGGCACATACCAGTTGTCGAATCCTCCTTTTATGAGTCTGAACGACAAATCTATGTCCTCACCATACATGAAATAGTCTTCGTCGAGCAATCCCACCTTGTCCAACGCCGAATGTCTGAGCATGCAGAAAGCTCCGCTCACCACCTCAATACGCTCGGGCTCGTCCCACGACAGATAGCTCATGTAATAATGGGCGAAGCGTCTGCTCTTGGGAAAACGAGCGCACAGACCCGACATCTTGTAGAAACCTGTCATGGGAGTAGGTATGCCACGCCTCGACTCCATGGCGTCAGCACCGTTACACTGGGCCATCCTCACACCCGCCGCACCGGCATTAGGATGAGCATCCATAAAGTTGATGACATCGGCTATGGTGTGTTCGCCTACTATGGTGTCAGGATTGAGCAGCAGCACGTATTCGCCGAAGCTGCGCCTTATTGCCAGATTGTTGGCGCGCGCAAAGCCAAGATTGCGGTTACTGCTTATAATATTGACTCTCGGAAAACGGCACGAAAGATAATCCACCGAACCGTCCCGCGAGTGATTATCCACCACATACACCTCACATTCGATGTCTTTCGTCGCCTTCTGAAGCGAGTGCAGGCATTGTTCAAGATAGAACTTGACGTTATAGTTGACTATTACGACAGAGAGTTTCAATACATCGTAAATTTTTATGCTTCCGTCTTTATCTCCGACCTACAACGTTCCTTGGTGGGAACGACAAAGAACAGGCACAAGAATATGATTATGCCCATATATCCGAAAGCCACATTCATAAACATATAATAAAAGACCGTATTGACAATCATCGGCACACACAGCATGAGAAGTCGGATTGTTCCCCACTTGGACAAAGCCTCAGCCGAGGTCAGCAGTTTGCTTATGCGCTTGAAGCGGAACAGTTTCAGTGCCACAGGTATGACACAGATGGTGAGCAGCTCCATGATTGTCGCCACGACAAACTCTACGCTTTTATCATCCGATATCATTATGCCACATGGCAGCAGGTCGTTCTCGAAGAGCACCACGATGACCAGTCCCACAGCTATTGACGTGAGAAATATTGTCATAAGAAGCCTTTGCGTATGTTTCATTTTTCGTTTCCTAATGTTGTTCTGTTGAGGATTGCCCGGCCAAGAGTCACCTCGTCTGTATATTCAAGCTCGTCGCCTACGGATATGCCGCGTGCTATGACGCTCACCTTCACGTTCTCTCCGGCGAGCTTGCGCGATATATAGAAGTTTGTGGTATCGCCCTCCATTGTCGAGCTGAGCGCCAGAATCACCTCCTTGACACCGCCGGCCTTTACACGTTCCACGAGAGAATCTATCTCCAAATCGCTCGGTCCGATGCCGTCCATCGGCGAGATTATGCCTCCGAGCACATGATACAGGCCGTTGTATTGCTGCGTGTTCTCCACCGCCATCACGTCGCGTATGTTCTCTACGACACACACCGTAGATGCATCACGATGCTTGTCCGAACATATCGGACACACATCCTCATCGCTTATGTTGTGGCATATACGGCAATATTTTATGTCGTGACGCAGCTCCGAGAGCGCTGTTGCCAGCTTGTCCACGTCCTCTGTAGTCTGTCTGAGCATGTAAAGAGCAAGCCTCAATGCCGTCTTGCGTCCCACGCCCGGCAGTTTGGCCAGTTCTCCCACAGCCTTGTCAAGAAGCTGAGAAGGGTAAGAACTTTCCATGCGTCAATCGTTGAATAGATATACTCCGAGTCCTATTTTCAGTCCGATTGTGGAGAAATCGCTGTGATTCTTGAACGACTGGTCATAATATATGGCCGGTTCCACCGTCACCGTGCGGCTCAGGAAGAACGCATAACCCACCTCTACACCAGGCATCACATCGTTGAATCCATGGCTGCCGTGTATGTATTTGCAGTTCACGCCGAGGTATATTCCGTTCTGCTCTATATAATAACGGCCGCCAACTCCGAAGCTGACGTTGTTCTTCGAGCCCTTTCCTCCATTATGGTCATAAGCCACCTGACCAAGCAACATCAGATTGTCGTCGAACATGTATCCTGCCTGCGCCTGCAGTCCGAGGCTCAGGTTGTCTATGCCAGAGTATTTAAGGTTCAGGCCGGTAAGCGAACCACCGAGATAAACTTTACCCTGCTCGAACTGAGCATTTGCCGTCACGGCCATGAACAGGGCCGCAATCATCGCAATCACTTTTTTTCTCATAATAATAAAAATAACATTATTAATAAATATGAGGAGTACCCACAAGGTGTAAGGCAAACCACATGCGACTTCAGACAGAAACACTGCTCTGCGGAAAGCCGCCATTATTTTGCAAAAATACATAATATATTTGAGAAACCGAAAAATATCATTATCTTTGTTCGATATTTAAAACATCACGGGCAGACACCGCCTTGCGGCTTTCATTCTGCCGTGACAACCCTTTTCCTGCTTAACATCAGCATCAGATGATCAGACGTTTCACCACTCTATTGATAGCATTGGCAGCTGTATTCACGCTTGCCGCACAACCCAAATACGAAGTAAGGGCCGTATGGCTCACAACCATCGGAGGCATAGACTGGCCTCACGGCTACGCCGGATCCGCGCGTTCCATAGAACGGCAGAAAGACGAGCTGCGCGACATTCTCGACCGTCTGCAGCGCGCCAACATCAACACCGTACTGCTACAGACGCGCATCAGGGCGACAACCATCTACCCCTCGGCATACGAACCGTGGGACGGATGTCTGTCGGGCAAACCGGGCAAGAGCCCTGGCTACGACGCGCTGAAATTCGCCATAGACGAATGTCACCGACGCGGAATGGAACTCCACGCATGGGTTGTGGCCATACCGGTAGGAAAATGGAACGGGGCCGGATGCGTAAGACTGCGCAAACGTCACCCCGGACTCGTGCGCAAGATTGGCGACGAGGGCTACTTGGACCCTGAGAAACCGCAGACTGCCGAATATCTTGCAGACCTGTGCGCCGAGATAACAGGCAACTACGACATAGACGGAATACACCTCGACTACATACGCTATCACGAGACATGGCCCATGAAGGTGTCGCGCCGACAGGGACGGACCAACATCACGAACATAGTGAGAGCCATAAGCCGAAGGGTGAAATCAATAAAACCGTGGGTGAAGATGAGCTGTTCGCCGATAGGTAAATACAAGGACCTTAGCCGATTCAGCAGCTATGGGTGGAACGCTTATGAGCGGGTGTGCCAGGACGCACAGGCATGGCTGCGCGACGGATTGATGGACGAGCTGTTCCCTATGATGTATTTCCGCGGCAATCAGTTCTATCCGTTCGCCCTCGACTGGAACGAACACAGCTACGGCCGCATCGTGGCACCGGGACTGGGCATATATTTCATGTCGCCGGGAGAGAAGGACTGGCCCCTGGCCGACATAACGCGCGAGATGCTCACACTGCGCCATTACGGCATGGGACACGCATTCTTCCGCAGCAAATTCTTCACCGACAACGTGAAGGGAATATACGACTTCACCGCTCAATCGTTCAACCAATATCCTGCCCTCATTCCTCCGATGACATGGCAGAGCTCTGCCCGCCCCTCCGCTCCGTCAGGACTGAGCAGAAGGACGCAGGAAGATAATGTGGAACTGTTGTCGTGGACACCTGTGGACAAGGACACCACGAGAATAATGTACAACGTCTATTCGTCGCGTGAGTATCCGGTTAATACTGACGACGCGCGCAATCTGACGGTGGTGCGCCTGCGCAAGAGCAGCCTCATCATACCTCACGACCCGACACGCTATTACGCAGTAACGGCGATCGACCGCTACGGCAACGAGAGCACACCGCTACAGGAGAGACACACAAATCCCGACACGCCGGAGACAAGAATTACCGACCGACTGCTGAAGTGTGACGGCAAGACGCTCAGTCTGCCCGAAAAAGGCAGCGTGCTCGACGCAGCGTTCGTCACCATCGAGACACTACAGGGTCACATCGTGGCGACACGTCTATACAACGGTACCGTAGCCGACGTGAGCAGCCTGCCGGAAGGCATGTATGTGCTGCGCTCACTCGGACGCAAAGGCGTTACACACAGGCTCGGATATTTCGTCATCAGACGCCGCAACACCACGCGCTGAGACAGCCGTCAGGACATGCTGACAACACGATTGCATATACAGATAAATATGCAACACTCAATATGCGCGATGAATATCCATGCACCGTCAGCCACACGAGCTGCGGACAACAAACCGTCGCATTGCGCGATATGGCAATGCTCAAGGCATGCATCGGCGTCCTTTACGAAAACCAAAGCAATGAACTTACAATTTTTCTTGACTATATTTTGACAAAATATTTTCGTGAAAGAGGTGTAAACGAATGTTAAATTATACCTTATAAAGACTGTTTCGACAAAGACGACATCTTAATATACCCCGAATCGTAGTCAGGAAAAGTTCATCTCACTTTCTGATATTGCCCATTTCGCAATCCGATTAAGCCTATTTCAGGGTGCGATATGGTACTTTTCTTCCCCTGAAATGGGCCATTTCGCAAACCGAAATAGTGCTTTTTGAAAAACGATAAAACATCCTCTAAAGTTAAGTTATTGATATTCAATATTTTATAAAGACCTCTTATTTTCCGCATATTTGCGTCCGAAGGAAAGTCCGCTCGCAAATACTCGCTTATTTTTCGGGGTATATCAGAAAACCAAGACCGAAAAATCAAAATCCGGTTACAATCTGAAAGCGGGCCATACCGGTTTAATACTGGCAGGAAAAGCGATGTCGGCTCGTGATTAAAAAAGCGGTATTTTTGTTAGACCAGATACCCGTTGATTTTCAACTGCGTCAATACATCATCCGCCTTACACGCCTAACAACAAAAGTCCCCGATGTCTGGAGACACCGGGGACAATCCTTATGCCAGTCAAAACTTACTCGCCTTTCGAATTGTCGTTGAATGTTGCGACACGGTTGAACTCTACCTGCTCAAACAGTTTGTCGGTAGCGCCCATACCCTTTGTTGTAAGGCGGTCAGCAGAAATCTTATACTTCTTTACGAGAGCGTTCTTCACTGCCTCGGCACGTTCCTCAGACAGTTTCTGATTTATCTCAGCAGAGCCTTCCGGTGAAGCGTATCCCTTGATCTCGACTTTTGCTTCCGGATGATTCTTCATATATGTTGCGATAAGCTCTATCGGTGCATACTGTGCCGGGTCTATCACGCTCTTGCCCTGACGGAAGAGCACTGTGGGCTGAAGGTTTGTAGCCGTAACCGGTCTTACATATACCGGCTGCTTGCTGTTCTTGCAGTCCTCAAGAGCCTTCTCGAGGTCAGCTATCTTGCGGTCTTTTGCGTCAAGCTCTGAATCCTTGCCGCTAAGCTCACCACGCAGACTGTTCACCTGTGCGTTGAGAGCGTCTATTTCAGACTGGTCGCGCAGTTCGGCAATCTTGAAGTTGTGGGTTCCGTTCGAGTTCTTGAACTTATAAACGATACCTGCATTGAGCTGCACAACGGAGCGGTCGATATCATATTTCACGCCCTGATAGCCGTTGCCGTTGAGCGAATATATGATGGCCGGCTCAAGATAGAATTGCCACTGTTTGTCCGAACCGAAGTTGAAAGCGAAGTCCAAACCTACTTTCGACGTCAGCATATCAGTCTTATATTCCTCGGTCGGAGTACCGAATATGTGTCCCCAACCCAAACCATACAATGCCGAAACCTCAAAAACACGCGGCTCGCCCTTATATCCGCCAAACCAGTTGGTGAGATTCACCGTTCCCAGCAACGACGTGTTGAGCGCGTTGACAAGCGTTCCGGTAGTAAATCCGTTGGTGTTCTTAAAATAAGCATTGCTTTCGACAGCCATACCGAATACCGGGGTGAAATTGCGTCCGATGCGGAGACCCGCGTTGGGCTGGAGGTTCTTGAGCCATCCGTGACCCGTCGTTGCAGTAGCAACACCACCATTGATACCGATATAGAAGTTGTCGAATGTCTTGCTTTCTGTAACTGTCTGGGCAGAAACAGACATTGCCATAACAACGGCTGCTGCCAATAAACCTAATCTTTTCATCTCAGTAATAATTTAAATTAATATACAAATAAATATTATCTGTAAAAAACCTTTACATCACAAAGAAACGAAAATAATGCATACACTCCAAATATATATGTTATAAAAATTCATTTTATTTCCAAATAATAACATATTTGCTGACATTTTATTATTTATTCATAATTAAAAACCATGAAATTATAAGTTACAGGAAAAACAGGACATTATGATGACGGAACATATACGGAATGTCCCCGACAACCTTACCGATTGCCGGGGACACTATGTGTATGTGTCATATTCCACCGTATTAAATATAAACGCGCGACACGGCGAAACAGAACGTGATATGTCAGCGCAGCATCACCTTCTTATTGTTCACGATATACAGTCCGGCGGTGAGTCCGCCTACATCGGTACGGCCGTTCACTGTGTCGGAAAACACAGTCTTACCGTCCGATGTGGATATGCGCACGTTCACAGGCGATGGTGTCGTGAGACTTATCGTGCCGTCCGATGTACTTACGTTCAGGTCGCCGCCGTTGTCATAGCTCACGCCGGCAATGGCAGAAGGAGTCTTCTCTACAAGCGCTGCCGCGTTGTTGCTCTGCGCGAGGTTGGCTATATTGCCGCCTTTAAGGTCGGAAAGTGGCGAATATATCTCAAGACTCGACTTGAGCATCCGGCCGCCGACAAGCGCTTTCACCTCGTCCTCATTGAAGGCCGAGCGCCAGAAGAACAGCTCGCTCAACTCGCGGCTTACGTCGCTGTCAGGATCGCCGACGTACATCTTTCCTGGAGTGAGACGCTCTGCCAGCTCGCCAATCTGCACATCGTCAACATAGAGAAGCACGCGTTTCTGCGCATAGTAATGGGTGAGCGTCACGGTGTGCCATGCGTCGTCGTCCACCGACATCACGCTTTCCAACTTGTTGCCCGTGTATGACGTGTATCTCACCTTGCCGCCTTCAACCACGTCAACATATCCAACGACTCTTCCGGCTGTATTCTCCACGGTCAGGAATCGTCCGGCATCGCCGCCCTTGAACCTTACGCTGACCGTGAAAGGATGAAGGATGTTCTCGCCGGTGAACTCTATAATGTCGCCTCCGGAGAGCTTTGACCCGCAGCTCATGTCGCGCACAGGCTGCGGTTTTCCGGCGGCAAGAGCATCGAAGAGCGACGGCTGCATGGCGTAGAAGAACTCGTTATGGCCATTGGTTGTAGGATGACCGTTGTCTGCCATATATCCCGTTGCCCATTTTCCGGTACCGTCGTCTATCGCACCGAGAGTGTTTACAGACGGTACGTCCCACTCATGTATCAAGAGATTCATCTGCTTGATGTACTTATAATCGGTAAGAGTGTAGTCGCCTCGCGTATAGTTGTTCATCACTACAGGTATTTTTCCGTCGGCACGCACCTTCTTTATAAGTGTCTGCATATTGTTGCTGAACTGCTGCATGAGTGCCTGTTTGTCGGTGGCTTCGTGGATACCTTCATTTCCCATTGAGAGTCCGATGATGACATAACGGCCGAAATCGTGTATAAGCTCGTCATAACGGTCGAGCAGATTCTGCGTGGTGTTTCCGCCGATAGATATGCCTGACACATCAAAAGGATTGTCGCTGAGTTTCCTCTGATAACGGCTGTTCATCAGATTGTCGTACAAATAGGCGTATCCGTGATTGCCGCTCGCACCCTGTCCGTTGGCTACCGACGAGCCGAAGACAGATATTCTGTATTCATTGATAGGAGCGTCGAGGGTAAACTCATAATTGTTCATGTCGAGCGAAACGGTATATGTGCCGCGGTTCAGACGTATGTTCTCAACATTGTATCCCTCTGACGACATCGCTACCTTGGTGCGGCTGCCTGAAAGACGCTTCACCGCCAGCTCGTCGCTGTTGTTGAAAGCGAAATAGAAATACTTGTCGGAGAAAAGATATACGTAGCCTTCGTCAAGATCTACAGTCTGGCTCCACACGCCGTTTCCGGCATACTCAACGGTCGTTCCGTCAGGCACGATGTTACCTTTTATATATAATACCACCGGCGTGACGCTCAGATTGTTCTTTCGCGAGTCGTATCTCATGCGCACCACCTGCGTCTCTGCCACGGTCATCGGTGCTCCGTCTTCTGCCAGACTGCCTTCTGACGCACCTGCACCGAGCGTGACTCTCTCTCCGTCTGAGCAGACTCCTTTCAGACTGTATGTGCCGGGCTGCAGACGGAGATACGCCTCATATATGCCCGTATGATTGCCGTCGGGGCGCAGTTCGTGCATGGTGACGTCGGCACCATCCTCAGAAGCAGTGCCCGTAACCACTATCGACTTGTATTCGCGCGGGTCGGCCGGACGCTCACCGCCCTCATACTCTTCTATCTTGATGATGTTTACGTGAGCCATTCCTCTCTCGCGCTTGAACGTGAAGAGAATGTTTCCATCCTTGTCGGGATATATGTAGTCGCTCACCGCCACATTTCTCACATTGCCCTGTATGGCTTTTCCGTCGGCATCGAAGCCACCGATGGTCCGTCCTGTAGTGGTGAGCCATGTGCTCCACGAGCTTTGTCCGTCAACCGTATAGATGCTGTTGCGGTCTGTTGTCTCGTCCACTATGCGGCTTCCGAATATGTAGAACTTGTAGCAACGGCTCTTGTCGAGTCCGGAGAAGCGTATCTGACGCTGGTTGTCGTCGTTCACCCACACATAGTCTTCGGTAGCTGTCTGTATGGCAAGGTCGCCGAGGTTCTCTTCTGTCGGACTGTTCACACCTCCGGCATCCACTCCGTTGGTCTCCATAATCTGCAAAGTCTCGGCCGTTATGCCCGTGCCGGCATTGTCGGAATTCACGAGACTGAGTTTCGTTCCCTTCGGAATCTGATTGCTCGACGACTTTCCGGAAGTCAGATTGTTCCAGTAATGGCCGTTCTTGTCCGCTCCAACGGTCTGATGACCACGCGCGTTGTTCTCGGTCTCTCCCAGGTCTATATACATGCTTTGTGACAGACTGAGATTCGTGTTGGGCCGTTCCAGTCCGTCTATTTCCTCTATCTTCATGGCATTCACGTGCACCATGCCGTTTATGTTTTTCTTTATTATGGTGAATGTTATGTTTCCGTCCTTATCAGGGAACACCACTCCACTCTCCAATATCTTATTGTTGTTGCCGTTGTAACCGCCGTCACCTATGCCGTCGCCGGACATCTGATGATATCCGCTCCAACTGTTCTCGCCACGGAAAAGATATTCGGCGGCGCGCACCTCGTCGGTGTTGCGGCTTCCGAAAGCGTGGAAGCGGTAGCCTTTGTTCTTGTCGAGTCCGCGGAATGTTATGTAGTTATAGTTCTGGAAAGACTCAAGAAAGATGTAGTCTTCGGTAGCTGTAGCCACGGCAAGGTCGCCAAGGAGGTCTGCCGAAGGCGATAAAAGTCCGCCTCCTCCGCTTCTTCCGTTGGTCATGAAACGTGTGTTTATGAACACGCTGTATCCTGTCGGCTCGTTCTGCGAGTTCACAATGTCGAACGACGTGTTGGGATAGAGATAGTTGTTTCCGGAACTTTTCACGTTGGTCCAATAGTGACCGTTTATGTCTGCGCCTACTGTCTGGTGGCCTCGCGAAGCATTGTCGGGCTCGCCGAAATCGATATACATCGTCTGGACAGTTGTCTGTGCACTGACAAAATTAACACACGAGAGCATCAACAACGCTCCTGTGAAAAAAGATTTTTTGTGCATGGTGTGATAGGTTTTTAATTATTGTGTTATTTCAAAGCATCCACAAAGATAACTTATTTTGTCGATCTAAAGCCATAAAATATTGATTATTCTAATTTTATCGGGCATTTTACTACCTGTCTGATAGAAAAACGGCAAAAAGGCAGGCGGAAAATGACTTCACAATAATACGGATGAGACATGTATGAAGATGCGTACGTTCGACCAAGACTGAATCATTCGTGAAAAGACAAAAGCCGGATCGGGCGATGAAAGATTATGTCCTGAGTTCTAAAAAAGACAATATCCGACCATAAAAAGGTCTTTTACAAGCCATCGAACAGTATGTTCGGGATAATCGGACAGTCTGTTACGTGCGCTCAGACTGCTTGTTCAGAATACTCAGACTACTTCCTCAAAAGCCTCAGACTGCCGGTTCAAAATCCTCAGACAGCGGATTACAAACCGTAGAATAGTATGTTCCGCAATCTCTAAAAGCCATTTCCGCAATTTCCAACAGGCTGTTTCACCGGTCTGTATAAATTCAACATGGTATGATTTTGCTCATAAAATATCACAGAATGTCGGAGGACTTCATTCCTGCGCGGGGCGATATTAACTGTGCCGGCACGGGCATCACACAATTATATACTCATGTTGATAAAACAATAAACTTGCATTAACAAAACGATAGGCTCATATTTACAAGACGATAAACTCACGTTGATAAAACAATAAACTGACATTAACAAGACGATAAACTCATGTTGATAAAATGATAAACTGACATTGATACAACCGGTAAATCATAACCACATGTAAGACACATATTTTCCGCGCTCTTACACGCGCTTTATATCATTATTTTTCAATAAAAACTTCTGTGCTTTTCCATAACATCCGTGTCCTTATTCCGGCGGAATGTCATTATGTTTAAAGACATATATCTGCTTTCTTGATGAAAACTCACGGGACGAACTTACAATTTTTCTTGACTGTATTTTGACAAAATAAATTCGCAAAAGAGGTGTAAAGGAATGTTAAATATGGCATTATAATGCCTGTTTCACCCCGTATCGTCTATTGATATACCATATACCATAGTCTGAAAATATTAATATTGCTTTCTGATAATGCCCGTTTCGCAGTCCGATTAAGCCTATTTCAGGGTGCGATATGGTGCTTTTCAGCCCCTGAAATGGGCCATTTTGCAAGCCGAAATGGTGCATATTGCAAAGCGGAAAGATGCCCATAAAGTTAGGTTATTGATATTCAACATCTTACGAAAACCTCTTATTTTCCGCGTATTTGCGTCCGAAGGAGAGTCGGTCTGCAAATACGAGCTTATTTTTCGGGGTAGAACAGAAAACTAAGAGGGAAAAATCAAAAACCGGTTACAATCTGAAAGTTGCCCATATCGTCTTTATTTCAGCATAAGAAAATTTCCTTTCAGAAGAATGAAACATCAAAATTATTAACTTCAAACATCAATATCCGAAGCCAGAAATATCCTGTTAATAACCGTCAAACAGCTTGTTCACAACCATCAGACATTCTATTAATAACCGTCAAAAAGTATGTCACGCACACACGAATATATCGTTTCACAGCCGAAAAGCCGCATCGTCTGACAATAACTGCCAACCCACCACTTTTCTGTCTTAGGTCTGACTCACACGCACATACAATAACCTGTGGGCAGCGGATGTCAATATGAGGGCACAAAAAAAGCCGTGCCAGCAGGTTCTCCATCCGGATTTATCCCACGGAGACCTGTTCTGGCACGGCTTATACCACTGCACCTGCCACAAATTGCGGCTTGGCGCATCATACGTGAAACGCTTTATTGCTTTTCTATTATCTTCATTCCTTCATCCACCGCCTGCATGTTGAGTGGTATAAGATTATGATGGCGCTCCGGCAAAGTCTTGTAAAGGGCAGAGTGAAGACCTTCGGTGCTCACAACCGGACAAACCTTCAGCAGTCCGCCGAGTATAATCATGTTGAACACCTTTGAGTTTTTCATCTCGGCAGCCTTGTCCATCGCGTCGATGTGATAGATGGTTATGTCCTTACGTGTCGGCGGATTGAGTATTCCGAAAGAGTCGTATATCAATATACCACCGGGCTTAACCTTCGACTCAAACTTGTCGAGAGAAGGCTGATTGAGCACGATTGCCACATCGTAATGGCTGAGAATAGGCGATGAAATGCGCTCATCGCTCACTATGACAGTCACGTTGGCTGTTCCGCCACGCTGTTCAGGACCGTATGCCGGCATCCATGTGACTTCCTTGCCTTCCATCAGTCCCGAATAAGCCAGTATCTTGCCCATTGACAAAACACCCTGACCACCAAATCCTGATATTATTATTTCTGCTTTCATTCGTTTGTCGTGTCTTTTAAATCACCCTTTGGATATTGTTTGAACATATTCTCTTCCATCCACTTGTTTGCCTCGACCGGTGAGAGCTTCCAGCCGCTGTTGCATGTCGATACTATCTCGACCAGCGACGAGCCTTTGCCTGCCATCGATGCCTCAAAGGCCTTGCGGATGGCTTTCTTTGCCTGACGTATTGCAGCAACAGTCTCGACACTCTGGCGCGAAACGAAACAAGTGCCACGAAGAGTAGCCGCAATCTCGGTTATGTTGAGCGGATATCCGTGCAGCTTCGGGTCACGTCCGTACGGACAAGTACTTGTTTTCTGACCGATAAGAGTGGTAGGAGCCATCTGTCCGCCGGTCATTCCGTATATCGCATTGTTGATGAATATCAGAGCGATATTCTCACCGCGGTTGAGCGCATGTATGGTTTCGCATGTACCGATGCAGGCAAGATCGCCATCACCCTGGTATGTGAAGACAAGTCGGTCGGGCCATAAGCGCTTGATGGCTGTAGCAAGTGCCGGCGCACGTCCGTGCGGAGCTTCCTGCCAGTCGATGTCGAGATAACGATAGGCAAACACTGCACATCCCACCGGACATACTCCGACGGCCTTGTTCTCCATGCCCATCTCCTCGATAACCTCTGCCACCAGCTTGTGCACTACGCCGTGCGAACAACCCGCACAATAGTGCATCAGGGTGTCATTCATCAGTTTCGGTTTCTTATAAACCAGATTCTCAGGTGATATTATATCATTCATAACAATTTCTCCTTTATTGCGTTAACCATTTCTTCCGGCTCCGGCACGATGCCACCCAGACGGCCGTAATGCTCAACCTTCACCGTTCCATTCAATGCCAGGCGCACATCTTCAACCATCTGGCCTGCGTTGATTTCAGCAACAAGCACACCTTTCTTGCCATTGACAACCGAGCAAAGCTGTTTCTTCGGGAAAGGCCACAACGTGATAGGGCGGAACAATCCAGCCTTGATGCCCTGCTGACGTGCCACCTCGATGGCTTTCTCTGCTATACGCGCAGCACTTCCGAAGGACACAACGATGTAATCGGCATCGTCAGTCATGATTGTCTCATATCTTACCTCATTCTCCTCTATCTCGCGATACTTCTCCTGCAGATGCAGGTTGCGCACTTCCATCACCTCAGGTTTCAACTCCAGAGATGTCAGGATGTTAGGCTCGCGGTCCGGAGTACGTCCTGTGGTTGCCCACGGACATTCTTTCAGAATCTGCTCCTCTGTGCGTCTCGGCTTGATAGGAGGCAGAACCACCTTCTCCATCATCTGTCCGATGACACCATCAGAGAGAATCATGGCCGGATTGCGGTACTTGAAAGCCAGTTCGAAAGCCAGATCCACGAAGTCTGCCATTTCCTGTACAGAGTTCGGAGCGAGCACAATGACATAGTAGTCACCGTTACCACCTCCGCGAGTAGCCTGGAAATAGTCGCTCTGCGACGGCTGGATGGTACCCAATCCAGGGCCTCCGCGCTGCACGTTTACCACGACTCCCGGAATCTCTGCGCCCGCCATATATGATATACCTTCCTGCATGAGTGCCACGCCGGGGCTCGACGAAGTCGTCATAACACGCTTACCGGATCCTGCTCCGCCGTAAACCATGTTTATGGCAGCCACTTCGCTCTCGGCCTGCAGAACCACCATTCCGGTCGTTTCCCAGGGTTTCATTTCCGACAACGTCTCTATTATCTCACTCTGAGGAGTTATCGGATAGCCAAAGAAGCCGTCGGCGCCACATCTGATGGCAGCATTAGCGATGGCCTCATTGCCTTTCATGAGTGTTACTTCCTGTTGTGCCATAGTATTCATTCCTCCATTTTTTTCTTGTAAACCGTGATACAACCGTCGGGACAGACAATTCCACACGACGCACATCCGATGCAGTCGGCCGGATTAACCACCTCAACGAATGGATAACCATGCACGTTCACCTTTTTACGTGCCAAAGCAATAACATCCTTCGGGCAGGCTTCCACGCAAAGTGAGCATCCCTTGCACCGGTCGGTATTTACAACAATAGCACCTTTAAATTTTCCCATTGTCTATATTTTTTATTAGGCGGCATGACCATAAACGCCTTACGTTAGTCCCTGCAAGTCGCAAAGGGTATGCCTCCTGGTTTCCGTTCAAGGATTATAGATATCCTTACAATAGAAATTGAGGATATCGTCAATCATCTGTTTTGCCTCAACCGCAGGCGACTGCGGATCAAGTTCGATTGCCTCAAGATAATTGTCGATGGCATGTTTCCAGTCGCCGCGGCGCCGGTATTCGTTACCGAGCTTGTAATATTCGTCAGCTGTCACTATTTGTAATATTCTTTTTTACCGGCTGCAAGCGTGTTCTTCATGAGCGAGCATATCGTCATCGGACCCACGCCTCCGGGAACCGGTGTGATGAATGAACATTTTTCGGCGACCTCGTCGAACTTAACGTCACCGTTTAGTCTGAATCCGCTCTTACGCGTAGCGTCCGGTACACGTGTCGTACCTACGTCTATAACAACCGCACCATCCTTCACCATGTCGGCAGTAACAAAGTTAGGCTGTCCGATTGCGGCGATGATGATGTCGGCCTCGCGGCATTCTTCCTTAAGAGTCTTTGAATGAGAATGGCATACGGTCACGGTAGCGTCACCGTAATGTTTCTGCATCATGAGCTGAGCCATTGGTTTTCCTACTATGTTGCTGCGTCCGAGAATCACGCATTTCTTGCCCGATGTCTCGATGTTGTATCTCTGCAACAGCGTAAGGATGCCCAGCGGAGTGGCAGAAATGAAGCAAGGCAGTCCTATGGCCATGCGTCCGACGTTTATCGGATGGAATCCGTCAACATCCTTGCGATAGTCAATTGCCTCGATGATTTTCTGCTCGTCGATGTGCTTCGGCAGCGGAAGCTGCACGATGAATCCATCAACATCCTCATCCTTATTGAGTCTGTCAACACAAGCCAAGAGCTCCTCTTCGGTCACGTTATCCTCATAACGTATGAGCGTTGACTTGAATCCGCACTGCTCGCAGGCGATGACCTTGTTCTTGACATAAGTCTCCGAACCACCGTCGTGCCCCACGAGCACTGCTGCCAGGTGCGGTTGCTTTCCGCCTCCTGCCACTATATTCTTCACTTCCTCGGCTATTTCGGCTTTTATTGCCGCAGCCGTTGCTTTTCCGTCTATAAGTTGCATAATCAGTATTTAAAATTTAGGCATGCCCTTCATACGACCCATCATTCCGGCCATTTTCGACATTGAGCTGCCTGTTACCATCTTCATCATCTTGCGCGTCTGGTCGAACTGCTTTATCAGTCGGTTCACATCCTGAATGGTCGTGCCGCTTCCTTTTGCTATGCGCATACGTCTGCTCTGGTTGAGAATCTCAGGATTGGAACGTTCTTTCGGCGTCATGCTCCGTATGATGGCCTCGATGCCCTTGAATGCATCATTGTCTATGTCAACATCCTTCAACGCCTTGCCCACTCCAGGAATCATTGCTGCCAGATCTTTGATGTTTCCCATCTTCTTGATCTGCTCTATCTGGCCGAGGAAGTCGTTGAAGTCGAACTTGTTCTTCTGTATCTTCTTCTGAAGTCTGCGGGCCTCCTCTTCGTCGAACTGTTCCTGTGCGCGCTCAACGAGGCTGACGATATCGCCCATGCCGAGTATTCGGTCGGCCATACGTGAAGGATGGAACACATCCACGGCGTCCATCTTCTCACCCGTACCGATGAACTTGATAGGCTTCGTAACCACCGAGCGTATTGACAGCGCCGCGCCACCGCGTGTATCACCGTCGAGCTTTGTGAGCACTACTCCGTCGAAGTCGAGACGGTCGTTGAATTCCTTTGCCGTGTTCACAGCGTCCTGACCTGTCATGGCATCAACCACGAACAGCGTCTCGTCCGGATTGATCTTATCCTTCAGATTGGCAATCTCGTTCATCATGGCCTCGTCAACAGCCAGACGTCCTGCGGTATCGACTATAACCACATCGTTGCCTTTGGCCTTAGCCTCGCTTATGGCGTGCTGCGCAATAGCTACGACGTCAGTGTTTCCCGGTTCAGAATATACCGGTACGCCTACCTGTTCGCCAACGACCTTGAGCTGTTCGATGGCAGCCGGACGATAAACGTCGCACGCCACGAGCAGCGGTTTGCGGTGCTGTTTCTTGCTGAGCATGTTGGCGAGCTTTCCGCTGAAGGTCGTCTTACCCGAACCCTGCAGACCGCTCATGAGTATTATCGCCGGTTTGCCGGTGAGATGCAACTCGGCAGCCTCGCCTCCCATAAGGTCGGCAAGTTCGTCGTGTACTATCTTCACCATGAGCTGACTCGGCTTCACAGCGGTCAACACATTCATTCCCAGCGCCTTCTTTTTCACCTCGTCGGTGAAGTTTTTCGCTACTTTGTAATTCACATCGGCATCGAGCAACGCTCTTCTCACGTCCTTAAGGGTTTCGGCTACGTTAATCTCGGTAATCTTACCTTCACCCTTGAGTATTTTAAAGCTGCGTTCAAGCCTGTCGCTTAGATTTTCAAACATATTTATTCTTGTGTTGTTATTTTTCCTTTGTTAATTAATATTGCAGCAACTCCGGTCCCTCAAAACGCCTTTTTCACGTCGCTGCTGACTACAAAATTAAGTAAATATAATGAGAAATGCCAACTAAGCCGAGGTATTTAAAATATTTTAAAACACAGCTGTCTAAAATGCGCACACATGGGTATTTTGTGTGCATAAAATTGATGTAAAAGCTCTGCCATACACCATATTATGCGTATGCACACTAATGTGCAAAATGAGCAATTAACGAAGCAAATTCCAATCAAATCTCACCACCAGCGGCAGATGGTCGCTAAAGCCGTCGAGCCACCGCGGACCAAGATAGTTGCGGCGCGGTTTCACGCCTCCATACCTCTCGTCGTCCTCTATCAGAAACGGCGAGTCCTCCACCCTGCTCTCCGCAAAACGACGGGCAAGCGAGCGGCTTGCGAGCACATGGTCGAGACTGCCCCACCCTCCTCGATAGCGGTATGTGGCCTTCGCACCGTTGCGCCCCACGGCTCCGTCGGACACATCGGTAAATCCGGAATCGCATATTGTGGCAATGCATCCTTTGCCCGAATACTCGTTGAAGTCGCCCGCAACAATGATGAGTGCCTCCGGCGACACGCGGCGTATGGAATCAGCCAAAGCCACGACATAGCGCGCCACATGCTCACGGTAACGGTCGGTAATCCGCTCGCCCGACCTCCGGCTCGGCATGTGTGTGACTATTACGTGGAGCGTGTCGCCGCCAGACACAAGTCCGCAGGCATACAACAAGTCGCGCGTGGGGCGCATTCCGTCAAGCGGAGACGGGCGCACGCTGCGGTGGTTTATCAGTGCGAAGGAAAAAGGCGAGTACATCAAAGCCACGTCTATGCCGCGTTCGTCGGGCGAATCGGTCATCACATACTCATAGCGTGCCTTGCGCAGAAGCGAGCGACGGGTGAGATCGCGCATCACAGTGTCGTTCTCCACCTCGCACAGCGCCACCATATCAGGCAACTGCCATCCGTCCTTTCCGTCGCCACAAGCCAGGAGCGCCTGCCCTATATGGTTGAGCTTGCGCCAATAGCGGGTACGTGTCCAGCGGTAAGAACCGTCGGGCAGAAACTCCGTATCGTTCTTCAGCGAGTCGTGGGTGCAGTCGAACAGATTCTCGCAGTTGAGTTCAACGAACGTGAAAAATGACGAAATAAACATCAATAGAAACATAACGCGAATGTTCAGGTTGTATATTTCAGGCGGCAGTGACAGCAGTCGTGAGCAAGACACGAATGTCTGCGGTGCAGCGACAGACCGAATGTAATTACAAATTATAATGACAGACGAGCGCAGCGGCAAAGGAGGAAAGCTGTGCTTTGCGGACTTTGACACTGCCGAGCCGCATCTTATTTTCTACAAATATAGTAAAAAACAGATTCATCCCCAATTCCCCGACTTCGTTTTTGTATAAAATGTTTCGTCCGAAATATGAAAAACATCATCAGTATGTGCGTAAGCCACGCAAATAGACGTCAGACAAAGACAACAAAAATAACGGATAAAGGAACGAAGAAAACACTATGACAAGTCCGAAACAACGGCGAACATAAGAAAAATCAGACACACACGATAAATAATTTGATATATGAAAAAGATTATCCATACACAATGAAATATTCAATACTGTGTCTTCAATAAGCATAATGCTGCTCAGCAGAAAATCAATGGTGTGTGCTTTCAATACAAAGAATATGGTTTTAATCCAAAATTAGAGTTTTTTATTCTGCCGAAAGAAGATTTTCTTCTCTTGGAATAGAAACAATATTGGCGACTTTCAGATTGTAACCGTTTTTTGACTTTTCACTCTTAGTTTCCTTATATACCCCAAAAATAAGCGCGTATTTGCGGACCGACTCTCCTCCGGTCGCAAATACGCGAAAAATAAGAGGTTTTCGTAAGATATTGAATATCAATAACTTAACTTTAAGGGGCATCTTTTCGCTTTGCAATATGCACCATTTTGTCATGCGAAATGGCCCATTTTAGGGGTCGAAAAGCACCATATTGCACCATGAAATGGGCTTAATCGGAACGCGAAACGGGCAATATCAGAAAGCAATATTAATATTTTCAGACTAGGGTATAGGGTATATCAAAAGGCTATACAGACGGAAACATGTATCATAATGTCATATTTAACATTCCTTTACACCTCTTTTGCGAAAATATTTTGT
>ULYR01076289.1_pt1 | contig 27005 bp, 26 predicted proteins | sample 1962341 | NCBI WGS metagenome assembly ULYR01 (sample SAMEA4835868, study PRJEB28245) | human gut metagenome | biome: gut microbiome; material: fecal sample | place: Denmark | collected 2008 | reverse complement strand
GCGGCTGCCGCCGCTGCCGCCGCAGGCGGCACAATGTTCATAACCCTTCCCGTAAAACTTGCCTCAACGCTCCTTATGGCACTTGCCTTCCCGCCGCACAGCTTTCGCGAGCTTATGCATTCCGCCGCAGCATTGTTCCTCTCTGCGGCGGTTGCAGGCGGGGCGGTGCTGCTCGCCGCTCTTGCATTCGGCGGAACTCTCCGCGGCGGCGTCATTTACGGAGCAATTCCCCTTCGCGCCGCGCTTTTGGGTGCCGCTGCCGCCGCATTTATGCCGCGCAGCATCAGAAAAATCCTTTCCCGGCGGGTTCGAAACGAGCAAATCGTTCATATTAAATACGAATTCGCCGCTCCGAACTCAAACCGGTGCGAAAAAAACAAATCAAGTCATGAAAGCAAAAGTTCGGGAATAACAATTTTAAAAAGAGACAAGCGCATTTTCTCGGCCGAATGTCTCGGCATTATCGACACGGGCAATGCGCTTTCCGAACCGATTTCCGGGCTGCCGGTCATTGTGTTGGGGGCAAAACGTCATTCGGAATTTGCGCAGGCGGCAAATGTTCCGATTCCGATGCGTACCGCCGCCGGCGAAAGTCTTCTTTTCGGGTTAAAGCCCAAAAAACTGCTTATTAACGGCTGTCCCGTTGAAGCAATTCTTGCCGTCGGTGCAAAGCTTGATGCCGCGCTTGTTCCCGCCGTTCTGGCGGTTGATGCAGCCCGCCCGCAGTGCAGCGCGAATTTACCGTGAAAGACGTTGCGGCTTCTCCGCGGAAGACGCTGCGGCTTTTCTGCAAAAGACGCTGCGGCAGGTCGGTGTTTTCGTTCAAACCGCATTTATTCAAAAAGTTCAAAAGTCGAAAAGGAGGACTGAATATGCTGAATTTTATCAGGAAGCTGCTGTCAAAGCTTTACAGAAAACTCGGAATCTCGGCAGATCTCGGGTATATCGGTACGGGCGTTTCTCTGCCGCCGCCGCTTTCGAAAGAAGAAGAGCTGCGGCTGACCCTGCTTTTCACAAACGCGGACGACTCCCCCGCTGCCCGCGAAACAGCGGAGCAGGCGAAAAACACGCTGATCGAACATAACCTTCGCCTTGTTGTTTATATTGCGAAAAAATTCGAAAACACGGGTGTTTGCATTGAAGACCTCATCTCGATCGGCACGATCGGACTTATCAAAGCCGTCAACACATTTCGCGCGGACAGGAACATCAAGCTTGCAACCTACGCAAGCCGCTGCATCGAAAATGAAATCCTTATGCATCTGCGCAAAACCGTAAAGCAAAAACTTGAAGTCAGTCTTGACGAACCGTTGAATGTGGATTGGGACGGCAACGAGCTTTTGCTCGGTGACATTCTCGGCACGGACGGCGATGTTGTGGGGCAGGGCATTGAGGATGAAGTTGACCGGCAGCTGCTGCATATTGCGCTTAACAAACTCGGCGCACGGGAAAAGCGCATAATAGAACTTCGCTTCGGGCTGAACGGCTGCCGCGAATACACACAAAAGCAGGTTGCGGATATGCTCGGCATTTCCCAAAGCTATATTTCAAGGTTAGAAAAGAAAATTATCAACGAGTTATATAAGGAAATCACGGCAATGTCATGATGTCTCGCGGCAATGAAAAAGCGGATTCGGAGTTTATATCCGTCCCGCTTTTTGGCTTTCAGCTTTTTTCGCCGACCGCATTATTTATTATTGCTCAAGCAGAAGCCTCCGCAGGGCCGAAACGCTTACCGCCGTTTCAGCCGCACCCGCTTCCTCAAGCTCCGCCTTTGTGCCGTAACCGAACAGCACACCGACAGCGGGAATTCCGAACTCCGCCGCGCCCGTCACATCATAGCATCTGTCTCCGACCATAACGGTGCCGCTGGTTTCAAGGGCAGGCCTTCCTTCCGCCGTTCGCAGCGTTCGGCGAATATCCGGAACGCTGTTCAAAATGTGTTCAATGACCTGCCGTTTTTCCGGGCGTGCCTCATCAAGCGTGTTGCCTGCAACAAAATCAAAATATTTCAGCAAATCAAAGTACTCCAGTATCTCAACCGAAAACTCCTCCGGTTTGCTTGTTGCAAGTATTATCCTGCTGCCCGCAGAGCGAAGCTCCGCAAGCAGCTCTGCAATGCCCGGATAAACCTCGTTTTCGAATTTTCCGCCGTCGGCAAATCTGTCGCGATAATAGTCGAGTGCAAGTTTTGCCTTTTCATCGTCAAAGCCGTAATATGTTTTGAACGAATACATAAGCGGCGGCCCGATAAAGCGGAAGAGCTCCGATCTGTCCGAAACACTGATGCCGAATTTTTTCAATGCATACATCACCGAGTTTGTGATGCCGAGCGCGGGATCGGTCAGCGTGCCGTCAAGGTCAAACAGAACATATTCATATTTTGCAGTCGTTTTTTTCATTTGATTTCTGTCTCCGTCTCCGATTTCCACGTTTTGCGCCGTTCCCGGCTTGTCACGGCGTAACATCGTCGGGCTTCGCAAGCGTTTCCGGCGAACGCGCGTCAAGCTTGCTGAAGTAATAGGTCATTATATCCTCTATTGCACCTGCACTGGACGAGCCCGAGAGTCCGTTCGGAATACAAACGCAGATTGCAATATCGGGATTGTCGTTCGGTGCAAACGAAACGAACCAGCTTGTGTTCTGAATGTCGATGGTAACGTTTCCGACCTGTGCCGAACCCGTTTTGCCGCTTATCTTTGCAAGATAGCCAAGCTGCTCAAATTCCTCGCTGAATGCATCACCCGCCGTGCCGCCGTCCTCCGGTGAAACAACGCCCGCCATGCCGCGGCGGATAGCCGTCCAATATTCCTCGGGAGCATCGATTTTGTTAAAAACGGAAGGTTCGGTTGAAACAAGCGTCTCCCCGCCGGATGAAACAACGTTTTTCACAATATGCGCATTATAAACGGTGCCGCCGTTTGCAATTGCGGAAACATAGCGAACAGCTTCGATCGGAGTCACGAGCAGAATGCTCTGACCGATACCCGTGCGGATTGTGAGGGTTGACTTCCACTGGATTTCGTTCAGGATAGAAGTGATTTCGTTCACCCAATTGCGGGAACGTGAGATTCCGTCCGGAATGCCCAGTTCCTCGCTCAATATGCTTCGAACCGCATCGCCCTTGCCCGCAAGGCTGCCGTCCTGCAGCTGCATAAGCCTTTCGGCACATTTTTCAATCGCGGCTTCGTCAATTTCAACACCGCGAACGGTCTGATAGCCGCGCAGGGTTTTGCAAAGGGAACGGAAAACAAGCCCGGGCATACTCGTGGCCTGTTCATTGTGCAGCTTTGTATTGTCGTAAAGATCCTGCTGCCCGCCGATAGTGCCCTGTGCTTCGCCCGTCAATTCAATCTCCGTGCGGCTTGCAAGCCCGAGCTTTTTGGCCCAATCCGCAAGTTTGTCTATGCCGAGACGGTTTGCAACTTCGCAGAAATAGTAGTTGCAGGAATTCTTCAACGCTTCGATTATCGTCTGGTTATTGTGCCGCTGCGGATATTTCGTCCAGCACTTGACCGGGTTCTGCATGATGGCTTCGCCCGTTTCCGGATCCTTAACATAATAGGGAGATTCATCGTCGATCGTTTCATCGATTCCGACAACACCCTCCATCAGCCCCGCAAACCCGGTGCACATTTTGAAGATTGAACCCGGCGCAAGTTTCATTGAAATTGCTTTGTTTCGCGCGGGGGTCGTTTCCGCCGCTTCATCGCTCTTCATAAGGTAATCCACCTGTTCCGGCGTCAGTCCGTTGATGAACCAGTTCGGATCGAACGAGGGGTACGATGCCATTGCAAGCACGTTGCCCGTGTTAACATCCATAACAACGATTGCACCTGTTTTTGCAAGCTTTATATCGTCATATTCCGCGTATTTCCCGTCGTATTCTCCGTCACCGTCGGCGTCGATCAGCGCCTGCTGCTTTTGGTTGATGTTCTGAATTATGTCTTTCAGTGCATTTTCAACAACAAGCTGCATTGAAAGATCGATGGTCAGCGTAACATCGCTTCCGTCCGTCGGCGGAGTTACCGAAAGAACCTCTATAACGGATTTGTTCGCATTCGTTTTCACAACGGTGCTGCCGTGATGTTCCGTTGAACAACCTGTCAGGTACTTTTCCATGGTTGCTTCAACACCGGACACGCCGATATAGTCATTGTAATCATAACCCGCCGAAATGTATTGTTCGGAATTCTCCTCGCTCATTTTCTGACAATAACCGAGAATATGCGCGGCGGTTTGCCCGTAAGGGTACACTCTGCGCGTGCTCTGCTCGGTTATAATTCCTTCAAGCTTTGCCATTTCAAGCTTTGCAACAACTTCCGTGCCGACATCGCGGGCAATGGTTACCGGTTCGTAGCTCCTGTAGTCGTTCAAAAGCACCTCCTGCCGAATCGAAATGACCTTCACGGCGTCTTCAAACGGCAGTTCCTCCGGAATGAACCACATTTCGCGCAGCTTCAGATATGCATCCTCCGCCGAGATCCATTTTGTGATATCGTCTTCATACTTTTTGGGAATCACGAAGCCGCACACGTTGCAAAAGTTTTTGTAGCGTGATTTTATCGTGCGTTCGTTTTCGCTGCCCCAGTCGTAATACAGCTCACCTTTTTCGTTTTTGCGGATATAGGACGTGTCAATGGTTTCGCTTCCGCCTTCGTTGATTATTTTTATCGCCTCAATAAGTGCCTCAGTGTAAACCGCGCTGTCGTAATCACTGCGGTTGTCCCCATCGCGCATAAAGCAGACATTGTAACAGGTTTCATCATACGCAAGCACAAGGCCGTTGCAGTCGTAAATTGTTCCGCGCCTGCCCCGCGTCACAATGGTGTTTGTTGCCTCTTTTTCGGCATTTTCCGTGTAGTAATCGCCGTTTTTTATTGTAAGGCCGTAAAGTGTTGTCAGCAATGTGCCCATCATCATAAGGAGCACAACCGCAAGAATAATGAAACGCCCCAAGGGCTTGCGTGCAATCTTTTCCGCCATGATTTTTCCTTTCCGCCTCAGGCTTTGATTTTATCTTCCCGTTTTACTTGTTCTGTTCTTCAATTCAGCCCGTTTTTTCTGTCCGTTCACGTCCTTTTGCTGCTTTGTTTTTATTCTCTCGAATCGATATCGCGATGCCAAAGCGACTTGAACAGAACTTTTTTGAAAATAACATGCGCAAGAGCTGCAAACCCGCCCGTCAGCACGGCGGACGGCAGGATATGCGTGAGCAAAAGCATAAAATAACTGCTCAAATTTCCGCCCGAAATAAGCAGCGTAAACAGCAGTATATGTTCTTTGACCGTGTATGCAACGGCTGCAACGCCTGCGGGAACAATAACGTTATCCGCATAAAACTTGTTGTAGAACGCTCCGCCGGCAAGTGCCGCAATCAGCAGCGAAAGCGATGTTAATCCGATATATTTGTTGTAAACAACATCAATAACGAAACCGATGCCTATGCCGACCGCCGCAAACGGCGCAGCCCCGCCCATCACACTCAGTGCCGCAATAACCGCAAGCACGGTGTTCGGCCAAAAAACGGGCGAACCGCACACTCCGAAAAGCACCGTGTCAATATAAAATGCCGCTGCAAGGGCAATTGCAATGACGTATTTCCGCATCAGCCTTCCCCGTTCCCGGTGATGATAAACACTTCTTCAATATGAACAAAATCCACAGAGGGCGAAATTATCGCATTTGCCTCGCCGTCCGACGTCAACACTTCACGCACGGAGCCGATTTTTATTCCCTTCGGGTAAATGCCGCCGATGCCGCTTGTGATAACGGTGTCTCCCGGAACAAGGTCCGTTCTGTCCCTCGGCAGGTAGTAAAGCTCCATACCCGCCTCGGAATCCACCGTGTTCAGCACACCGCGAACCATGCAGTTGTCCCGCGTGCGCTCCACCATTACGGGGACGGACGTTTCCGCATCGATCACAGCCGTGACTTTGCTCCATGTTGCGCCGACCTCCGTAACCCTGCCGACAAGCCCGTCCGCACAAATCACGGGCATGTCAACATCAATGCCCTGATTCCGTCCGGCATTAACGGTGAAAACCCGAAAATAAATATCCGTTGACCTCCCCGTGACGGATGCCGCAACACCCGAACACTCGCCGAACGAACCGGAGTATTCCAAAAGGCCGCGCAGCCGCTCGTTCTCTTTTTTAAGCTCCTCAAGTTCCAGCTGCATTTTGTTATAGAGTGCAAGCTCGCTTTTGAGTTTTGCGTTCTCCTTATCCGCATCGGTCGTGTTAAAAACTCCGCGGAAAAAATCGGCAATTGAATTCGAGGCGCGTGCGGCAAACCCCTGCACCGGGGTCAGAACCGCACCCACCGCATTTTCAAACCAATTTGCAGTTCCCCTGCCCGCGCTTGCAAGTATCATTGCCGCAAGCACAACAAGCGCAACGATCGTTATCAGCACGGGTTTGTTTTTGCCGAAGCCGCCTTTTTTCATTTTTTTATCAGTTCCTTTAATGCAATTAAGCAGCGAATCAAAAAAAATTCGCCGTATACATTATAACCCCTATCCCCGGCTTTTTCAAGAGCGGCGGCCGGCATAGCGGCAGTGTTCACAATATTTGCGGATTTTTTCATTATTTTCCAAATTTTTTGCATTTTCGACCTGTTTTTTGCATTTTACATATATCATACCCGAAAAAACCTTGATAATTGGGTTGACAATTATATAAAATCCCTGTATAATAGGGACGGTTGTAAAGGCAAGCAACTCATTGTACATGTATATATGAAAGAGAGATAACTACTATGCAGCTTAAAGACATTGCAGAAGAAATGCAGCAGCGGTCAATGGCAGCAAGAGACTGGGTTTTCCAGGTACTGCGCACCGCAATCATCCGCGGGGTGCTTCCCGGCGGAATGCCCCTTCGTCAGGACGAAATCTCCGCACAGCTCAGCGTCAGCCACATTCCCGTCAGGGAAGCTTTCCGCCAGCTTGATGCGCAGGGTCTTGTCCGCATTTACCCCAACAGGGGTGCCGTTGTTACAAAGCTCACCCGTGAGGAGCTTGAAAATGCAATGGACACCCGCATCATCCTTGAAATGGGTGCGATTCGTGCCGCGATTCCGCTCATGACGGACGAATGCATTGAAAAGGCTGCCGTCATTCTTCAGGAATGCGAAACCGAAACCGATGCAAACAAGCTTGAGGATCTTAACCTCCAGTTCCATTTCGCTCTCTATGAAGCAACGGGCAACACTTTCCTGCTCCAGCTCATCGAACAGCTCCATGCGAACGTGGATCGTTATATCCGTCCCTACTATTCCGCAAGCGAAGTCAGCGCGCAGTCCAAGGGCGAGCACTACAAGCTCCTTGATGCATGTCGTGCGGGCGACAGCGAATATGCGGCGGCAATCCTCCGCACCCACCTTGAAAAGACCAAGGTGCTTTCACTCAATTCGCCCATCCTTCAGAGCTGATCCCGTCAGCTTTCCCTCACCGGAGTTTTCCGCCTGTTTCCGAATGCGCAGGCTTGCCTTCCGTGCGCTTTCGGATGTTTCGGTTATTCCGCAGGAATCAACAACTATATTTACCGAAAGCGTTTCGAGCCGCAGGCTTCTGCCCCCGGCTCGTTCGTTTTTTCAACCGATTCCCGCCCCCCTTCAGCTTTAAATCGACAGCTTTAACTCATTGACCGTCTTCAACTTTTATGCCGTTCGAACGGGAGCGAAACGTTTCTGTCCTCTCCCGCGGCTTTTGCTGTTTTCTGTTGTTTAATTACCGATTTTATTCTATTCGACTTTCGCTACAATAACGGTCATATCATCCGTTCGCCCGCCTTTTTCATCCGCAAAGGCAAGCAGTTCTTCAGCCGCCGCTTTCGGGCTGCCCGCATTTCGTGTTCTGTCCGTCACGGCAGCAACAAGTTCCTTTCCCAGTGCATCCGCAACCCCGTCGCTCATCATAACAACGATATCACCCTTCCGCAGCCGCGCCGTGCACACAGCGGGCCTTGCCTGCGGAAGAATTCCGACCGGCAGTGCCTCCGCATAGAGCGTGCTCAGCCGCCCTTCCCGCAGGATATAACTCGGCGGTGCGCCATGCTTTGCAAGGCTGACGCTCCCGCTCACCGTGTCAAACACAAGCGCATCAAGTGTTGCGTACATATCCTCCCCTTCCCGCAGAAGCAGTCTGTTAAGGCATTCCGCCGCTTCCTCCGGGCGAAACCCGACGCCCGTCAGGGCTGCAAAAAGTTCAACCGTCCGAAGGCTTTCCCTCCGCGCAGGTCCTCCGCTGCCCATGCCGTCGCTGATTGCTGCCATGCGCAGCCCGTCAAACTCACGCACGCAGCAGCTGTCTCCCGTTTCGCTGTTCCCCGCCTTCGGACTTACGGCGCAGCCGAATGAGATGCGGTATTTCTGCCCCCTGCCGTACACTCCGTCCGAAGCAAGTTTTTTTATGCAGTTTGCAACACCCGCAAGCTGGCGGTTGACAAACCCGTCCGCCGCTGCCTGCTCGCCGCTTCCGTTCGGTTCAAACAGCTTGGCCATCTGTCCGAGCACATCCGCAAGCGAATTCAGCTTGTATGTCACTGCCGACAGCCGCTGTTCATATTTGCCGTCACGGTATCCGGGACGGTTCGCATCCAGTTTTTCAAAAAAATCATCCGGAACAGCAAGAAATGCAGCGGCGGCAATAAGCGTCTCCGCAATGTTCAGCTTTCCCGCACCGGGTATTAAAACCGCAAAAACGATCGAAGCGGCGGTAAAGCCGCCCCCTATTCCCCATTTTCCGAAAACACGCAGACAGCAGCAGAGCAGTGTGCAGCTGCAAAGCACTGCAACAAAAACAAGATCCCCGCCGCAGCCCATAACCCGCCCGACCGCAGCCGCAGCCGCGCACGAAACCGCAGCAATACCCTTCGAATATGCTGCCAGCATACAGAAAACAGCTGCAGCCACCGCCCCCGGGCTGATTCCGAAAAGCTCAAATTTCCCGAATGCCATGACGGCGACGCCCGCAAGCAATGCGATTGTAACGATCCTTTCGTCCGTGACTTCCCGTCTGCCGAGAATGCTTTCAATCCCGCCGAGCGCATGCCGCATCAGAACCGCCGCCGCAACGGAAACGCATATGCCCCCGAAATACCCCGCCGCGCCCTGTATCGTCAGCGTTCCGAAAACCGGGTAAAGCACCGTCAGCACCGCCGCCGTGTATAAATATCTCATTCCTTCCGGAAGGCGTTTCCTTTTCTTTTGCAAAAATGTGCAGAGCAGGATAAGCATCGCCGCAGCTGCGCCTTGCGGACGCCCGCCTGCGAGACTGCCCAGAACCGTGCCCGCAAACGCCGGGTATATGTTCATTCCCGCGCACCATATCGCGCAAAGGAACGCAATTCCCAACACGGGCAATGCATAACTCCCTCCCGCGCCGAACAATGAGCCCATGCCTGCCGGCATTCCGTATGCCGCAAGCAAAGCCGCTGCCGCAGTTACGGGAAACACCTCCGGCATCGCTGCCCGGAGCAGCCTGCCCGGCTGTATATGCCGAAACAATCCGCCCCGAGCTGCACCGATAATCCTCCTTATTGTTTCCATGACTCTCTCCTCGCTTAATTTGCAATTCGGAATGCAGAACAGAATTAATAATTCATATCAAAATCCGATTGTCCTGATTCTACCACCCCCGCCGCACTTTGGGTTGTCGCTTTTCCGCCGCATTTTTTGCTTGCTTTTGGCGGAGAGCTTGCAGGGAAGTGCAGAATCAGGGTTCTTTTGGAAAAAAGCCGCAGATTCGGTTTTTTCGCAAAGTCGAGCCTCGCCGCTGCGTATCTTCCGATAATTCCGCATTAAGTACCGCAAACCGCCTGTTAACATTCAATTGTCGCTTCTTATGCGACCCCTTCCCCTCTCGGCAGCGTTAAAATATGCCCGTAAACAGTAAATCTGACACTTTAAGGAGGATGTTAAAATGAAAAAGAACCTTACCGAACTTGTGTTTATTCTTGACCGCAGCGGCTCAATGAGCGGACTTGAGGCGGACACCGTCGGCGGATTTAACTCAATGCTCCGCAAGCAGCAGCGGGAAGAGGGCGATGCTTTTGTTTCGACAATTCTTTTCGACAATGTAAGCGAAGTCATCCACGATCGCGCAGACATTAAATCCGTCCGACCCATGACCGAAAAGGATTATGTTCCCCGCGGCTGCACCGCGCTTCTTGATGCTGTCGGCGACGCGATTCAACACATCGGGAATATCCATAAATATGCCCGCGAGGAGGATGTTCCCGAGCATACGCTTTTTATCATCACAACCGACGGCATGGAGAACGCAAGCCGTCGGCACAGCATTGACAAAGTAAAGAAGATGATCGAGCGGCAAAAAACAAAATACGGTTGGGAATTCCTTTTTCTCGGCGCAAATATGGATGCGGTGGAAACCGCGGGAACATTCGGAATTGCGGCGGAGCGCGCCGTGACCTACCGTGCCGACAGCAGGGGAACACGCCTGAATTACGATGTTCTCAGTGAGGCAATCTCCGATATCCGCTGCGATGCCGCCCTTTCGCCGAGTTGGAAGAGCCGCATTGAGCAAAACGAAGGCAGCAAGCAAGAATAACCGTGCTGTTTTATGCAGAGTTGTTCTGCCTTTTTCCGAATAATGCAAAAAGCAGGCAAAGACCTCCTGCCGCGCAAACACTGTTTAAAGGTACTCCGTGAGTACATGTACTCCGTGAGTACGCCCGAATAAGCTCCGTTTGCCCGAGGTCTTTGCCCGCTTTTCAGTTCAGCGTCCGTATTTGGTTCAGAACTTAAATTGCTCCGTCCAAGCTGCGATTTCGCATCTTATCTGTCCGCACCGTCGCATTCGTCGGGATGTTTATCCCTGCGATCGGCGTTTGCGCACAATTCGGTTTCGATATGCAGTTCGCATTCGTCGGCAATCCCGTCAATTCGTCCTGTCAAAAGATCTCCGTCGGACTCAAGCGAAATGTTTCGCATTGTTCCGTCTTTTTGAACAACATATGCTTTCACCTGCCGTGTTTCAAGTTCCGCCGCATCCAGCTGAATCGTGAGTCTTTTCAGCGCGGGGTCAATAACGACGCAGTTGTATGCGTTTTCAACATCTTCAAGCTTTTTAAGGGTTGAACCGCGTGCTGCGCCTCCCCTTCCGCCGACTGCAACCGGCGACCGGAAGATGAATCCCGTGCCGACCTGTTTTATCTGCTGTGCAGCAGCTTCAATTGCATCATGAACCTTTCGGAACGTTATTGAAATCACCGATTCCGATTTTCTTCCGTCCGCCCTTACCCACTCGGTTTCGGGCGCACCGCTGAGGGCATTTTTCTGTTCTGCCGCCGTAAAATCGATTCCGAGTTCGGCAAGTTTTCTTTCCGCCTTTTCAAAGTCACCTTTTTCCGCCATGACAGCAAGCGTTTCTGCGTTGATTCCGTCCAATGCGGCAAGGCTTAATGCAGCAGCGCAATACCTTTCATAGCATTCTTCGCATTCAATAAGGTGTTCCAGTTCCTTCTTCTCTTCTTCGCTGTATACCTCCCCCTGCACTTCGATTTCCGCAAGGCGGTACAGCTCATCAAATTCAATATGTTCGTTTTTCATACTCTGCCTCCCGTAAAAGCTTTGTACAGTATGCTCGGCTTAACTTCCCCGTCTCTCGCAAGTATATACTCCGGAATGAAATCCTCGGCACTTTTTATTAATTCTTTGTTTTGACTTACAATTTCACTGACTTTTTTGACGCAGCCCTTATGCACGGCAGTTGACCGGTGTTCTGTTTCGCTTGCTGTGAACTTCTCCGTATACACAATTTTTCGCAGCGGCACATTGCCTGTAACGGTCATCATTTCATCGTCAAGATGTGTCCGAAAATACTTGCTCCAGCCGAGAGATTTCAGAAAGGCTTCCTTTATTTCCCGTTCGGATTCATCCGCAAGGGTTTCCACCGTTTTTTTACCCATGACCCTAAACGCCTCACTTACGGATGTGGTTTTGTTATCGTCAACAGAGCCCCGAATATGCGGCAGCAGTCTTGCATAAAACAGTGCAAGACTCGACTGCGGCGGAACCTCAAGGCTCAAAAAGGCTTTAACGTAAATCAGCAAGGCCGTCGCAGCAAACTGTCGGCGGGCATCGTCCCACGGTTTATAATGCGGATTACCCCCTATGTTACTTCCAAGCGTTGTTCCGTCCTCTCTCGGCGTTTCCAATGATATCGGAATATAGCCTTCCCCCGTTTCCGGATCCCTCAGATTGAACCGCTCTCTCTGCAAATTTGCAAATTGATTCCTGCACACATTGCTGATATAGCCCATTATATTTTCAATATATTCGTTCTCCGACCTATGCTTGTCAAGCCCTTCCAACATAGCCTTGCAGCTTTCGTTAACAACGTCTTCGACATCCTCCGGACTCACCTTGCCCCCTGCATTGTAAGCAAGCCGGCGTACTTTTGCATTGCAAAATACCATTATTGTTTCGTGCAAGACTTTCCGCGTTTCTTCGTCCCCTTTCTCCATGAATTCCTCGTATGCCGACCGAATATCCCGCTCCGTTTTGCGCATTGCGTCCGACCGTTTGATAACGGCATTAATGTGCTGTTTGCGTTCCAAATGCTTGTTGTCATTTTGTTCCCGTTGCTCCATCTTTATACCTCCCTCAGTTGCACCGGAAGCAGGTGAACCCTGCCCAGTAAATCTCGTTATTGAAAGGGGCGAACTTCGGAGGCATATTCGAAAGCTCCGAAACGGCTTCCCTCGCCTCCGAGCTCAGCTCCCCGTTCTTCAATGCAATGTCAAACCAGTTTTTCTCCGCAAGCTCTTGTATCGTGACCCGCCGCAGATATTTTTTTGCAGCGCGCAGTGCCGCAGGCGGAGAAAGCTTGCGGTCTTTATATTGGCGGTAGAATTCGGCCATCAGCACCGCCGAAGCAAAATCATCCGCCGTCCACAGGCAGGAAATTACATATTTCACTCCCGCTGCGGCAAAACCGCCCACCATTCCGCAAAAACCCTTTGCCAAAACCGCATCGAAGCTACGATTTCCCGATGCTGCGGACTTCCCTCTCCTGCCCGCCTGCGGCTGCATTCAACCAGATACCGCATCGCGCGGAGCGCGAGCTCCTCTTCTCCCCGTTTCAAAAGATACGATGAGATATTCAAAAGCAGTTCCGGCAGTTCTCCGTTGTTTTCACCGTAAATTGTCCCGTCATTCGGATGTTGTTTTGAGAATACGCCGACAACGTCCTTTTTCGAAATGCCGCCGTCGGACAACGCAAGAACGCAGTCCGCCGCCTCGAAAACATTGGCTTTATCCGTGTTGAGTCTGTATTCGTTAAAGGCGATCATTTTGATAACGTCGTCGCAATCCTTTTTGAGCACTGCATTCCGCTTCGGCGTTCGAAACCGGAAATATTCAAGCACGATCGCAATTCGCCTGCACCTGAGGTAAATCATCTCTATGTCAGATTCATTATTCCGAATACGTATTAACCGCTTTTTGCTGCCCGATGCAATGTCGTCCAGTATTCTGTCAAATTCCGCCTTTTCCGCCTGTTCGATCGCCTCACTTATCTCCGCATATTTTTCCTTTGCTTCCCGTTTCAAACCCAGCCTCCGCAGTGTATTGTGTATTGCAATAAAACAGTATTAAAACAGTCCCGTCATGCAGCGTACCGAATATCGGTTCGCTCTTAAAACCGTATGCGTTGGAACAGCAATTTGCCGAATGATTCAATGACCGATATAAGTTTAACTGACTGCTGACATGATTTTACCATACACGAACGCCGATTTCAATTGCTTTGTCGAAAAAAGCCGATTTTTCCCGCAAAGTTTTTTCGCGGGAAAAACGGCTTTCCGCAGTCTGTTATGCTGTTATATTCTTCCGGTGCAAAAGTACTGTGTAATCGCCGCACACTCCCGCAGATAGTTGTTCACGATTAGCAGAGAAAAATCCTTTGCGGATACGCCGTTCACATCGTATCCGAGTTTTTTTGCAATGCGGGAAGCGCGGAACACATGGAAGCGGGTTGTGACGAACGCGACCCGAGGATTGCTTTCGGCTGCCGCACCGCTGCCGTTGAACAGCCTGTTGATAATATCAAATGAGAAGATAAAGTTTTCCTCCGTGCTTTGGGACTTGCCTTCCTCAATTATACTGTCGGCGGGTACGCCCGCCGCAACAAGCCATTTTTTCATTACTGAGGCCTCGGTGCTGCTCTCGCCTTCACCCATTCCGCCGCTCACGATTATGAGCAGATCCGGATTCTGCTCATAGCAATCAAGTGCGCGGTCAAGGCGGTTGCGCAGCACGACGGACGGCAAGTCTCCGCGTATGCCCGCACCGAGAACGATCAAAACATCCGCCTTCTCCGGCTCGGCAGTCGTTTTTGAGTTTGCAAGAATAAGCGTTGTTGTCGCCGCAAAAAGCAAAGCAAACAGTACATACGAAGAAATCATTGCGTATTTTAAAATTTTGCCGACGATGCTGACGCTCCACCACGATGAAAGCAGCGGGTAGAATACCCCGACAACAATAAGCGGAATTCCGATAACAAAGGGCATTACAATGCCAAGGTTTAAATTGCTGATGCTTGCTGCCCCGATTCCTTCAGCCACAAGCAGAAAGCCTGCAATGCTCAAGATGATACGAAATATCATTTTCTTCAAAGTATTTGTTCCTTTCACATTTTCAGCGTCACAAAAAAGTGCAGCATGAGTATACCATGCAAAGTATTAAAATGCAATTGAACGCATAACAATGCCTCCGAATGTTCATTTTTTTGTTGACAAGCCCGACCTTGCGGGTGTAAAATGACATCGGAACACGGGAAAGCTTCGTTTTTGCCCGCACACGTGCGTATGCAGGCCGAAGCGTTGTTTCATCGGAGTTCCGACCTTATTTTTTTGCTGAAAGGAGTGGATTTCATTATGACGATTTCGGTTAAAGATATTTGCTTCGGCTCTTTGCTCGTCCACTCCGTTTTTCTGCCGGTTCCGCATGTTTCTCTGCCGCATAGCGCATGAGGACTTGTGCTGAATACGGTTTTGGTGAGCTGCGCCGACACGGGTCATTCGAACCCGACGAGGGCGGCTTTTTTTGTTCGCATTTTCAACGCCGTGCGGCGTGAACCGAAAACCCCGCCGAATAAGTTTTTTTGCAGACTGTGCCCTTTTCAAATTCACACTCGGAAACGGCACACAGGTAAGTTTCGCCGAGAGCGAACACAGAATGCGGCACAATAATAAAAAATAAGGAAAACAGATAAAATGAACACAAATGACTCTTTTAACCAAACAAAAACCGTCACCGCACGCATTGTCAGCGTGCATAAGAACCGTTTTCAAATCGCATTGGATTCAGCGGAGCGGAAGGCGGCGGGACATGATGCGGTGCTTGCCGGACGGCTGCTTTATCGCGGCGAAATTCCCGTTGTGGGTGATTATATTGAGGCGGAGTTTGAAACATCCCCCGTCGGAAAGCCTGTCGGTGATGCACGAATTGTTTCGATACTGCCGCGCAAAAGTCTGATCACAAGGCCCGAATACCGCGTTGGAACGCAGAACATGGCGGCAAATGTTGACATTTGTTTCCTCGTTGTTTCGGCAAATGCGGATTTCAGCGTCAACCGCATTGCACGTTACGCTTCCGCTGTTCTTCAGGGCGGTTCAAAGCCCGTGGTTGTGCTCACAAAGGCGGATCTATGTTCCGACCTGAGTGAATACATTCACCGAATCAACGAAATCTGCGGCAATATTCAAATGCACTGTGTAAGTTCAAAAACCGGAGTCGGCATTGATGAATTGCGTCAATACCTCGTTCCCGGAACAACGATCGGGCTGTTCGGTTCATCCGGCGTGGGCAAGTCAACGCTTATCAACACCCTTCTCGGAAGGGAAATTATGCGCACGGGCGATATTCGCGAAAAGGACGACAAGGGGCGGCACACAACAACGCATCGGCAGCTTATCGAGGCGGACGGCGTTTTTCTTGTGGACACTCCGGGCATGCGCGAATTCGGCATTTGCGAGGCGGAAGAGGGGCTTCACGAAGTTTTTCGGGATATTGAAGAAAAAGCCCGACAATGCCGTTTCCGCAACTGCACCCACAAAAACGAGCCGGGCTGTGCCGTTCGGCAGGCGATTGAAGACGGTGTGCTCTCGCAAAAGCAATACGATCTGTATCTTGCCCTGCAAGCCGAGAACAGTGTGCGGACCGCAAGCGAAAAACGGGCGCAAAAGAACAAAAAAATGATCGGAATCTCCAAAAAGCGAAAGGAGCTTCGGAATAATCACTGAGGAACGCCCTCGGCGGAACCCGCCGCAGGACAGACACAGGCACCGCCGCGGGTTGCTGTTTGCAAACCGCAGCGGTGCCCGATTTTTTTCGTTTTTCTTTCAGCTTCGATACAATCGTTCACTTTGCCGAGGCCTTTCGCATTTTTCATGCAGCCGTGCAGAATAAACCCTTAAGGTTCAGCTTTTGTACCTCCGCACGTCAAAGGTTTCTCCAAGCAGAGTTTCCTTATGCAGGGTTTCGAATTTTTCCGGTTCAAAATCCTTTCGTATCGTGACCGTGTTCAGGCAGTCGTAACCAAGCCTGCGATAAAGCCGAATTGCGCGTTCATTGCGGGCGGCCGCCTCTATATACATCGATTCGGAATACTGTTTGACCGTTGATTCAAGCTGCTTTATTGCTTCCGATCCTATGCCGCGCCCTTGAAACTCAGGCAGGATGAACAGATCCTCAAGCCAATCCGCCGCCGCTCCGCGGCTTCCGAGGTGCGCAAACCCGACCGGGCTTAATTCGGCACCGTCTTTCGGCAGGATAAAAAAGAACCTGTGACCCTCCGCCGTCCATGCGCAAAGATCCGCCCGCGCTTCGGCATCCGTCTGTGTTTCGCCGTTGTGCTCAAGCCAAAATCGCTTTATTAAGCAGCAGGCTTTGCCGGCATCCGTTCCGTCGCCGCCGTCCGCAGCGGGCAAATACTCAAAAAGCCGGATCCCGCAGCATTTTTCGCCGTGCATCGGTTCAGTTTTCTTCTCATTCAAGTCATTTTTTTCCATATTTTTGTCGTCAGCGCCGATTCGGCCCGTTTATCCGCAAACCGCTTCGTCCGGAGTTCCCCTTTGCTGAGCCTGCGTGCGAATACTAAGCTTGCGTACGAATCGAAAAATGTTCCAAATGCATCGATTCGTCCGAAACGATTTCCAACGTGACGCCGGGGAAAGCCTGCCGAAGTTCCTCGCGGCTGTGTTCGCGAAGAAGTGCGGCAACCGTCGGGCTTGCGGCAACCGTGAAACGCTGCTGCGCACCGGCTCCCTCGCTCACGCGGGCGATCAGCGCGGAGCGGATTTTAAGCGCAACGGTTTCCGCATTGAGCACTTTGCCCGAGCCTTTGCAGTAGGGGCAGGTCGTTTGCAGCGTGTCCGCAAGGTTTGCGCGGAGCTTCTTACGCGTCAGCTCAACAAATCCGAGTTCCGTCATGCCGAGTATCACCGAACGCATCCTGTCACCGCGCAGTGCTTCGCGTAAAGTTGCAAGCACGGTTTCTTTATCCTCTTTTTCCTCCATATCGATGAAATCAATAATGATTATTCCGCTGAGATCACGCAGGCGCAGCTGGCGGGCAATTTCAACGGCAGCCTCGCAGTTTGTTTCCACGATGGTCTTGCGCAGGCTTGCTTTGCCGACATTTTTCCCCGTGTTCACATCAATGCTGACGAGTGCTTCCGTTTGGTCGATAACAAGATACGCACCGCTCTTAAGCCAAACTTTGCGGGAAAGCGCAGCGTTTATATCGTCTTCAATACCGAGAACGTCGAAAAGGTTCGTTTCTCCGTCCCGCAGTTCGATCCTGTCCGCAAGTGCGGGATCGTTGTCCTCCGCGATCTCAAGCAGCCGATAATACTGAGTGCGATCGTTAACCACAAGCGAGCGTATATCCGCTTTCAGCAAATCACGAATCGTGCGTGAAAGCAGTGATTCCTCCCTTCGAATCAGCTTCGGTGCGGGGGAAACTTTATAAATGCGTTTCAGCTCCGCCCATTGTTCGGAAAGCATTTGAATGTCTGCCGCAATCTCCGCTTCGCCGCGCCCTTCGGCAGCGGTTCGGACAATTGCGCCCGTGCCCGGCGGATTGCATTTTTCGATTATGCCGCGCAGGCGCGCGCGTTCCGCCTCGTTCGTTATCCGCTTGCTGATGCCGATAAAATCAACCATCGGAAGGAACACAAGCAGATGCCCCGGAAGATAAATCTGAGTGCTGACCCTTGCGCCCTTTGTGCCGTGCGGTTCTTTAACGATTTGAACCATTATTTCCTGCCCGGGCTTAACATCCGGACAGACATGCGGATTTTTTTGCTTCGGCAGCACGGCTCCCCCGGGAAGCTGCTCGTTCTGCTTGTCGCCGACGTATAAAAACGCATTTTTATCCTCTGATATGTCAACAAATGCCGCCTCCATTCCGGGCAGAACATTGCTGACCCTGCCCTTGTAAATGTTGCCGACGAGCATATCGTTGCTGCGCTGCTCAATGTGAATCTCAACCGTTTTTCCGTCCTCAAGAAGAGCAACGCGGGTGCGGTACGGGTTTGTGTCAATAACAATTTGCTTATCGACAGTCTGTTTATGCACGGGCTGCGGAATTTCCGGCTCACCGATTATTTTCATGCTATCACCGTCCAATCCATTTCAATGTTTCGGCGGTTGACGCTTGAATTTGCGCTTGTGCCGAGTTTTTTGTAAAATGCACCGAGCAAAAGTTCGGGGGAAAGTCCGCCCTCCGCCGTCAGTTTGCCGCGCAAACGGAGCTTTGCGGTCCTGCCGCCGAATTCCGAAACCGAAAGCCCAAGCAGCATCGGGCGAATGTCCACGTCCTTTATTCCGCCTTTTGTCCTTTTGGAAACGATGATTTCGCCTCCGTTCAGAATTTCGTCAACGGCAGCATAAAATGCCTCCCGCGGCACGGACTCAGCGAATTCAAGTTCAATATCGTATTCGGCAGAACGCATCAGCGGCGTGAGCGAGGCTTTGAACTCTCCGGCATCAACGGCGTCAACAATGTGCACGCCCTGCGGAAGGACCGCATTCACTCTGCGCTTAAATTCCGCAGGAGAAACGTATTCCGAAAGCATAACATCAAAATACTCGCAGTCGGAAGTATAGCCCACGCTTAATGCTGTTGCAAACGAAAGCAGCGGATGCGGGTTAAAACCGTTTGAATACGCAAGCGGAAGATCGGCGCGTCTGAATGCGCGTTGAAAAAGCCGCTGCATGTCCAGATGGGAAACGAACATTACCTGTTCATGTTTATAAAACGACGCAATGATTCTCATTCCGACAGTTCCTCTCCTTCGATATTTTTGCGGGAATCTTCATTTTGAGCATGTTCCGACCCGACAGCCTTTTTGCGGATTTCCCAGACGGAATCGGGCTTGTGCATATCGCAAAGCGTGCCGCACCTGTCCCCGAAACAGCCGTTGCAGTTAAGGCGGCAGTCGCCCGTTACAATGCCTTCCCGTGAACGCAGATATTCACGCCTGAGGTAGTCCATGCCGACGACCGAATCCATATGCTGCCACGCAAGCGGTTCATCGATTCCGATGCGCCTGTTTCCGAACTGTTCCACGGTGAGCCCGTTTTCGGCAAAAGCCTCTTCCCACGCTTCCTTTTTGAACCTTTCGTCCCATGAATCAAACCTTGCACCGCGCTTATATGCTCCGATGATGACCTTTGCAAGGCGGCGGTCTCCGCGTGCAAAACATGCCTCCAAACGGCTGGTTTCCGAAAAATGGCAATTGAACTCAACCCCGCGTATGCCTTTCAGCGCGGAACGCAGCAATGCCTGTCGGCGCAGAACTTCTTCGGTTGAAATCTGCGGCTCCCATTGGAAGGGAGTGAACGGCTTCGGAACAAAAGTTGAAGCCGAAACCGTGCAGCGCAGCCCTTTGCCGCGCTTGTCCTTCGGCATTTGATAGAATAAGCGGCTGACCTTGCGTGCAAGCTCCGCAATGCCGAGAATGTCTTCATCCGTTTCTGTCGGCAATCCTATCATAAAATAGAGTTTCACTCCCTGCCAGCCCGATTCAAACGCATCACCGACGGCGCGGAGCAGATCCTCTTCGCAAACGCCCTTGTTGATAACGTCGCGCAGTCTCTGTGTGCCTGCTTCGGGCGCAAACGTCAGGCCGCCCTTGCGGACGCTCTGCATTTTTTCAAGATCATCCTTAAGGAATGAATCTATGCGGAGACTCGGGAGAGAAACCGAAACGCGATTTTTTGTGTACCGTTCAAGGATCTCCGGAACCGTTGCATGAATCTCGGAGTAATCTCCGCTTGAAAGCGAAAACAGGGAGATTTCGTCATAGCCCGTGCAGCCGAGCTGCCTGTCCGCATAATCAATAAGCGTTTTCGGCTTTCGTTCGCGTATCGGGCGATAAATAAATCCCGCCTGGCAGAACCTGCATCCGCGTGTGCATCCGCGGAAAATCTCAAGCGCAACCCGATCGTGAACGATGTTCATATACGGAACGACAAGATCACCCGTGAATTCCGCAGCATCCAGATTTCGGACGATTCTGCGCGTGATCCTGTCGGGTGCGGACGGTTCCGTCTTTACAATTCGGCTGAAATTGCCGTTTTCGTCATATTCCGCTTTATAGAATGCAGGAACGTAAACTCCTTCGATTTTTGAAAGTTCGATGAGCGTATCGCGCTTGTTCAACCCTCTCCGGCGGCATTCCGCATAAACATCCATAAAATCGTTCACAAGCTCCTCGCCGTCGCCGAAAAACATAACGTCCATGATTTCCGCAACGGGTTCGGGATTGCACACGCAGGGGCCGCCCGCTGCAATAAGCGGCATGTCCTCCCCGCGTTCGCTTGCGAGGAACGGTATGCCGCTCAGTTCAAGCACGGTCAGAATGTTCGTGTAGCACATTTCATACAGCAGCGAAAACCCGATAACATTGAATTCACGCAGCGGTGAACGCGTTTCAAGCGAAAAAAGCGGCTCGTTGTTTTCGCGCAGCTGTTCTTCCATGTCAACCCACGGCGCATATACACGTTCGCAATACGTATCCGCACGCTTGTTAAGAATATTGTAAATTATTCTTGATCCAAGGTGGCTCATGCCGATTTCGTATGTGTCGGGGAAGCAGAGTGCAAATCGAAACTCCGCTTCTGCCTTGATGCGCATATTCAACTCGCCGCCCATATAACGCGCGGGCTTTTCAACCTTTGCAATGAGCCTGTTAAGTTTATTTTTGTCCAAAATCTATATCCGTCCTTTCGGTAAGGAAAATCAATCAGCGTTTATTCGGTATATTCAGCATGTCCGGCATTTGCGGACACGGTCCGCCGTCGGAGCAGATTATTTTTCTTTATGTCGATGCGTACATATACTCAGGCTACATTATACCCTTATCAGCGGGTTTCCGCAAGTTCATACGGCGCATTTTTCTCTTTGCCGAGCAGGAAGGTAATCTTAATTATAAATATATCATATAAAGGCAAAATTTCGTCACATCCTTATAGACATTTGATACCGACGCTGTTAAAATATATATGTTGGCGGGTCTGTTTCACTGTTTTTCGCAAAAAATTGTGCATACAAATCTATTTTGCGAAAAGCGGGGTTATCCGTTCCTGCTTCAATTCTATTTTTACGGAGGTAATTGCATGAAAGCGATTAAAAAGTTCCTTGCCCTGCTGCTCACGGCGGTTATGGCATTCACCGTTGTTCCCGTTTTTGCTGCACAAAGCAGCTCCGTGCCCGAAAAGGCTCTGAGCGCGGGGCGTTTGTACGGCTATCGCGTGTTTGACGATGACGATACGCTGTCCTATGCCTGGATTTCCTTCACGGCAGACAATCCCGCCGCCGTGACCGAGGAACAGGTTGAGGAAAATGCGTTCGATGACTATACGAACATGAACTGCGGCGCATATGTAAACGGATATGTTTACGGTTTTGCCGAAAACGGGTATTTTTACCGTGTCAACACCGCCGACTGGAGCCGCGAAAGGCTTTTTGCCGATGCAAGCAGCTATAACGGTTGGAGCGATATGACTTTTGACTACACGACCGGCAAGCTGTATGCCGTTGCATACAACCTCCCGTGGGACTCCGGCGATGATGAAACGGCAATCGAAGCAAGCTTTCTTGTCACCATCGACCTTCTCACATACGAAATCACTCAGGTAGCACAAATCACAACCGGCATTTTGACTCTTGCGGCGGATGCACAGGGCGAGCTTTACGGCATTGCAATGGACGGCTGCCTGTACCATATCAACAAGCAGGACGGCTCAACACGAAACATCGGCAGCACCGGCCAAGTTGTATCCTATGCGCAGAGCATGTGCTATGATTACAACACCGACACCATGTATTGGGCTCTCTGCAACATCTCTCAGGGCGTGCTTTGCAGCGTTAACCTCGAAACCGGCGCCGCCTCGCGTCTCGGCATTATCGGCGGCAACACCGAAGTCGTGTCCCTTTTTGCCGTTCCCGAAAGTGAACCCGTTGTTCACGTTGAAAGCGTTGATATCGAACCCGCCGAAGCAAGCATTGACGTTGGGCTGACACTTCAGCTCTCCGCCTCCGTTTCGCCTGAAAATGCAACCGAAAAACGTGTTTCATGGTCAACTTCCGACGCAGGCATTGCAACAGTCAACGAAAACGGCGTTGTTTACGGCAGCACGGCAGGCACGGCCGTTATCACCGCAGCAAGCCTTGACGGCGGCATTATCGGAACCTGTACAGTAACGGTCAATGCAGCAGCATCAAGTTCTGATTATCAACGGGTTGACACGCTTGAAAGCGGCGGAGATTACCTTATCGTCACCCGCGTCGGCGGTCAGGCATATGCGCTTGTCAACCGCAACGCTTCCCCGAACAATTTTGCCGCAATGCTCGTTCCTGTCGTTCTCTCGGCGGACGGCGAATATGTTCTTTCCCCGCTGGACAGCTCCGAATCAATGGATGACCTGCTTTGGGCGGCAAACGGCGATTATACAAACGGCTTCTCCTTCCGTTCCGTCGGCAGCGGTCTGTATTTTGCCGGTCTCACCTACTGCAACTGGACTGCAATAAACCAAACCGAGGATCTTTGGCTCCCGCTCGAACATACCGACGGAGGAACAGCCAAAACCATCCTCAAATCCGTCCGCGCCGAACAAATCGACCCCACGGCAGTGAAACTTTATGCCGGCATTACGACCGGATATTTCGATTCCGTGATTTTTGATTACGTTCGCATTGCGGATGCAGCCAATGTTGAATTCTACAAATTCGGCAGCTCCGGTTCGGAATATGCCCTCGGCGATGTCAACATGGACGGCAGCGTTTCCGTATCCGATGCACTGATGGTTCTTCGCTTCACAATGGGGCTTGAAACACTTTCCGATGCTCAGCTTGAACTTGCGGATTTCAACGGTGACGGCACGGTAAGCACTGTTGATGCGCTTGACATTCTTCGCGCAGCAATTTGATGTTTGCCCGCTTAATCCTCTGTTCCGATTGATTTTTTAAGCAATTCTCGGCAAAGCCGAACGCAAAAGCTTCCCATGCGGAAGCCTGCCGTTCGGCTTTTTTTGCATTCGTGCTCAGGGAGTGCGGTTTTTTGCTCAGGCAATTGATATTTCTGCAAAAAAATGTTATGATAAGTTTGTGAATGCTGTGTTCAAATTCATACAGGACGGATAATGCATATGAAACAAATAACGGAAAAACGCATAAAGTCGCCCATGCCGGCTTATACGGCGGCGGCGTGCATAATCGTTTTCGGGTTGATTTTCCCGCTGTACAGGGTGTACGGCATTGTTCTTGTTGCCGTTATTGCGGCGGCGGCATACTTTTTTTCAAAGAAATATTTCTTTAAGGATAAGATTATTCAAGAGGAATCCGAACCCGTCTTCCGCACGGGTATCGCGGAGCTTGACGAATCCCTCGAACAGGCAAATGTGCTTATCGAGCAGCTGCGCCGGGCAAATATCAGCATCAAAAACCCCGCCGTCAGTGCGCATATCGACAGAATGACCCGCTCCGGCGACGCAATTCTTGCCGAGCTTAACGCGCATCCCGAAAAGGCAAGGAAGCTGCGCCGATTCCTGACATATTATCTGCCGACTTCCGTAAAATTCATGCAGACCTATGCCGAGCATGAAGCCGCACCCACGGGCGGCGAAAACTCCGCCGAGATCATGCGCGGCATTGAAAACAATTCCGAAACGATCGCCAAGGCGTTCGAAACAAGCCTCGACTCACTTTATGCCGGAGAAGCGTTGGACATTTCGTCCGATATCGACGTTCTTAACGGAATGGTGAACGCAAAAACGAGCATGTTCGAATGATGTTCTGCCGCGAGGCTGCATCCGTAAACGAACAGTAAAAAAACCGACTTAAAAATCAAAGCGCATTCAGCGGAAAGGAAAACAAATGGAAACCAACGACAAAACAACAGCAATGCCCACTCTGACTCTCGACCCGTTCGGCGCACAGGCTGCGGCGGAACAACAGACCGCAGCTGCGGAACCCGTCAAAACCTGCGATGAACTCATGCAGGAGAACTCCAATCTCTCCGCCGACGAGCTTGCCGCCGTTGATGCCTTTGCGAAGCAGATCGACATCACCAATTCGGCGCAAATTATGTGTTACGGCGCGGACGGACAGAAAAAAATGGCTGATTTTTCCGAAGGTGCGCTTGAAAACGTCCGCACAAAGGATCTCGGGCAGACAGGGGACATGATAACGGACCTTATCGGCGAGCTGCGCGGGTTCGATGCAGCTGCGGACGAAAAGGGCTTCTTGGGCTTTTTCCGCAAAAAATCCGCCAAAGTTTCCGCACTCAAAGCAAAATACGACAAGGCCGAAGTCAATGTTGAACGCATTGCCGGCGAGCTTGAAAAGCACCAGATAACCCTGCTTAAGGATGTTTCAATGCTGGATAAAATGTACGAAGAAAACCTGCTGTATTTTAAGCAGCTGACAATGTACATACTTGCGGGCAAAAAAAAGCTTGAAACCGAGCGCGCAACCACCCTCCCCGAACTTGTGCGGAAAGCGGAGCAGAGCGGTTTGCCCGAGGATGCTCAAAAGGCACGCGATTTTGCCGATATGTGCACAAGGTTCGAAAAGAAGATTTATGACCTTGAACTCACCCGAAACATCTCCATTCAGATGGCACCGCAGATTCGCCTGATTCAAAACAACGACACGATGATGGTCGAAAAAATACAAACCACCATTGTGAACACAATTCCCCTTTGGAAGAGCCAGATGGTCATTGCACTCGGGCTTGAGCATTCGCGTCAGGCTGTGGAAGCGCAGCGTGCCGTCACGAATATGACGAATGAGCTTCTGAAAAAGAATGCGGAACTGCTGCATTCCTCCACCGTTGCTGTTGCCGAAGAGAGCGAACGCGGCATTGTGGATATTGAAACGCTCACCGAAACCAACGAAAAGCTTATTGCAACCATGGATGACGTGCTCCGTATTCAGCGTGAAGGTCACGAAAAGCGGGTTGCGGCGGAAGCTCAAATGGCAAAAATCGAATCCGAGCTGCGCAAAAAGCTCGTTGACGTCACCGGCCTCGGCGGCAGTGCCGCAAAATAAGCCTGCATTTCAATCAATCGTTTTAAACTGTTTTATTACTGCGGAGTCGAACTCCGGGAAGGCGGAAAGATGAAATCTCTTTTCAAAAAGTTCTCAACGGCTGTCATCGTTCTTGCAGCGGTCGCCCTGCTTTCGGTGCCGCTTCTCGGCGGCGCAAGGCTTGCGGCGGATTGCGGACGAATCGAAAAAAAGTTCAATCATTTTGCGGCCGAAACCGATAAACACGGCAATAATTTCGAGTCCGACATGGTTGTTTTTGCAGCAAATGCCGAGAGCCTTTGCGATGAGGCAGCGCGCATCACGGGGGAGGATTCTCCCGCCGTGCGCAGCCTTCAAAACGATCTTGCCGAATACGAAAAGTGCGGTTCCGCATTTGAAAAATTTGATTGCTTCAAACGTTTGCTTGCGGATGCAAAGCGCGTTTATGCCTCCGTTCCGGAGGGAAGCGTTACCGACAGCCTTATGACGGCAATGGACGGTATCGAATCGGCTGATTCGCGAATTTCACGCACCTATGGGGCAAAATACTCCGAATGCATGAAATCGCGTTCCGATCTTCTTTCCGGCGGGCTGTCCTCCGCAATTGCAAAAATCTACGGAATCGGAGGGAAATAACACCGACAAATGAAATCTTCAAAGCTTAAATTGGCATCGATAATCCTTGCCGTTGTGCTGTGCCTGCTTTTGCTTTCCGCTCCTGCCGGCGCCGTCGTTCAGCCGAACAGCGACTTTTATGTTTTGGATAACGAAAACGTGCTTTCGGCAGAAACAGAAAAATACATCATTGACCGCAATCTGAACCTTGTTTCCAACTGCAAAGGTGCGCAGGTTTGTGTTGTTGTGACGGACAGCACGAACGGACAGGATATCGAGGAATATGCGACGGAGCTCTTCAACGCCTGGGGCATCGGCAGCAAGACCGAGGACAACGGCGTGCTGATTCTGTTCCTGACGGATGACGACAACTATTGGATAATGCCCGGCATCGGGCTTGAAAGAGTCCTTACCGAGCGTGTTCTCCGTCAAATCATAGATGATGACTGCGAACCCTCATTTGCAAAAAAGGATTATGACAGCGCGGCAAAAGCAACGTTCATCGCGATTAATCAGGTTGTCTGCAATTACTACAGTCAAGATCCGAACGGTTCGGGTGATTCGGATAATTTTCCGAACAACAACGGCAATAATTATTATCCGGATGACCGCCCCGATTATAACTCCGGCAGTTCCTGTCTTTCATGCGGTTCCTGCCTCGCACTCAGCTGTGCGGCATGCGGGAGCTGCGGCTCGTGTTCGGGAGGAAGTTTTATGGGCATTGTTATTGTAATCATCATCGTGTTTGTTTTCTTTAAAATCATCGCTTCCATCGGCAGAGGCGGGCGGCGTCCCCCCCGTCCCCCTCGCGGCGGAGGCTTCGGCG
>ULYR01088006.1_pt1 | contig 27063 bp, 22 predicted proteins | sample 1962341 | NCBI WGS metagenome assembly ULYR01 (sample SAMEA4835868, study PRJEB28245) | human gut metagenome | biome: gut microbiome; material: fecal sample | place: Denmark | collected 2008 | reverse complement strand
GCGTTAATCTGCTGCAATTCGGCGGATATTCCAGAGATTTTTCGTAAGTTTGTAAAGTGGCGGCGGAGCGCCTAACAAACGGCTGCCGTAGCCGCACACCGAAAACAAAACCTTAACGACCATGAAACGATTCATCGCACTGTTGGCTCTGGCCGCGAGTCTCACCTCATGCAGCGTCATGATGCAGGGCTCGCGCGACGGCGTCTCGGTAGGTGCCGCCGTAAACATATCGGCACAGCCGCCGTGGGGCCCCGCAGGGTATGCCTGCGCGCCATACTACTACTTTCCCGACTTCAACATCTACTACGACGTAAACCGCGCCCTCTTCTACTACCACAGCCACGGAAGGTGGGTATCGGCACACAAACTGCCGCCAGATGTCGGCCCGCACGACTTCTACAAATTCTATAAGGTTGTGCTCGACGTACGCGACCCGTGGCTCTACAACCGCGCACACCGCAGCAAATACAGAAAGTATCGCGGCATACACACACAGCCCGTACTGCGTGATGCGCCCGGCTATAAACATAATCCCCGACCTGTGGCTCCGCCGCAGCGCCCCCGCCGCGGGGCGGCAACGCCACACCGCAACAATGGCAACACGGTGCGTGACATGCGCAACAACAACGTCCGGCCCGACTACGGACAAGGCTCGCGCCGAAACAACTTCACACAGCCAAACAAACAGCAAAAGCAACAGAAGGCAGCGCCCCAGCGTCCGAAAAAGGAACAGCAAAGCTCGCGCGGCAACGGCAATGCCAAAGCTTCGGGCAAGCGTTCAACGGGATCTCGCGGCAGATAGAGTTAAAGAGCGGTCGCAATGCAAAGGCCGCAGATATAAAAAAATGTAAAACCACAAAAAAGGAAGATCATGAAAAGGTTCATATTGTTATTGGCTGTGCTCTGCATCGGTGTGCAGGCACATGCAGGTCTTGTACCGAAGGCCAAGATAGGTATCAAGGCCGGATGGAACTATCAGGCCAACAAGCTTAAGGGGGCGAAGGATTTCGATTTCAACTCTGATTCGGGATGGTATGCAGGCTTGCAGAGCGAACTCACATGGGGAATGCTGGGCATACGCCCCGAACTCATATATTCGCGCAACACGTTCGACGTGGCAGGCCCGACGGGTATCGACGGCAGCGTCAAGATGAATACGCTCGACCTGCCAGTACTGTTGCAGCTGCGTTTTCTCGGATTTCTCGCCATACAGGTCGGCCCGACTTTCAACCTCATGACCGATGTCGGGGGCTCGACGCAGGATACCAAGTGGAGAATCGACCGCCCCACGATGGGATATGCCGCAGGTGTGGATGTACGTCTGTGGAAACTCAACGTCACGGCCCGCTACAACGGCTCGTTCAAGAAGAGCGAGGTGCTCGGCATAACCACCGGCGAGAACCGTATCTCGACATTCCAGCTCGGCCTCGGATTCTTCTTCTGATTATCCCCAAAAAGGCATACAAAGGCGGCGGAAGAGACTCTTCCGCCGCCTTTTACATCTTTACCGCATCATTGCACGTCACGCCTACTCCATCATCTCTATCCCTATCGGTTCGAGAGGCGGATCTTCTCGTGATAGAAGAAGTTCACCACGACGGGGCGGCCCTTCTCCGAGCGTCCGTACGGCAGGTCATTCACGCGATACGGCAGTCCGTTTGCTGCGGCATAGGAGGCAATCCGAGCCTCAAGCGTCTGCCAGTAACCCATGTCCTTACGGTTGTATATCGCTTCATAAAGAGGCACGAGTTCGGGGTATTTTTCACGTATGTATGACATGATCGTCGGCTTGAACTGCCCGCGCAGATTGAGATTCTCCAGCCACACCAGATCGCATATATCCCTCACCCGGTCGATGATGGCCTCGGCATCGGTGATACCGGGAAAGATGGGCGATACGAAACATACGGTACGGATACCCGCCTCATAAACCTTCCGCATGGCCTCCAGCCGCCGCTCGATGCTCACCGCACGGTCCATGTCGGCACGGAACGCCTCGTCGAGCGTATTGACCGACCACGACACCGTCACGCGCGGGAACTCGCGCAGCAGATCCAGATCACGCAGCACAAGATCCGACTTGGTACATATCATAATCTCGGCCGTCGTACCGCGCAACTGCTCCAGCAGGCGGCGCGTACGCTGGAAATGCTCCTCGTAGGGGTTGTAACCGTCCGTCACTGACCCGATGACCACCCGCTGGCCGTCATATTTGTGGGGGTCGGCTATCGGCTTCCAATGTTTCACGTCGAGGAACGTACCCCACGGCTCCGTGTGGCCCGTAAAACGCTTCATGAACGAAGCGTAACAATACTTGCATGCGTGGGGACACCCCACGTAGGGGTTGACCGAATAGCCGCCCACGGGCAGCGACGATCGGGTCATGACGCTCTGCACGTCGATGTCGCGAATTATCTCCTCTTCCATACTCTTTGTTTGAATGCTTCGGGCAACTCCTGTATCATGCCGCTCTCGCCCATGATCGGCAACAGATCCTCTTTCATAAATATAGGTACCCCCTGACGGTGCGCCTGCTCGACTATCTCCGACACCCACTCGACATGTGCATCTACCCTCCCGCGACGACGGCCGGTCTCGGTGCCTATGACAATCCACTCCACACCCGCCAGATCGAGTTCGCCAACCGGACCGAACAGCGGTTCGAAGGTCACATGATAGTGCCGCGCCCGCACTCTCTCGCGCAAAGTCGCAATACGCTGTTTGTCCGCGCGGCATGTGACCGTAACCCCCATCCACACATTATCGTCGTCAATACTCATATCGAGCCGCTCGGGACGCTTCGTCAAAAACAGATAGGCATGCTGCGGGTTACGCCCGATGCGGTCGAATATCTCCTCGTTCCACTCGGGCCGCCAATCCGACAGGTCGCTCATGCCCGTCATAAGGTAATTGTGCGGCTCGGCCGAGTCGATCAGACGCAGCTTGCGCGGCATGTACTCCGGCGTGGAAAAGTCATCCGTCATGTGGAATCGCCGGCACGTATTGCGCGCATAACAATAAACGCACCCAACGGAACATCCTACAACGATATTCAGATTACGGATCAACGATTTGATGCAAACGCTCATAGCCATATAATTTCGGGTCGGGCGAAACATTTCGATTCCGCTGTTGCAAAGAAAGCGAGTTTTTACCGCGTACCACATACCCGAAAATGACGCAGACATGCCATTTTGATAAATCAAAATCATATCTTTGTCCCAACCAACCGTCTGCCAGATGAAAAACACAACCTTTCCCGAGAAACTTGTCTACGTACCCTTCAGCAAGACACAATGCGGTGTGGACTTCTACATCAACACGGGTCGCAGCGACGAGATAAGCGGCGTGCTGACCGAACACAGTGCCTTCCGCACCGACTTCTTCGAGTTCTTTTTCTTTCGCAAGGGCTGCGGCACACTGCTGCTCAACACGCGGCGGATAGAGCTCCATGACGGCATGGTGCTGCTGTTGTCTCCGCACCAGCAGCAACGATGGATTACCGACGAGACCCGACTCGACTACACGTTCCTCATCTTCCGGGAAGACTTCATGCGGACGTTCCTTGTAGACAAATTTTTCGTTTACAGGCTTTTATATTGCTACCAAACCGACACCCCGCCATATATCGACCCCGCACGGGAGGATTTCGACGAATATGTCCGACTGCTGACAAAGATCAAAAATGAGTTGCGGCAGCCGACATTCGACAGCTACAACATAATCGTCTCGCTGCTCTATTATCTGCTCGCAACGCTCAACCGCGTATATGCCGCCGCATACAACCTGCCCGCAGCCATGCCCAAGAACAACTATGCCTTTCGGTTCAAGGCGCTGCTCGAACAACACATACGCGAGGTGCAACGCGTCGAGGAGTATGCCGACATGATGCAGATAAGCCGTGTGACGCTCAACCGTGCCGTCTCGGATCAGTTCGGCGTCACGGCCAACCACCTGCTCAAACAACGTCTTCTCGAAGCGCTCAAGAACGACTTCCTGTTCGGAGGCCGCAACGTAACCCAACTTGCCGACGACTACCGTTTCTCGAATCCGAGCCACCTGATGCGCTTCTTCAAGCAGCAGACCGGAAAGACCTTCTCGGAGTACCACGATGACTATGAACACGGTATTTGCGAGTAGCGCCAATCACACTCGACAATACGGAACAGGCCCTGCCGCACTACGACAGGGCCGATCTCTGATCTCTATCGAATATTCGTCCGTTAACGGTTCCTGTACATCTCGTCGTAATACTTCTCGTACTCGCCCGAGGTGATGTTATCCATCCACGCCTGATTGTCCAGATACCACCGTACCGTCTTCTCGATGCCCTCCTCGAACTGCAGGCTCGGCTCCCAGCCAAGCTCCCGTTGCAGTTTCGACGAGTCGATCGCATAGCGCAGGTCATGGCCCGCACGGTCCGTAACGTAGGTGATAAGGTGTTCGCTCGTACCCTCCGGATTCCCCAGCAGGCGGTCTACCGTCTTGATGATAACCTTGATCAGGTCGATATTCTTCCACTCGTTGAAGCCGCCGATATTGTACGTATCGGCCACACGCCCCTTATGGAATATGAGGTCGATGGCGCGCGCGTGATCCTCCACATAGAGCCAGTCGCGCACGTTCTCGCCCTTGCCGTAAACGGGCAGAGGACGACCGTGGCGGATGTTGTTTATGAAGAGCGGGATCAGCTTCTCGGGGAACTGGTAGGGCCCGTAGTTGTTCGAGCAGTTGGTCACGATCGTCGGCATGCCGTACGTGTCGTGGAACGCACGCACAAAGTGATCCGACGAGGCCTTCGATGCCGAATAGGGCGAATGGGGATTATACTTCGTATCCTCGTAGAAGAAGTCGCAGCCATAGGCAAGGTGATGCTCGCTCGACGAGGCCGTTGTCGTGAACGGCGGCTTGATACCCTCTGGATTCGTCAGCTCCAGAGCTCCGTAAACCTCATCCGTCGAGATGTGGTAGAAGAGCTTGCCGTCCCACGCCCCGTCCCAATACTCGCGCGCTGCCTGCAACAGAGACAGCGTACCCAGCACGTTCGTGCGCGCAAAGGTGAAGGGATCCTTGATCGAACGGTCCACGTGGCTCTCGGCAGCAAGGTGGATAACGCCGTCGATCGAATACTTGCGCATGATCTCCCGAACGCGGTCGAAGTCACAGATGTCAGCCCGTTCGAAGACGTAGTTCGGACGATCCTCCACATCCTTCAGGTTGGCCAGATTGCCCGCGTATGTCAGTTTGTCGAGGTTGACGATACGGTAATCGGGATACTTGTTTACAAAGAGGCGCACGACGTGGCTCCCGATAAAGCCCGCACCGCCCGTGATCAATATGTTGCGTTTCATTGTTGCTCTGCCTTTTTCAATCTACCTATACAATACTCCATCGACTCGCGCCAATGGGGAATATCCAGACCGAACGTCTGCTTGATCCTGCTCTTGTCCAGAACCGAATAGGCCGGACGCTTCACCTTAGAGGGGAACTCGTCGCTGTGGCACGGATGGATCACACACGCGTCGTGTCCCGCCGCGCGGGCAATCTCCACGGCGAAGTCATACCACGAGCATACCCCCTCGTTCGAGAAGTGGTAAACGCCCTCGTTACCCTCATAGAGGCCGCCCTCGATGATCGTAAACAGGGCGATGGCCAGATCCCCGGCATAGGTCGGACTGCCCACCTGATCGAACACCACGTTCAGCTCGGGCCGCTCCGCCGTCAATCGAAGCATCGTCTTAAGGAAATTGTTGCCGTACTCCGAATAGAGCCACGCCGTACGGACTATCACCGCACGGCATCCCGTTGCCTCTACGGCCTGCTCGCCGTGCAGTTTCGTACGTCCATACGCCCCAAGCGGTGAGAGCGGCATATCCTCCCGACGCGGGGTATTCCCCTCGCCGCCGAAGACATAATCCGTCGACACGTGAAACAGAACGGCTCCCGTCTGCTTGGCCGCCTCCGCAAGATTGCGCACGGCGTCGCAGTTGATCTTCTCGGCCGCAGCCTCGTCATCCTCCGCACGGTCGACATTCGTATAGGCCGCGCAGTTGAGTATAACGTCATAACCCCCGGCCTTGACGCTTGCCATCACGGCCGCTGCATCCGTTATGTCCAGCTCCGCGACATCCGTAAAGGTATATTCGTTGGGCGACGCCGTCCCCAGACGGCGCATCTCGCGACCCAACTGTCCGTTGGCGCCCGTAACCAGCACCCGTTTTATTCCGTTATTCTGCATAGTAGTCAATATTATAGTCGAACAAATCCTCGGCATCGCGCAACAGAGGGTGTGCGCTGTCCTTGGCCGAGAGAATCACATCCTCGGGCGCAATACGCCAGTCGATGCCGATCTGCGGATCGTTCCACGCGATGGCACCCTCCGACTGCGGCGCATAGAGATTGTCACACTTGTATTGGAACACAGCCTCCGCGCTCAACACCGAGAATCCGTGTGCGAAGCCTCGCGGCACGAACAGCTGACGCTTGTTCTCGGCCGTAAGCTCCACGGCCACATAGCGTCCGAACGTAGGCGAGCCGCGACGTATGTCTACGGCCACGTCCAGCACAGCCCCCTGAACGACACGTACGAGTTTCGACTGCGCATGGCGACCCTTCTGGTAGTGCAGTCCGCGCAGGACACCGTAGCGCGACTTGCTCTCGTTGTCCTGAACGAAACGCACGGGACGCACCGCCGCATCGAACTTCGCCTGCGACCAGCTCTCGAAAAAATATCCGCGATCGTCGCCGAAAACATCCGGCTCGACGATAACAACGCCCTCTATATCGGTCTTTATAACATTCATTGCCTATTCCCCCCGTTTAAGTTCGTCGATCACTTTCAGAAGGTACTTGCCGTACTGGTTCTTTATCATGGGCTGTGCCAACGCCCGCATCTTCTCTTCCGAGATCCAACCGTTGCGATAGGCTATACCTTCGAGACAGGCGATCTTCAGGCCCTGACGCTTCTCGATGACCTCGACGAAGATCGAGGCCTCGGCCAGAGAGTCGTGTGTGCCCGTATCGAGCCACGCAAAGCCGCGCTTAAGCGTACACACCTTCAGTTCGCCGTCCTGAAGGAAACGCTGGTTGACGGTAGTTATCTCCAACTCGCCGCGCGCCGACGGCTTGATATGCTTCGCCACATCCACAACCTTGTTGGGATAAAAATAGAGGCCCACAACGGCATAGTTCGACTTCGGGTGCTGCGGCTTCTCCTCAATAGAGAGGCAGTTGCCCTCCTTGTCGAACTCCGCTACACCGTAACGCTCGGGATCGTCAACCCAATATCCGAAAACAGTGGCTTTGCCTGCCTCGGCATTACGCACCGCATCGCGCAGCATATCCGACAGGCCTGCACCGTGAAAGATATTGTCCCCCAATACCAGACATACGGAGTCGTCGCCCACGAACTTCTCGCCTATGATAAACGCCTGCGCAAGACCGTCGGGCGACGGCTGCTCGGCATACGAGAAACGCACGCCGTAATCCGACCCGTCTCCCAGAAGCCGACGGAACGCCGGAAGATCCTGAGGCGTAGATATTATCAGTATATCCCTGATACCCGCAAGCATCAAAACCGACAACGGATAATAGACCATCGGTTTGTCATAGATGGGCAGCAACTGCTTGCTCACACCCTTTGTTATGGGATAGAGACGCGTGCCGCTGCCTCCTGCCAATACGATTCCTTTCATTTAGCCTATGTGTTATATTTCTGGATGCCGGTCTGAGACTATACCGACCACAGATTGTGCTATTGAAGAGAGGTAATTTCTATCATACAGATCACGGAACTTCCATCGTGAATCGATCATGTTTCGGATCTTGGCCATACGCTGCTGCCACAGATTGGATATTCCGGATATGCGGCGGCCGCCGTCGAGCGTATCGCGCAAAAGACGCGCAGCGAACCGCCCGTCACATTCAAGCTCCGTCCCCGACAAATCGAGCCCGAGATACATTACGCATACGGCATTCAACGCTGCCACATACCGCGAGGCTCCAACCTGCTCGCACCGTCGGTTGAACTCGTCCCAATCGACACTCTCCCGCTCGGCATTGACAAAGCACGTCCAGTCGCACAGATGGCGCAGACGTATACCTTCATAAAGGAAATGGCCCAACGCATGCATTGTCAGGAACATGGCATGGAACTGACTCGACGGATAATACAAGCGGCCGCCCTCCATGTTGCTGTCACTCGCTATCACCTCACGCAGATAACGTTCCAGCCGCTTATGGCGTTCGTTCCCGCGTATGGCAAGAAAATAGCGGTGGTTCTCAACCTTGAGCCCATTGTACGTCAGCACCGAGTGGCGGTAGTCGTGCGGATCGAACGTTGCCCCGAACGATACTGCCGCCCTGTTTCCGCGTTCGAAGCCGCCGTCGAGCCAGCAATCGAAATCACCGCTTTCGCGCAACTCCGGCTTCGGATAATAATGGCTCAATGACAAACCCTTCAGGCAATATGTCTTTATGCCGGCCTCGGCCCAACGGTCCGTCAACTCCAAGATCTTGGCCTTACGGTCATTATAGCCCGCAGCTATCATACTCGCACCGACACCCCACTGCAAACGCAACTCCCGCGGCGGCCACAGAGCCTTGTCCAAACGCTGTACGGCGTCCCATACCAGAGCGCACACGCCTCCGCGCACCGCAGCGTCATATACACTTCGCCACTCCTCGGCCGACAACGCTCCGCACGAAAGAACCGTATCATCATCGTTACAACCCTTCGCTATGGCCCGCGCCGTCAACTCCAAAAGTACCGTGTACGTCTTATTAATATCGGCAACCATACTCTCTTTTTACAAAACACCGCCCGAACAAACTCCGGCAGTTACTCCGTACGACCCGGATATGCCTCCAGAGCACGTCCGAGAATATACAGGGCCCTGCGCAGGTCCTCCTTCTTTAGGACATAGGCTATACGCACCTCGTTGCGCCCCTTCGTAGGGTCGGTATAGAATCCCGATGCCGGCGCCAGCATCACAGTCTCTCCCTCGTAAGAGAACTCCGACAGGCACCACGCACAGAACCTGTCGCTGTCATCCACCGGCAGCCGTGCCACCGTATAGAACGCACCCATGGGTATGGGCGAATAGACGCCCGGAATCTTGTTCAGGCCGTCTATAAGGCAGTTGCGGCGCTCGATGTACTCCTCGTACGTATGTATCATGTACGAACGCGGAGCATCTATCGACGCCTCGGCCACAATCTGGCCTATGAGCGGCGGGCTCAGACGCGCCTGACAGAACTTCATCACCGCATTGCGCAGCTCGCGGTTCTTCGTTATCAGCGCACCGATACGTATTCCGCACTCCGAGTAACGTTTCGACACCGAATCTATAAGTACGACGTTCTGCTCGATACCCTCAAGATGGCAGGCCGAAATATAAGGCGAGCCCGTATATATGAACTCGCGGTAGACCTCGTCCGAGAAGAGGAACAGATCGTACTTCTTCACCATGTCGCGTATGCGGTACATCTCCTTGCGCGTATAGAGATATCCCGTCGGGTTGTTCGGGTTGCATATCAATATGCCGCGCGTACGCTCGTTTATCAGCTCCTCGAACCGCTCCACCTTCGGCAGCGCAAACCCCTCCTCGATCGAGGTCGAGATGGTACGTATGACCGCACCCGCCGAGATCGCAAAGGCCATGTAATTGGCATACGCCGGTTCCGGAACGATGATCTCGTCTCCCGGGTTCAGACACGACATGAAGGCGAACAGCACAGCCTCCGACCCTCCCGTCGTGATTATGATATCCTCGGGCGTGAGCTTTATCTGGTACTGGTCGTAATATCCCACCAGCTTCTCGCGCAGCGACCGGTAACCGTCGCTCGGACTGTATTCCAACTCCTTGCGGTCTATGTTGCGCAGCGCATCCAGTCCCTGCTGCGGCGTCGCCAGATCGGGCTGGCCTATATTGAGGTGGTAAACCTTCACGCCGCGGCGTTTGGCGGCATCGGCCAGAGGTACCAACTTGCGGATCGGTGACTCGGGCATCGCAACCGCTCTGTTCGATATTTCGGGCATAAATAAAACTCTAATCCGTTAATAAAAAACTCGGTGCCGAAACTCTCTCCGTTCTGCCATACGCTCGGATCCTCACGGTCCGTCTCCAGTCACCTGTATCTGTTTACACTCTTTTAACTGTTTCTATCCTATACGGTCATATCCGCAACACTATCCTATGCGGTGATACTCTATGCCGTACTCCGCCAGCTCGCGACCGTCATATATGTTGCGGCCGTCGAACACCACGGCACGGTGCATCGCCTCACGGACGTTGCGCCAGTCGGGCATACGGAACTCCTTCCACTCGGTCAGCATCATCAGCGCATCCGCCCCCGACACGACATCATACATGTCGCTGCCGTAATATACGGCCGTGCCGAGTCTGCGGCGGCACTCCGCCATCGCCACGGGATCATATACTCTCACGTGACACCCCGCTTTAAGGAGCAGGTCGATGGTCACCAGCGACGGCGCCTCGCGCATGTCATCGGTCTCGGGCTTGAAGGCAAGCCCCCACAGCGCCACGGCACGTCCCGCAAGGTTTCCCTCGTAAAAGGCATCCAGCTTACGGAACAGGAGACCCTTCTGACGTTCATTCACGCGCTCGACAGCCTCCAGCACCTCCATGCGGCAGCCATGCTCCGCGGCCGTACGTATCAGTGCCTTCACATCCTTCGGGAAGCACGACCCGCCATAACCGCAACCCGCATAGAGGAACTTGTTTCCTATGCGCGTATCCGTCCCGACACCCTTGCGCACCATATTCACGTCGGCGCCGACCTTTTCGCAAAGGTTCGCAACGTCGTTCATAAACGATATTCGCGTTGCGAGCATCGAGTTCGAAGCGTACTTTATCATCTCGGCCGACGCTATGTCGGTAAATATCAGGCGGTCACTTACCAGCATGAAGGGTTTGTAAAGGCGTGCCATAATGGCTCGCGCACGCGGGCTCTCGACACCAACCACAACCCTGTCGGGCGACATGAAGTCCTTGACGGCGACACCCTCCTTCAGGAACTCGGGGTTCGACGCCACATCAAACTCAACCTCCACACCACGACGAGACAGCTCTTCGGCAATCGTACGCTCCACAAGACGCGTCGTACCTACGGGCACGGTGCTTTTGGTTGCGATCACGGCGTAATGGTCCAATACCTCGCCCACACGGCGGGCCACAGCCATCACATTGCCCAGATCGGCGCTGCCATCCTCCGCAGGAGGGGTATCCACACAGCAGAAGATAACCTCGGCATCCGACCCACACTCCGCCAGATCGGTCGCGAAGTGCAGGCGTCCGGCACGGACATTGCGCGTCACGGCCGCCTCGAGACCGGCCTCATATATCGGCATCACGCCGCGGCGCAGCCGGGCAATCTTCTCGACATTGGTATCGACACACGTAACGGTAATACCCATATCGGAGAAACATGCTCCCGATACCAACCCGACATAACCCGTACCGACGATGACTATATTCATATCCGCAATTGAGCATCCTCCGGCCCGGCCGTCAGATGCTGTCCAACATATTCTGTATCTTCAAAAGCACACCCGAACGATGTACACTGTGCTTTGCCACCCATGCCTGCATACGGCCGTAAAACTCCGGATGGCGGCGTTCGATATAATCCACGCCGTAATAGAGTCCCCACGTCAGCACGATGGCCGTTGCGGCCGTAACGTACAACTGTGCCTCCGCGCTCAGGTCAAACGTATTGCAGAAATGCCATGCCACAACCACAAGCCCGTTGAGAATCAGTATATTCACCGTCGTCATCACATGGCTGCATCCCAACTTGATGAACATATGGTGCAGGTGTGTCTTGTCGGGGCTGAAGGGCGAGCGGTGCTTTGCCATGCGCGCCGTCATCACACGCAGCGTATCGAATACGGGTATGGCAAGCACGGCAAGCGTAAAGCTGATGGTGCTGCCCGTAATGTAGTCGCTGCCCGACTGTATCACACGCATCACATAGAGCGAACAGATGAAACCCAGCACAAGCGAACCGCCATCGCCGAGGAACATCTTGTATTTCTTGCCGAAGACGTTGTGCAGCAGGAACGGAATCAGACTGCCGAAAAGCGAAAAGGCCAATACGGCATACGACACGTCGCCCATACGAAGGAAACATATTCCGTACAGCAGCGAAGCGAACATTCCGTAACCCGAGCACAAGCCGTCCACGCCGTCTATAAGGTTTATCGAGTTGATGATACCGACACATGAGACAAGCGTCAGGGCTATTGCCACGCCGAGCGGCAGCTTGTATACGCCCCACAATCCGTGGAAGTTGTCGATATATATGCCGCAGAGGAACATCATCATGCAGACGGTGAATATCTGCAGCGCAAAACGTGTCGTCGGTGACAGGTCGAGGATATCGTCCCCGACACCGGTATAGAGCATGACCATCATCGCTACGATCAATTCGAACTGTATGTTCATACCCTTGGTATAATACCCCGCGACGCCTATGCCGAACATAAGGCCGAAGAAGACGCCCACGCCGCCCAATACGGGAACCGGCACCTTGTTCAGTTTACGTGCATTGGGATTATCAACTATCTTCTTCATTTTGGCGATCTTCACCAAATGAGGATGGATGATAAATACCACGAGCGATGCGATGAATATCGGCAGCGCCACCGTCAATAACATACTCTCCATAATTAACCCCCGTTATTATATCGAATATAATATCCTAACGACTAATAATATGATTAATTAACAAATCTAATTTACCGAATCTGCCGACTCGTCTACGCCCTCCTTGACTATACCTTTAAGCCGTTTGCTTCCGGTGATCTCGGCAACGGATGGCAACACCAGAACGGCTCCCATACCCAGCACTATGCCAAAGAACGTCCACCCGAAAAGTATCATCGCGCGCCGCGGCTTGCTCTTCTGCAACGGCACGGTAACGGGATTTATAACTGTAAGTATCGGGGTCGTCTCCTTGACGTTGATCTTCGCCTGCTCGAGCTTCGATGCCAGTTCGCTGTATAGATTCAACGCGAGCGTGTACTCGGCGTCGAGTTTCTCCAACTGCGTGCGGGCCGAATACTTCGCCGTATTAAGGTTGGCGTCACGGAAGCGCGCACGCCGCTCCTGTACATCCTCGAACTCCGCCTTGGCCTCGTTGTAACGCTCCTGCACGAAATCGAGATTCGACTGCACCTTCTCGATCTTGAACTCGGTGATATACTTCTGCAACAGCGTCACCGCAGCCTCGGCCATCTCCGCGGCAACAATGGCCTCGGGCATTGTCACCGTCAATGTCAGATAGCCGTTCTTGTCATCGAGCGTCAGGCTGATACACTCCGACAACAGTTTGTTGCACTCATACTCATCCTTTGTCAAGGTCACGATCTTGGCGCCCTCACCCTCCGAGGCCAAAGCCGAATAGTCGGGTTCGGGTTGCTCGCCGCGTATGGCGTTAAGGATCAAAAACGGCAGTCCGATGGTATATTTCTTGAGAATCTTGCCGAAACTGAGTTTATTGAACTCGTCGCTCGTATTGTACTCGTAGAAGCTGACGGGACGATCGGCCTTCTCATACGACAACTTCGTATGCATTAACTCCTTGCGAAATGTAGTGCTGTTAAGAATATTCTCATAAACATACGGCGAAAGCGCCTTCACCTCATCCATCTGGTTGAGATTTATACCGGCCAGTGCCGCCAGAGAACTCATGCGCGACGTCGAAGTCGAACTCGATGTCTGCGGCACCACATCGCAACCAGCCGTATATGCCTTGGAGCTGAAGAGCGCAATCAACAGACCGAAGACAAAGCACACGCCCGTAACCTTAAGTATAAGTTTACGGTTTACCCACATCCGCTTTATGAGTTCTATCAAATCTATCTCCTGCTCCTGCGAAGAGTCTATATTCTGATTTTCCATCTGTTCCTTCATGATATCCGTATTTCTCTTATGATTCGATAACGCGCCATTACTTTGTAAGGTTGAGCACCGATATTATCACGGCCGCCGTTGATGCCGTCGACGAGAGCAGACCCACGGCCTCAGCCCAAGTGATTGGTTCACGCTGGTTCTTCGACGGTACGATCACAATACATCCCGGGCGTATCTCGGCCGATTTACCCGAAGCCACCATACCGTTCATATATATCACGAATGACTTGTCCTTGCGGGCGCGGGTGTCGAAACCTCCGGCCGCATCGACATAGTACTTCAACTTCTTGCCTTCGCTGAAGGTAACGGAGTTGGGATAGAGTACGGCGCCCATGACACGCACGGTACCGTTGTACATAGGTACCGAGATGACATCGCCGTCACGCAACACGATATCGGCATCAGAGCCGGGATTGTTCAACGCCTCCTCAAGATTGATACCCACGGGATATACCGACTGTATCTCCACACCTGCCATGTTGAGCGAGTCCGTACTTCCGGCATTGGCCTGCGCCGCGATCATATCCTGCAGTGCCTGATTCTGTATCTGCTCCTGCTCGGTCATGCGGCGCAGAAGATAGGCACCCTCGACGAAAGCGCCGGGCGTAACATTTCCCGCAGCCGATATCACCTCCGATATGCGCATATTGCGGTGCGCCAGAGGATAGTTACCCTCAAATGCAACCTCTCCTGTCACAGTCACGCTGCTCTGGGTTATATATACCGGCGAACGGCGTACATATACCTGATCAAAGGGTTCCAGTACGAACTCACGGCCGTCTGCGACCGAAAGGCTGTCGTTCACATTGACCGTAAATGTTTCGAAGAGCTGATCGTTCACATTGAGGCTCTTGGGATCCTTTATACGGCGCGTCACAGCCACATTTGCCGTCGATGCCGACTCAAGCAGGCCGCCGGCGGCTACCAACAGATCCTCAACGGTCATATTCTCGGCATAGGGATACGTATCGGGACGGCTTACCGAACCCAATATCGAAACCGTATATGCTTCGCGCATTCCCGACTCTGCAGCCACAACAAGATAGTCATTGGGGCGGAGCGTTATGTCGGCTATTTCGCCCGACATCAACTTACCCAGATCGACGCTCTTCACCTCCAGCGACCAGTCGGGCTTCTCGCGATATAGTATGGCGCGGGGCATGAAGGCATCCTCACGCAGGCCGTCCGCACGCTCGATAAGCTGCTTGAGCGTCTTGGTCGTGCCGTCTATGGCATAATATCCCGGACGGTAGACGGCGCCCTCGACACCGACACGGTTCTCATAGCGGTCGATGCTGCCGCCGACGGAAACCACATCCCCATCCTCCAGAACGAAGTTGCCGAAATCGGCCTTGTCGACGGTAAACGAGTCATATTTTCCGCCCTGACGGCGCGTCACGCTCACCATATTGCGATTGGCCTCACCGTTAAAGTCACCAGCGAAACGGATCAGGTCGGCGACCGTCTCGCCGCCCTTCATCTCGTAGAACATCGGACGCTTGACGTTGCCCGTAATCTCAACCAACTTACCGTAAGGGGCTACCGTGATCAGGTCACCGTCACGCAACGCTATGTCACGGCTGCTGTTGCCGTTGAGTATATAGTCATATACGTCCACCTCCGAGAAGAGCTTCCCGCCGCGATATATCTTGACACTGCGCAGCGTACCCAGATCGTTCACACCTCCGGCCACATGCAGCGCATGGAACAGCGTCGCCAGCGACGGCAGCGTATATGTACCAGATGACGTCACCTCGCCCGTGATGTTGACCTGTATGCTGCGGATACTGCCCAGCGAGAGCTTCATCTGCACCGAACCATCCGCAAGACCTGCATATATGCTCGACAGAACGCTGCGCAGACGCTGCGACGCCTCCGCCACGGACAATCCGGCCAAGGTCACGGGCCCTACGTTCGAGATGAAAATCTTGCCGTCGGGCGATATTGTGCTTTCGACCGTCATCTGCGAGTCGCCCCATACGTCCACAATCACCTCATCGCCCGGGCCGAGAACATAGTTGTCGGGGGTGGCGATACTCAAATTGGGCTCGAACGTAAGCAATGCGTTTGTAAACACATCATGGCCAAAGATGCGAGAACTACTTGTACTTTCAGGCGGAACATACGCAACAGATGCAGAATCAGGAACTATAACAACAGAGTTTTGATTCTGATTTTGTTGCGCCACACTCAACGCTGCGGCATTGACCTGACGCGTCCTGTTTACGTTATTTGCCGACTCCTCGGCCTTAAGCTGGTCTATCTGACTCTGCGACAGAGTACCGTTTCTGTAGGCCTCGATAAGCTCCTGAGTGCTTTGAGCCTGCGCCGAGACGGCTACGGCCGCCGCCATCAACAGCGACAAAATCGTCTTTCTCATATAATGTAATATTCTTTTTCTTAAACTGTTTGTTTCGTTTTCAACGTCGGCCGACGCCGCAGCCGACAGCACAATATACAAATGTACGAAATTTTATCGTACAAGCCAAACTCCGCACGGCAAAGCTTTCCCGCTTTGCCGACCTTAGCCACGCCCAAACGCCTGCATGACATCCGCAAGCCCCAAATTCGAGAGCAAAACGTACAATAAAAAGGTCTATTTCTTACGTTTTGTGCTCTTCTTTCGTTTGCGCACCGACCATCCGAAGTGGCCGATCACATCTCCCAAACGGAAATACTCCCCGTGACAGTATGCCATCAGCCCCGCGCGCTCCAGATCCAGACGGCCGCTTTCACTGTCGACATAGCGCGCGTCGACCAGAACATTCACCACATCGGCCACGAACATGTCGTGCGAGCCGAGATGCAGCACCTCGCGCACACGGCACTCTATCGACACCGGGGCCTCGGCTATAGCCGGAGCCTGCACCACGCGCGCCGCCACGGGTGTAAGGCCCATCTCGGCAAACTTGTCATGGTCGCGTCCCGACCGCACGCCGCACCAGTCCGTGGCCCGCGCCAGCGACCTCGTCGTCAGGTTGATGACGAACTCGCCCGTGCGAGAGATGATTCCGTGCGACAGCCGTTCGGGCCGCAGCGAGATGTAACACATCGGCGGTTCGGTGCAGACGGTACCCGTCCATGCCACAGTCACAATGTTGTACTCCTCGGGCGAAGCGCCGCAACTGACCATCACTGCCGGCAGCGGATATATCATCGTGCCGGGTTTCCAACTCAATTTTTCGGGAACGCGATCCATTTCGGCGGCAAATATATGAATTTAATATCTTTTATTTAAATTTGCAACAACCGAAATCGCACAAAATATGAAATTTACACTATTCCCGCTTCTGCTGTTGCTGGCCGCAGCCGAAGTGCACGCACAGACCCCGCGACGCGATGCCAATGCCTATCGCCGTGAGGGCTACCGCCTCGTCTGGAGCGACGAGTTCACCACGGACGGACGTCCCGATCCCCGCCGCTGGGGATACGAGGAGGGCTTCGAACGCAACCACGAGGCACAATACTACCAACGTGACAACGCCCTCTGCCGCGACGGCATCCTCACCATCGAGGCTCGCCGCGAGAGACGCCCGAGCGCCGAATACGACCCCAATGGAAAAAATTGGGACCAGAAGGCACCATACGCCGAATACACATCGTCGTCGATAAACACCCGCGGCAAATATGCCTTCCGATACGGGCGGCTCGAAGTGCGGGCACGCATACCCGTAGCCAAAGGCGCATGGCCGGCAATATGGCTTCTCGGCACTTCGCTGCCGTGGCCGTATAACGGCGAGATTGACGTCATGGAGTACTACCACACCGACGGCATACCATATATCCTCGCCAACGCAGCATGGGGAGGCGAGAGGCCGAACCAAGCGGTATGGAATACAGGGAAAATACCATATGAGCACTTTACCGAGCGTGATCCCGACTGGGCAGACAAGTTCCACATATGGCGTATGGACTGGGACGAAACGGCAATACGCATATACCTCGACGGCGAACTGCTGAACGAGATCGACCTCGAAAAGACCACCAACCGCGGCGGACGCGGCAAGGGCGTAAACCCCTTCCACCGCGAGCAGTTCATCCTGCTGAACCTCGCCCTCGGCGGCGACAACGGCGGCCCGATAGACGACAGCGCCATGCCCATGCGATACGAGATAGACTACGTCAGAGTGTACCAGAAAGCGGACAAATAAACCACAGGCGGCGGGCTGTATGGCCCGCCGCCCGCATATATAGCGTCTGTGCCGTCACCCGCGCCATGACTCATCTGCCAGCCATGCGTCGCGATCCTCCAGAACGGGGAACTTGCGGCGGAATACCGCCAGACGATCCATGTCGATATCACCCGTAACAACCCGTTCACCCTCGCCGCACGATGCCGCAACACGCCCGTAAGGGTCTATCAGCGCCGTACGGCCGCAATAGTCGCACCACGGATCCTGCCCTGCGCGGTTCACACCCGCGACATAACACTGGTTCTCGATAGCACGCGCCCGCAGAAGCGTATCCCATACAGCGATGCGCGGTGTCGGCCAGTTGGCTGCATAGACGATCATGTCGTAGTCGCCGCGGCTGCGCGCAAAGACCGGAAAGCGCAAATCATAGCATACCTGCAGCAGGATCCTCACGCCGCGCCACTCGACAACAACACGCCGACGGCCTGCAGTATAGTGGTCGGCCTCGCCACCCATGGCAAACAGATGCCGCTTGTCATAATATTCCACACAACCATCGGGACGCACGAAATACATACGGTTAAAGTATCGTCCCCCGTCGGCTACCGCCACGCTTCCAGTAACGGCCGCATCATATCGTTCGGCCATGCGTCGCATCCACGCCACGGCCGCAGCTCCGTCATCAATCACACCCTCCGCATGCGACGGATCGACACAAAATCCCGTTGTGAACATCTCCGGAAGAACGATAAGATCTACTCGTCCCACTCCATCCGGACCAATCTTAGACGGCGTTTGAAACGCCAGCACCTCACTTATTGACAAATCATCCGCACGACGGTTTCCGCTGCTTGAGGAATCTCCTTCGCCACGGCCCAAAGCCCCAGCCAAGGCCGTCTCCGCCCGACGCATATTCTCCTGCGGCGAGCCCCACACTATATCCTGCTGAAAAAGCGCTACTTTCATCACAATACACCTTTTTTGCGGATACAGAGTCGGCAAATGAGCAATGTCCCGTATCCGCACCGTAAAGATACTAAACAAATCGTGATGTAAGCCCACTCATTCCGAGCCATTCGCCATATTATACGCCACACAAACAACTGCAGCACATACGATTAATCCATCCGAAACAAATCGGCTACCATAAAATGCCCGACCGCGCAACACCGACACGATATTTACACTACATTTGGCGGCGAATTAAACACTTGTTATCATGAAACGAAGTCTGATTGCAGTTGCCATCGGCCTTTTGTCGCTGACATCATGCGCCGACTACCTGACCCCCGAGGGCGAGATCACGGAACGCGAGATCGAGCTTCCCGCTGCAGCCGAGCGCATAGAGATAACGGACGGCATGCGCCTTGTGCTGGATGAGACCATACCCGCAGGTACGGCCATAATACGCACACACGGCAACATCCAGTCCTATATCAAGGCCGAGACCAACCGCAACCGCACAATCTTCACGGTCGACGCCCGCCGCTTCAAGAACCTCGACGTCACAATCACAACCTCACCTGCACCGTACAGTACATTTACGGCCTCAGGCGGCAGCGAGATATACTCACCCTGCATGCTGCACCTTGACCATGCCACCTTCATCGTATCCGGAGGTTCCCATGCCAAAATGGCGGCAACCTGCGACACGGCATCCATAGAGTGTTCGGGCGGGTCGGAGCTGACACTCACGGGCGCAAGCGCCAATGCCAATATCATCTGCTCGGGCGGCTCGCGCTGCTACGCCTATGATTTTGCAGCACAGACGGCGACGGTAGACATCTCTGGCGGCAGCAACCTTGAGATCACCGTAACGGAGTCACTCACGGGCGACAACTCGGGCGGCTCGCACATCCGCTACAAGGCCCCCCCCTCGTACCTGAACATCAACAACACCGGCGGCTCGACAACTTCGGCCGCGGAGTAACAGAGTGGTAACAAAGCCAACAATAACCACGCCCGACCGATTTTTCATATAGACTAGACTTAACTTCGGATTTGCTGCATTTCCTCTTTCAACGACATGACCATAAAGCATAAGGTCGTGGCAGAAAACCTGCCACGACCTTGTAAAATATAATTATAAATAGACAATGTTTTGCCCGTCAAACTACTTACGATATTTGAAATATGATATCCAAGCCCAACACATGATATTGTAAAGGCTTCGCAACAATCCCAACTTTTCAACCTTATACAGGACATTCCATTGTGGGATAATAACCTTCAATTTATTACCCGTAACAGAGGACTTACGTACCCGATAATCAACCAGGATCTCTTTATTCCCATATCCGATCTTGATCTTTTTGATCATATCCAACCAATAGACATAATCATCTCTCATGCTACCCATATCTTCATTAAAGTAAATCTTAGCCACCTTTGAGGTATCATAGATAGCCGTAGAAGGGAATATTGGACATGTTCTGAGCAAAGAGTTATAATTAACCGTATCTGGCACAATAAACGGACTCAGTATCTCCTCCTTCGTATTTTCGTCAATCCTCCTGTATGATGAAAATACCAATGCCGCATCCTTCGATGCCATAAATCCCAATTGCTTCTCAAGAAAATCAGGATGCCAAATGTCGTCCGAATCCAAAAATGCAATATACCGTCCTGTAGCCCGTCTCAATGCAGTATTTCGAGATCCGGAAGACCCTTTGTTGACAGGACTCTCTATTAAAATAATCCGAGGATCATCTTTCGAGTATTTTTTTACCTCTGCGATTCCGGCTCCATCATCAGGAGAACAGTCATCTACGATTATCATCTCCCAATTACCGTATGATTGCGACAACACGGATTCTATAGTTTCGCCGATGAACGGGGCGCCCTTATACATTGGGGTGATGATCGAAACCAACGCTTCATCCATAAGTTCAGAAATTAGGTTATTAGCAATATTAATTATTGGCTGTTATTTTATCCGCGACATCTAAAGCTCGAGCAATCACCTGATGCATATCGTAATATTTATATTCGGCCAAGCGACCGCCAAATATAACGCGATCCTGCTGCTCGGCCAATGCTCTATACTTCTCGTACAACTCGCCGTTGCGTTTATCGTTAATCGGATAGTACGGTTCATCCCCATGGTGCCACTCTTTTGAGTATTCATGAGATATAACTGTATCGGGCTGTGCGCCAAACTCAAAATGTTTATGTTCGATAATACGGGTATACGGAGTCTCGCCATCGGTATAATTGACCACCGCATTCCCCTGATAATTAGCAACACCCTCCAACAGTTTGGTCTCAAATGTTACCGTTCGATACTCCAAATGTCCAAAACGATAATCAAAATACCGATCTATCTCTCCGGTGAAGATAATACGATCCGCTATAGAGTCAAAATAATCCCTGTCGGCAAAATAATCCGCCTCCAACCGAATCTCAGTATCCCCCAACATCTTCTCGATAAGGGCTGTATACCCTCCGATAGGAATACCTTGGTAAAGATCGTTAAAATAATTATTGTCATAAGTAAGTCTGACAGGCAACCGCTTAATAATAAATGCCGGCAAATCGGTCGCATTACGTCCCCACTGTTTTTCCGTATACTCCTTAATAAGAGTGTAATATATGTCCTTACCTACCAATGATATCGCCTGCTCTTCCAAATTACGAGGCTCAAATACCCCCTGTCTATGCAATTCGGCTATATAATCGGCACGCTGTTCCTCGATTTTAGCTTGCGCCTCTTTCGGGCTGACTACCCCCCACATTGCATAAAATGTATTCATGTTAAAAGGCAAGTTATAAATCTTCCCGTGGTAATTTGCGACAGGAGAGTTTGTATATCTGTTGAATTCGACAAACGAATTAACAAAATTCCAGACCCGCTTATCACTCGTATGAAAGATATGAGCGCCATATTTATGGACATTTATGCCGTTGACATTTTCGGTGTACACGTTTCCTCCGATATGCGCACGCTTATCTATAACCAAACAACGTTTACCTGCCTTAGATAGGCAATATGACATTACAGCTCCGAATAAGCCCGAGCCAACAATTAAATAATCGTATCTCATATAATGGTTATTTTATGTATTGAAGATGCCTTGTAAATATTCCTCTGATGCCGTCGTACCAAGAGGCCAAATATAATTTATACCATTCCATATCAAGCCTGCGAGTAATTAGGAAGAGCCACGAATATGCCAAAAAACTCTTCACCAAGGCCCCATAGCGCCCGTTCGTTTTATTGATATATGCCCAATTGCGAATTACACAAACAAATCTCAGCTTGTCTTTTACGAACGGGACCTTTACCAATCCGAAAAATATAGGTTCGGCATATCCACGATTCGCCGGATGATAAAATTTAGCCGTCAACAACGTTATCGGATTATATTTATGCTTCAAACATCTGTAATAATGCTCGTAATCATCACCCCAAATAAATAACTTTGGATTAATGTATCCGACCTCATCGACAATCTTGGCCGACAAAAGATAAAATCATACCGAACATTTACCCATAAAATCAACTGCGAAACAGCCTTAACTATATCGACTTCGACTGTAACGGGCTCCCATATCCTAATATAACATTCTTCCAGAATGGCACGCTCATCACGCCCATGATACCATCTGCTTTTTCGGCACATTTTGGGATAAGGGGCATTCCTAACGGGACGTTATTTTCTACAGCGCATAAAGATCTCAACATCTATACTAATTTATTATTCATTACGAACCCGCAAAATTAAAATTACTATCCATATACTACCAAAACAATCTCTTTTTAGAATAGGATTCAATTATATTGCAAATATAATATTTTTTTTTATAACCTGAGCATTTCCAATCAAATTAAGGATAGTACATAATAGATTTTCATGTATGAATCCCACGAGCTCAGATTATAGTATTAAAATACCCGATAATATATTGATTCTCTGTAGATACTAATCATGCTCTAATATATTTGATATTATTATCAAGATCTAATGCGGTTTTTCGTTCCCGCAACATTAAGAAATTCTCACACATTCCAAAGTATCTCATTACGCAGCAGACTATATAATCGTCGCTGTACCGTAACAGACTATCCATAAGTCTTCATACTCATGATTATTTCACAATCAGTTTTACGTTATCGGTATACCGCCCACCTCACCTCTCACGCCATCGTCAGTACCAAATACAGTAATAACCAACCGCCAGATTACACGTTTGGCAATCATAAAAGCCAAGCCGAGTATGATGCCCATGCATAATTTATAAACAGTTTTATTCGGGATCTGGAACAAACATTAATCTATGGCTATGTACGACACCTCTCAGCTATGTAAAACCCAACCCATACTCATAACCACCAACAATCCATACTACAATAGTCTAATCTTTTCCATCCAATCCATCCAACGTATCAGCCTAAAGGTTCCATTCTGATTATTGTCCGAGCACACCAACCATTCCTGCCTCCAATATCCTTTATACTTTGCCCCCTTGATATAGCTTCTATACACATTCTGTTTCTTCATATCTACAATTGATGCAGATAATGACGCAAATTTTGTTTTTTTGCTTAATATGTAATATTGGCTATCTTTGCAAAATACATTTTACAAATCCTATAAAATGCCTACGGTCGCAGAGAATAATAAACGGATAGCAAAGAATACAGTGCTACTGTATTTTCGTATGCTGCTTATCATGCTTGTTAGCTTGTATACATCCCGTATTGTATTAAGGGCTTTAGGTGTCGAAGATTTTGGTATATATAATGTTGTGGGTGGTGTCGTAGCGATGTTCAGCATTCTGTCCGGATCGTTATCTTCGGCCATTAGCCGTTTCATCACATTCGAATTGGGTAAAAATGATTTAAACAAACTAAAAAGAGTATTTTCGGCTTCAGTAACCATACAAATCATATTAGCAATTCTGATTGTAGTCGTAGCAGAGATTATCGGCACCTGGTTTATCAATGCAAAGATGAATATCGCCCCCGACAGATTACAGGCTGCAAACTGGGTCTTTCATTTCTCCATTTTAACTTTTGTCGTCAACCTGATCAATGTTCCCTATAACGCGACAATTATTGCCCATGAAAGAATGTCCGCCTTTGCATACATAAGCATTCTTGAAGTTATGGGAAAACTTGTCATAGCCTATTTTGTACAAATAGCACCAATTGATCGTTTGATTTTTTATGCGATCCTAATGTTTGGAGTAGCTTTGATTATACGCTTCATATATGCCTTGTATTGTCGGCGACACTTCGAGGAAACTCATTACCATTTTATATGGGACAGGCAACTGCTAAAACAGATGTTCGGATTCGCAGGATGGAATTTCATCGGAACCTCGTCTTCTCTTTTAAGGGATCAAGGCGGGAATATTCTTTTAAATTTATTTTTTGGACCAGTAGTAAATGCAGCAAGCGGAATAGCAAATCAGGTATATACTGCCTTGTATAATTTCTCTACAAATTTCATGACTGCATTAAATCCACAAATTACAAAATCATATGCAAGCGGAGATTATGATTACTTGATGAAACTAATATATAATGGTAGTCGCTTCTCAGCCTACTTATTGTTCTTGATATCATTGCCGGTAATAATCAATGCAGATTACCTAATTAAATTATGGTTGGGAATAATACCCGATCATACTGTTTTATTTGTTCGTTTAATCCTGATATTTGCTATTAGCGAAAGCATTACAAGCCCATTGGTAACAGCCCAGTTGGCTACGGGAAATATAAGGAACTACCAACTTATAGTAGGTGGATTGAAACTTTTAAATTTACCTATTGCTTACGTATGTCTATATTTCGGTGGAGCTCCCAGTTCTGTATATATTATCTCTATTGTCGTGTCTCAATTATGTGTGATTGCCAGAGTATATATGCTTAGCAAATTAATACCTTTTTCTGTTATGTATTTTTATCGGAAAGTTTATATTAATATTATATATGTTATGATAGTCTCGGTCATCATTCCGGTCTCAATTAGTGCATTTCTGAATCATGGAACACTATCTTTTCTAATCAACTGTTTTACCTCTTTTTTATCCAGTCTCTTTACTATATATTATATAGGGTGTTCCAAAGATGAAAGAGCATATATAATAGGTAAAACCAGGTCGTTTATTCATAATTATTTACACAATACTAGGGACAATAATAAATCAAAAGCAAGATCTGCAAGATAATAGAAACGTTTCTATCATATTTTTGGTCCTATCTTTAAATCACAAGCAACACAATAGTAAGATCCATGTATCAGAAATGTATAATTCCATAGGCAGATCAAACTCTCTGGGCAAATATTACTAATGCAGCTTAAAATATTTACTATCATCGATATATGTCCAAGGAACAATATACTTTATAGATATTATCCGGTATAATATATGGGAGGGTGGGGGTATTAACTTTCCTATTTATTCGCAGGACAAAACTACTAAGAATATTCATTTTTTAGGATCGGCTCAAATCTGTTTCTGCCCCTTAAACAAGGCACGTACTATAATCAAACACGACCAATGCCTTCCATATAATCTCCCATGCAATAATATACATACTATCAAGTCGGGAATCACATAATATAGCTATAATCCATGATTTACTGTCTCCTATAATACAAGCTTTCTATACAAATAATATATATCAAGCCTTTCAAATAATATAAAAAAGTCCTATCTTTAATGAATTGAAAACATATACTATGAATAATATCTCAATAGTCTCAGAATCGATGATATGTTCAAATTGTGGTGCGTGTAAAGTTATATGCCCTAAAGATGCTATATCTTTTATAACGTCTCCATTAGGCAGAATGTATGCAAGCGTCAATGAGCGTTGCATCGATTGTAAAGCTTGCCTTAAAGTATGTCCATCTCTTGATAAATTTAATCTGCATTCTATTTTCGAGGACAGGTACGTTGGCAAGATCGAGCAAGTATATACAGGAAGGGCTAACGATGAACAAATATATAATAACGCACAAAGTGGAGGTCTTTGTACTGCTACCTTAAAATACCTATTTGAGAAAAAAATTATCGATGCGGCTGTCCTCTGCAAAATGAGTGCAGGGATGCCGCCGAAGACTCAAGCCATAGTCATAGACTCCGAAACTGATTTATATGAATGCCAAAAATCAAAATATGCTCCAGTCGATTTGCTGTCAATATTAAGAGGCTATTATGATAAAAAATCATTGGCCGTAGTTGGATTGCCTTGTCAAATACAAGGTATAATATCATTACAAAATATGGGGAGATGCAAAAATGTCTCTTACAAGTTAGGATTAATATGCGAATGCGTTTTAGGCTCGACATTACAAGATGTTCTGCTTTCATACCATTCTGTAAAAAGTAATGGAATTATCGAATGGAAGAAAAAGGATTTCACTTATTCAGGAAAATATTATCCATATCGAGACGCCCCTATAAGAATAAGATTCGATAATGGAGATGATGTTGTTCTGCCAAATGATTACCGTTTTGCGTTGAAAGATATGTACACATCACCACGTTGCAGGGTATGCTATGACAAGCTCAACAGTTTTGCGGATATAGTATTCGGCGATCCATGGGGTATGTCTGGAATCGACTGGCAAAAAGGAGAATCACTCGTTATAACAAGAACTTTCAAAGGGGAATCATTGATACAGGATATTATTCGGGCAAATGACATAACATTGAAACATGCTAGTTTTAATGAATTATTGAAAGGGCAGAATATCGACGAAAGGCGCAAGTCGGTTTCCGCATATTCTGTAGCTTTAAATGCGCTGCGCATAAAGGCCAATTCATATTTGTATCAACAAAAGGATGTGGCAACTATTCCCGCAAAGTATATAATAGCCGCTAAAAAAAATATAGAAGAATACATAAGCAATGAGGAACTGAGCCGAGAGGATATTATAGGGAAATCGCGCTCAATTATAAAAAATTATGTCAGGCGCAGAAAATTGAGTCGCTTATTTATTGTCAATACTTCGGTAAAAATTTACCGCGCTAAAAGT
>ULYR01038468.1_pt1 | contig 27226 bp, 26 predicted proteins | sample 1962341 | NCBI WGS metagenome assembly ULYR01 (sample SAMEA4835868, study PRJEB28245) | human gut metagenome | biome: gut microbiome; material: fecal sample | place: Denmark | collected 2008 | reverse complement strand
AGATATCTAAAATTATTAGAAAATGTAAAAGATGGAAAAGTATTTGAAGCTGGAGAAGTTAAGATTTGGAAATGCAGAAATTGTGGACATATTGTTGTTGGAACATCTGCACCAGAAGTTTGCCCAGTATGTAATCATCCAAAAGCATATTTCGAAATTAAAGCAGAAAATTATTAATATGGAAAATGAGTGCGAAAATGCGAAAATGGTGTCGGTCCTTTTTTAACATTGTTTAAAAAAGGACCGACACCATTTTCACATTTTGAACTTTTTGTGTTACCACCACCATTTTCTACTAATTTTAGCTTGAGCCTTTTCTTTTTTGGGAGATAAGAAACTTGGGCGATATTCTTGCTTCCAAAAGTGAGGAACAAAATACCCAGTTCCTCTCATATTACCAGAAGGAGTAAGAGGAGCAGTATAAGGAACTCCAAAAGATTTTATACTGCAAAGCATTGAAACATAAATAAATAATCCGACACCAATGCCCAAAAATCCAGCAGTAGCCCCTAAAGCAATAAACCAAAATCTAAAAATTCTAATGTGAAAGCCAAAAGAAAAATCTGGCATAGAAAAAGAAGCAATTCCTGTAATAGCTACAATTATTATTAATATAGGACTAACAATTCCAGCATTAACAGCAGCATCGCCTAATATTAAAGCACCAACAATACCAATAGAAGAGGCAATTAGTGAGGGAACTCTTAAACTTGCTTCTCTAATAAGTTCAAAGGCTAATTCCAAAAGAATAATTTCTAAGATTATAGGAAAAGGTACATTTTCTCTTGCTGAGAGAATCGAAAACAGGAGTTCTGTTGGCAAAAGTTCTTGATGAAAGTTGGTTATAGCCATATATAATCCTGGTAATAATAATGTAGTAATTGCTGCTAAGATTCTTATTACTCTTAAAAAATTAGCAAATAAAGGTCTTAAATTTGTATCTTCAGGAGAGAAAAGGAAATCTTCTATTGTAGCAGGTAAAATAATAGAATAAGGGTTTCCGTTTAATAAAAGAACAATTCTACCTTGAAACAAATATTTTGCACATTTATCAGGTCTTTCAGTTGATAAAACATGAGGAATACCAAATCCTCCATCATCTTCAATTAATTGTTCTAGTTCACCAGTAGAAAGCAAAGAATCAACTGCTAAATTATTTAATCTATATTTAATTTCAGAAACTAAATCGCCATTTGCAATATTTTGAAGATAGCAAACACTGCACTTAATTTTACTAATTTTTCCTATAGGAATTGTTTCAATAACAAGATTTTCGTTATTTACAATACGCCTTATAAGAGAAGTATTTGTCCTTATATTCTCAACAAAACCTTCTTGAGGACCTTTTATAGCAGACTCATTTACAGGAACACTTATATTTCGGTGTTCATATTTTTTTACATCAATATCAAATGCAATTTCGAGAGTATCAATAAATAATAAACAATCTCCCATATTAATTCCAGAAAATACATCTGAATAATTTTTTACACTAGTAACGCTATTTTGAGGCAGTAAACAATTATAAATGTAATCCGATAGAGCTCCATCAAATGGCTTGTTATATCTAAATTTACCTAGCATTAATGGCTCCAAAATAAAGTCATTAATAGATAAGGAATCAACTAGGCCATCGATATAAATAATAAAACATTTATGATTTTCATTATAAACAAACATGTTAAATTCTCGTATTATTATATCAGAACAAATCAAAGCATTATATTTACTTTTCAAAAAGTCTAAATTTTCTTTTATGTTTGCAAAAACTTTATAATTGTCTGCTGGAGAAGCATCTGTTGACACATTATTAACATTGTTATTTAAAATGGAAAAATTATAATCATTGCTAGATGAATATTTAATTAAATTACTAAAAAAATCTTTAAAACTCATATTAGTAATATTTGCAAAAAATAAAAAAATATTCAAAAAACTTGAAAAGAAAATGAGAATAATATATAATTTAAATAGTGTTGTGGAGGAATTTATGAAAGATAAAATACTTGGATTTTTATTATTTTTTATTATAGTCATGATAATTATTGTTATGGCTGGATTTGGATATGTAATGTATGCAGAAATAACAGGAGAACATCCAATAACAATTAATTTTATTGGTGATGGAGATTTATCAATATCAAAAGGGGAAAATATAAATAAAAATACAACAATAATTCAAGCAAGTGAAAGCAATTTTGGTGGAGTAAATGAGAACAACAAGACTAATACTAGCAGAAATCATAATTTATATGACCAACTTGATGAAAATGCAAAAAAACTATATGATAAATTATATGAAAATAGAGAAAATTTAAAAACTGGAACATATAAAATAGAGTATGGAAATACATTTCAAAACTTGTTATCAAGCAGTGATGGAGAAGCTAAATTGAAGAAAGAATATCAATCAGCCATAGAAGTGCTAGTATATGAAAATCCAGAGATTTTTTATATTGATGCAACAAGTATGTTTATAAATATAGAAAAAATCACAAAAATAACAGGAACAAAATACAATGTTTATATAGACAATGGAAATAAAGAAAGCTACTTATCAGAAGGATTTAATTCAAAAGAAGATGTAGATAAATATCAAGCAGAAATAAAAAAAGTGAAAGATAGTATATTATCAGTACTAGATGGAAAAAGTGATTATGAAAAAATTAAAATAGTTCATGATTATTTAGTAGACACAATAGAATATGATTCATCTGTTTCATTAGATAATATATACAATATCTATGGAGCACTAGTATCTAAAGTATGTGTATGTGAAGGATATGCAAAAGCTTTTCAATATTTGATGGATGAAGCAGGAATTGAAAATACAATTGTAATAGGAAAAGGAACCAACAGCAAAGGAAAAACAGAGAATCATGCATGGAATTATGTGAAACTTGATGGAAAATGGTATGGGATAGATACAACGTGGGATGATCCAATACTAATAGGTTCAGGAGTTCTTATTAGCAAATCAAAATATCAGTATTTTTTAAAGGGTTCAAAAACAATGAACCAAAATCATTTTATTTCAGGAAAATTTACTGATGCTGGGCAGACATTCACATTTCCAGAGTTAAGTGTAGAGGATTATGAGTAAGGAGAGTGACGTGATGATAGAATTAGAAGAAAATTCAAAAAAATTAGAAACATTAGGAACAAAAGTACAAAGTTTAGGTGATTCCCTTTGACATTTCTAAAATAGAAAAAGAATTAAAGGACTTAGAAGATGAAACTGTAAAAGAAGAATTTTGGCAAAAGCCATCAGCAGATACCTCAAAAGTTTTGGCTAAAATAAAACAACTAAAAGGCAAAGTGGAAAAATTTAAGAAGATTGAAAATGAAGTTACAAATTTAAAAGACTTAACAGAATTAGCCAACATGGAAGACGATGAAGAAGTAGCTAAAGAGATATTAAAATCAACAAAGCAACTTGAAGGCGATTTGGAAAATTTACAACTTGAAACATTGCTTTCAGGCAAATATGACAGAAATAATGCTATATTAACTTTACATCCAGGTGCAGGTGGAACAGAATCACAAGACTGGGCAGAAATGTTATATAGAATGTATACTAGATGGGCAACAAAAAAAGGATATGAAGTAAAAGAATTAGACTATTTAGAAGGAGAAGAGGCAGGAATTAAAAGTGTAACATTTGAAGTGGTAGGAGAAAATGCATATGGATATTTAAAAGGCGAAATGGGAGTGCATAGATTGGTAAGAATATCACCATTTGATGCAGGAGGAAGAAGACATACCTCATTTGCATCATTAGAAGTTTTGCCAGAAATAACAGATGATATCCAAATAGACATTAATCCAGATGATTTGCGTGTAGATACATATAGAGCTTCTGGAGCTGGAGGACAGCACATAAATAAAACATCATCAGCAGTTAGAATTACACATATTCCAACAAATATTGTAGTTGCTTGTCAATCTGAGCGTTCTCAAATTCAAAATAGAGAAACTGCAATGAAAATGTTGAAATCAAAATTATTAAATTTAAAAGAAAAAGAACAAAAAGAAACAATAGAAGAATTAAAAGGAATTCAAAAAGATATTGCATGGGGAAGCCAAATTCGTTCATACGTTTTTTGTCCATATACACTCGTAAAAGACCACAGAACAAATTACGAAGTAGGAAACGTGGAAAGTGTTATGGATGGCGATTTAGACGGATTTATAGAGGCTTTTTTAAAGGGCTAATTTGTTAATTTGGGGTCGGTGTTTTTCTTGACAAGCTGTCAAAAAAACACCGACCCCAAATTGCCACCAAATTGATATATTCTTAATATAATATAGGGAGTAGCATTTAATTAAATACAACTCTTTATATTATATTAAGAAAGGTGCAAAAGATGGAAACAATAGTAATTAAATTTGGAGGAAGCTCTGTTGCAGACAACAGCAAATTACAATTGGTTGCAAATAAAGTTATAAAATTATATGATGAAGATAATAATGTAGTTGTTGTAGTTTCTGCACAGGGTAAAAAAACAGATCAGCTAATAAAAGAAGCTGAAGAATTATCATTAAAACCTGATAAAAGAGAAATGGATACATTGATAAGTGTTGGAGAACAAATTAGTGCTAGTAAATTAGCAATTTTATTAAATTATTTAGGATATCAAGCGATATCTCTTACAGGTTGGCAGGCAGGAATTCACACAAGTGATGAAAATCAAAATGCTAAAATAGAATATATTGATTGTACGAGAATAGAAAAAGAACTAGATGAAGGAAAGATTGTGGTAGTCACAGGCTTTCAAGGCATAAATGATAATAATGATATTACTACATTAGGAAGAGGAGGTTCTGATACAACAGCTGTTGCATTGGCTGCAAGTCTAAAAGCTAAACAATGCTACATATATTCTGATGTTGATGGAATATATTCAGCAGATCCTAATAAAGTTGAAGGCACTAGAAAATTAACTGATATTTCTTATGAAGAAATGCATGCATTATCAAGTGAAGGTGCAAAAGTTTTACATGATAGATGTGTTGAGATTGGTGAAAAATATAATGTGCCAATAGTTACAGGTTCTACATTTAATAATAATCCAGGAACAGTGATATCTCATAAGTTGGAGGATTCTGGAATAAAAAGCATTGTAAAAAAAGATGTTTCTAGAGTATCTGTTATTGGTTTTGGAATTAGTTCTAGAGATGAAATTATTAATAAGATTTTAGATATTGCCAATAAAAATAGTTTAGAGATTTTTAATATTGATATTAGTAGAACGAAAATTTCAATAGTTTTTAAAGAGATGGTTAAAGATGAAATTTTACAAGAATTACATGAGGTTCTTGTAAGAACTTGATATTTGTATTGTAACGTGATATAATACTTCTGCTTATAATTTGTAATTCGCTTTAGAATTAAAGTGAATAAAATATTCAAATACGAAAAACAGGAGGTCATATTATGATTTCGATTGAAGATGTCCGGAAAGCTAAAATAACCGATTTGTATTTTGCACAAATCAAGAAAAGATTAACATGGGAAGAAGCAGAGAATGTAAAAGTGTATTCTGATGAATATCCTAATGCCAAAACTCCAGGGGATTTATTGCGAATTGCAGTTAGAAATGTATTGAGTAGTCAAAGAGTAGAAGTTACTGAGCAAAAAATTAGAGAATGTGAAGAAGATGTGAAAAAAGCAATTCTTTCTGGACTTGAGGAAACTCAGCACACGATATTACTGAAAAAGGGCGATGAATATTTTGACCTTGCAACAATGCAAATGCTGGAGGAAGAATATGAAGTCGTTGAACTTACTCCTTTTTGTATGCATGGTTCTGAAAGTGATTATAGTTTTGAGAATACAGAAAAAGGTCTTATCTTTAATCTGGAAGAAGGAGTCTTCGAAAAATATTTGAATGAGCACAGCAAAAAATAACTGAGCTGTGAAAAAGCCTTTATCTTTAAAGAGATGAAGGTTTTTTTATAAGTATTATAAATATTGAAATTAATCAGAATACCTATTGAAAAAATAAATTTATTAATATATAATTGACATGAACAAAAGTAAAAATGAAGAAAGGGACATAGGAAAATGAAAGAAAAAGGAATTTTACTTCCAATATTTTCACTTCCAAGCAAATATGGAATTGGAGACTTTGGATATGAAGCATATGAATTTATAGATATATTAAGTGAAAACAATATAAAATATTGGGAAGTCTTGCCAATAAACGAATGTAACAAATTGCCATACTCTCCAATAAGTTATTATGCAATAGAAGAAGATTACATATCTTTGGACAAATTAAAAAAAGAAAAATTAATAAAAGATGCGGAAATACGAGAAAGCAAAGATAGAGCAATATATGATGATTTCAAAGAAAAATACTATAATGAAGCATTTAGCAATTTCAGACCCAATAATGAATATTATGAATTTATAATACTACAAGAAATCAATGAATATGCTGAATTTAAAAACAAAAAAACAGGAAAAAGCAAAGAATATCATTTATTTATTCAATATATGTTATATAAGCAATGGATGGAATTAAAACAATATGCTAATTCTAAAAATGTGCAAATAATTGGAGACATGCCAATGTACCCTGTGTTTGATTCTGTAGAAACTAAATATCATCCAGAATGTTTTGAAATGGAAAATGGTAAATTTACATTTGAAGCAGGTACACCACCAGATTATTTTAATGAAAATGGTCAAAAATGGAATAGTCCTGTATATAATGTTAAAAATATAAAAAAGGACAATTATCAATATCTAATAAAAAGATTCAAATATCATTTAAAATTATTTGATAAAGTTAGAATTGATTATTTTAGAGGATATGATTCATTCTTCAAGATTCCAATCGGAAAATCTGGAAAAGAAGGATGTTATACAGATGGCGTAAGTTATGGATTTTTTGATGAATTATTTAAAGACAATAGTGTAAAAATTGAGAACTTTATAATTGAAGATTTAGGAGAAATTAGAGAAGAAACAATAAAACTAAGAGAACACTATGGATTTACAAGGCAAAAAATATTGCAATTTACAATAGATTTAGATAATTTCTATGATAGAGATAATGAAACGGAAAATGTACTTGTATTCCCTGGAAATCATGATTGTAACACAATTTATGGATGGTATAAAACACTTGATGATGACCATAAATGGAAATTAAAAGAGTTTTTAAAACGAAACAATTGTAATGATATAAATGTTAATATTGGAATTATGCAATATTTATCAAAATGTAAAGCTAAAATGCCAGTAATCATGGTACAAGATATTTTAGGATTAGATGAAAGTGCAAGAATAAATGTGCCAGGAACAGAAAGTGATAAAAACTGGTCTTGGAAATTAATTGATTTTAATGATTTAAAAGAAAGAATAAAAGATTATTAATAGGAGGAAATTCAGATGATAAGAAAAGTAGCTATATTAGCAAATGGAGGAGATGTATCAGGATTTAATGCTGTTATTAGAGCAATTATAAAAACAGCAGAAAATAATGGAATAGATTGTTATGGTTTTATAGATGGATATAATGGACTATTAAAAAACAATTTTGTAAAATTAGCAACATCAAATAATTCAACAGCTTCTGGAATATTACCAAAAGGAGGTTCAATAATTGGTTCATCAACAAATGCAAATGTATTTAATTACAAAGTGGTAAATGAAGATGGATCAGTAGAATATAAAGATTTATCTGATGTATGTGTTGAGAACATTAAAAAAGATGGATTTGATTGTATATTCACATTAGGAGGAGATGGAACTCAAAAATCAGCAAGAGATTTTTCAACAAAAGGAGTAAATGTAATTGGTGTTCCAAAAACAATTGATAATGATGTTGCATGTACAGAAATTACATTTGGATATAATACAGCTGTATCTGTTGCAGCAGAAGCCTTAGACAGATTGCACACAACAGGTGAAACACATCATAGAATAATGGTACTTGAAGTTATGGGAAGATATGCTGGATGGATAGCTCTAGAATCTGCAATTGCAGGAGGAGCAGATATTGCGTTAATTCCAGAAATACCATATGACTTAAATAAAGCAGTAGAAAAAATAAATGAAAGAAGAGCTCAAGGAAAAGAATTCAGTATAGTAGTTGTAGCAGAAGGAGCAGCACCAAAAGGTGGAACAATTACAGTTGCAAATAAAAGAGATAATGGAGCAGGTGTAGATAACAACAAACTTGGTGGAGTTGGACAAGTAGTTGCAAAACAACTTGAAGAATTAACAGGTCTTGAGGCTAGAAATACAACTTTAGGATATATGCAAAGAGGTGGAACTCCAACAGCATTTGATAGAGTTCTATCAACAAAATATGGTGCAAAAGCTATGGAACTTGCATTAGATGGAAAGTTCGGAGTACTAACGGTAATTAAAAATGGAAAATTAGACTATGTTTCATTAGAAGATGTTGTAGGAAGAAATACTAAAATAGGAGCTGTTTCAGGAAATACAGCAGAAAGTAATTTAAGAAAAGTTACTATGGATGATGATTTAGTAAAAACAGCTAGAGATATAGGAATATGCTTAGGCGATTAATAATTCACAAAAAATTCACACAATTCGTGTTGACAAAATGACACTGTGTCATTATAATTATGACAGAGTGTTATTTTTGCGTTTTGTGGGGAAACGTGATAATTAGGAGGGAAGTGATAGAAGTGCCAAAAGAAACTTTTCTAAAGCTTTCAAATGAGAAACAGCAAAAAGTGTTAGATGCTGCAAAGAAAGAATTTGCAAGAGTTCCAATAGAAAATGTCTCAATAAAAAACATTGTAGAAGATGCAGATATTGCAAGAGGCAGTTTTTATCAATATTTTGAAAGCAAAGAAGATTTGCTGGTTTATCTTTTAAAAGAAAAAGCAGAGCAAGTATCAAATAAAGTAAAAGAAAAAATCCAAGAAACAGATGGAGATTTATTTGAAACATATATTTTCTTGTATGATATGGCAATAGAAAATTTCATGAAAAAAGAAGATGAAGACTTGTATAAGCAAATATTTATAAATATAAAATCATCTGATGAAAGTATATTTGATTTAATGAAAAATACCAAACCAAAAGATGTCATAAAATATTGTGATTTGTTAAATACCAAAAATTTAAAAATAGAAAATCAGCAAGATTTTATGGTAATATGTGAAATGTTAAATGCAATTACAAGAAAAGCAATTATAAAAAATTTTAAAGGAGTTTCAAAAGAAGAATGTAGAAGCACATTTCTTAAAGAAATAGAATATTTAAAATATGGAATTATAAAAAAGGAGGATAAAAATGCTTAAAGTATTAAAAAAATTAAAACAATCATGGCTATCAGTAGTAGTTATTGTAGCATTACTATGTGTGCAAGCAACAGTTGATTTGGAATTGCCAAATTACACATCAAAAATAGTAAATACAGGAATTCAGGCTGGTGGAATTGAATATGCAGTTCCAGAAGTAATCAGCAAAAACGACATGGATTCAATACTTTTGTTTACAAATAGTGATGATGAAATATTAGAAAAATATTCAGTTGCAAGTGCAACAGATTTAACAAATAAACAAGAAAGAACTTTAAAAAAATATTTAAAAGAAGATTATAACAAAGACGAAATCTATGTAATAAAAGATTTAAAAACTGACGAGAAAGAAGCTCTTGAAGAATTGATGACAAAACCAATTATTATTTCTCAAACAGTTCAAAACAAAGAAATTTTAAAATCTATGCCACAAGAGCAATTAGCAAAAATGTTGGAAGAATCATCAAAAAAAATTGACTCAATGCAAGACTCAATAAAAACACAAGCAGCAGTAGCATATGTAAAAACACTTTACAAAGATACAAATGTTGATACAGATAAAATTCAAATGAACTATATAATGATAGCTGGTCTAAAAATGTTAGCATTAGCAGCAATTAGTATGGCATCAGGAATTACAATTATGATGTTGTCATCACGTGTAGGTGCAAGACTTTCTAAAACATTAAGAGAAGAAGTATTTAATAAAGTACTAAGCTTTTCAAACAAAGAATTGCGTGAATTTTCAACAGCATCTTTAATTACACGTAGTACAAACGATGTTCAACAAATTCAACAATTAATGGCAATGTTATTTAGAACAGTTGTATATGCTCCAATAATAGGTATAGGTGGAACTATAAAAGTATTAAATGAAAGCAACAGTTCAATGGCTTGGATTATTGGATTAGCAGTTATTACAATTATTCTAGTAGTAGGTGTATTATTTGCAATAGCAATGCCAAAATTCAAGAAATTACAAGAATTGGTTGATAAGCTAAATAAAGTATCAAGAGAAATCTTAACAGGTTTACCAGTTATAAGAGCATTTAACACAGAGAAAAAAGAAGAAAAAAGATTTGATAATGCAAATAGTGATTTAATGAAGGCAAACATATTTGTAAATACAGCAATGTCAATTATGATGCCAATGATGATGTTTATAATGAATGGAGTTTCAATCCTAATAATATGGGTTGGAGGCCATAACATTGACCAAGGTGTAATGCAAGTTGGAGACATGTTAGCATTTATACAATATGCAATGCAAATAGTAATGAGCTTCTTAATGATATCTATGATATCTATAATGCTTCCAAGAGCTTCTGTATCAGCAAACCGTATTATGAAAGTACTTGAAACAGAACCAAGCATAAAAGATAAAGAAAATACAAAGAAATTAGATCCAAGCAAAAAAGGATTAGTTGAATTTAAGAATGTATCATTTAGATATCCAGATGCAGACACTGAAATTCTTTCTGATATAAACTTTACAGCAGAATCAGGAAAAACAACAGCAATAATAGGAAGTACTGGTAGTGGAAAATCTACAGTAGTAAATTTAATACCTAGATTTTATGATGTAACAGGTGGAGAGCTTCTAGTTGATGGAGTTAATGTAAAAGATTTATCACAAAAAGAATTAAGAGATATAATTGGATTTGTGCCACAAAAAGGAGTTTTATTTTCAGGTACAATAGAATCTAATATAAAATATTCAGATGAAAATATGTCTGATGAGCAAATGATTAATGCAGCAGAAATTGCACAAGCAACAGAATTTATAAATGGAAAAACAGATAAATATAAATCAGAAATTGCACAAGGCGGAAACAATGTTTCAGGAGGTCAAAAGCAAAGGCTTTCTATTGCAAGAGCAGTTGCAAAAGACCCAGAAATATTTGTATTTGATGATAGTTTTTCAGCATTAGACTTTAAAACAGATGCAGCATTAAGAGAAGCGTTAGCACAAAAAACAAAAAATAAGACATCTATTATAGTTGCACAAAGAATTAGTACAATTCTAAATGCAGATAAAATTATAGTTTTAGATGACGGAAAAATCGTAGGTCAAGGAACACACGAAGAATTATATAAAACAAACGAAACATATAAACAAATAGCTTTATCACAATTATCTGAAGAAGAATTAACAAAAGACTTTTCAGATAAGGATAATAAAGAAAGGGGGGAATAATATGCCAGGACCAATGGGAGGACCTAGAGCAGGTCATGTAACAGAAAAAGCAAAAGATTTTAAAGGAACAACTAAAAAATTAATTGGACAATATTTGTCAAAATACAAAATCGGTTTAATTATAGTTATAATCTTTGCAGTTGGAAGTACAATATTTTCAATTATTGGACCTAAAATTTTAGGTAATGCTACAACTGAAATATATAATGGATTAGTAAACAAATTGTATGGCACAGGTGGAATTGACTTTAGGAAAATAGGAACAATTTTATTAACATTATTGGGATTATATGTCTTGAGCGCATTATTCTCTTTTATACAAGGACTTACTATGACAAGAATATCTCAAAAGCTTACATATAGGCTTAGAAAAGATATATCAGAAAAGATAAATAAATTGCCTATGAATTACTATGACAAAAAGACAAATGGAGAAGTATTATCAGTTATAACAAATGATATTGACACATTAGGAACAAACTTAAACCAAAGTGTAACACAAATTATCACATCAGTTTGTACATTAGTTGGTATTGCAATAATGATGTTATCAATTAGTTGGCAAATGACATTAATTTCACTTATAGTTATGCCAATAGGAGCTTTTTTAGTAAAAATAATTGTTGGAAAATCTCAAAAATACTTTAAGAGACAACAAGATTATTTAGGACATGTAAATGGTCAAGTAGAAGAAGTATATTCAGGATTAACTGTTGTAAAAGCATTTAATGGAGAAAATAATGCAAGAACAGAATTTGCAAAAGAAAATAATGAATTATATAGATCTGCATGGAGATCACAATTCTTATCAGGACTTATGTTTCCAGTAATGGAATTTATATCTAATATAGGATATGTAGGTGTTGCAATTGCTGGTGGATATTTAGCAATCAATGGAAAAATTACTGTTGGTAATATTCAAAGCTTTATACAATATAACAAGCAATTTACACAACCAATAAATCAAATTGCACAAGTATCAAGTATGTTACAAGCTATGGTTGCTGCAACTGAAAGAATTTTTGAATTCTTAGAGGAAAAAGATGAAGTAGAAACAGCTAAAGAAGGTGTAACAACAAAAGGATTAAAAGGCAATGTAACATTTGACCACGTAAAATTCGGTTATAATCCAGATAATATAGTTATAAAGGACTTTAATGCAGAAGTGCATGATGGTCAAAAAATAGCTATTGTAGGACCAACTGGAGCAGGAAAAACAACAATGGTAAAATTATTGATGAGATTTTATGATGTTACAGATGGTAGAATTTTAGTTGATGGACACAATGTAAAAGACTTTGAAAGAGGCGAACTTCGTCAAATGTTCGGAATGGTATTACAAGATACTTGGCTATTTGGCGGAACTGTAAAAGATAATATCAAATATGGAAAAGAAGATGCAACAGATGATGAAGTTATAGAAGCGACAAAAGCAGCTCATGTACATCATTATATCAAAACTTTGCCAAATGGATATAATTCAGAAATTAATGAAGAGTCAAGCAATATTTCAGCTGGTCAAAAACAATTATTGACAATAGCTAGAGTTATCTTAACAGACCCTAAAATATTGATTTTGGATGAAGCTACAAGTTCTATCGATACTAGAACAGAAATTCAAATCCAAAAGGCTATGGATAATTTAATGAAGGGTAGAACATCTTTTATTATTGCACATAGATTGTCTACAATTAAGAATGCTGATTTGATTTTGGTTATGGATCATGGGGATATTGTTGAACAAGGTACTCATGAGGAACTTCTTGCTAAAGGTGGATTTTATGAGAAATTGTATAATAGCCAATTTGAGGAGGAAGAAGAATAAAAGATTAGAAAAATATTATTTTAATATGGAAACAATAAAAGAAGTTATGGAATTAATAAAAAGATTAAGGTAGGAGGAATTTTAAATGAAAGAAATTAAATTAAAAATAGAAGGAATGCATTGTACAGGATGCTCAAATAGATTAGAAAAGGTATTAAACAACACAAATGGAATAGAAAAGGCAGAAGTTAATTTTGAACAAAAAGAAACAACAATAACATATAATGAAAGTCAAACAAATATTGAAAAGATAAAAGAAGCTATACAAGATGCAGGTTTTAAAGGAGAATAACATATGAAAAAAGTGTTATTAAAAATTGAAGGAATGACATGTAGTGCATGTTCATCAGGACTAGAAAAATACTTGAACAAACAAGATGGAATAATAGCCGCTTCTGTCAATCTAATTATGAATAATGCAAGTATTGAATATGACGACACCAAATTAACATTAGAACAAGTAGAAAAATTTGTAGACAAAGCAGGATTTTCAAGTGCAGGAATAGACAATCTAGAAAAAGAAGAGAAGAAAAAGTCAAATGAAAAATATAAATTAATAGGAATTTCAGTTATTTCAATATTAATATTATATATTTCAATGTCACACATGGTAGGATTGCCAGTAATACCATTTTTAGATATGATGGCACATCCTATAAATTACGCAATATCTTTATTGATATTAACAATAATAGTCTTATTGATGGGAATAGACATATTAAAAAACGGATACAAAAATCTTGTTCATAAAACGCCTAATATGGATACATTAGTAACGATAGGAGTTATGGCAAGTTTCATATATAGCATATATGGTACAGTAATGATTCTTAAAGGAAAAACAATATATGTAGAAAGTTTATATTATGAATCAGCAGCAATAGTAATATTTTTCATAAAAATAGGCAAATATGTTGAAAGCAAAAATAGAGATAAAACAAAAGAAGCACTACAGCAATTAATGAGTATAACTCCAAATCATGCAATTATAATAAGAGACGGAAAAGAAGAAACAGTAACACTTGATGAAATTCAAAAAGGAGATATTGTTATTTGTAAGCCAGGAGAAAAAATTGCGGTAGATGGTGAAGTAGTAGAAGGAACTACTCATATAAATGAATCATTTATAACAGGAGAAAGTGTTCCTGTAAAAAGAGAAAAGGGCTCAAAGGTAATTGCAGGAAGTATAAATTATGAAGGAACTATAAAATATAAGGCAGAAAAGATAGGTAAAGAATCAACCGTATCTGAGATTATTAGATTAGTTGTAGAAGCAACAAATACGAAAGCTCCAATAGCAAAAGTTGCAGACACAATAAGCGGATATTTTGTTCCAACAATTATTATAATAGCAATAATAGCATTTGCTATATGGTTTATGATTACTAAGAACATAGCAAATGCAATAAACATATTTGTAACAATATTAGTAGTAGCATGTCCATGTAGTCTTGGATTAGCTACACCTCTTGCAATAGTAATAGCATCAGGTAATGCAAGTAAAAAAGGAATATTGATAAAAACAAGTGAAGCCTTAGAAAATGCACACAAAATCAAAACAATTTGTTTTGATAAAACAGGAACTCTAACAAAAGGAGAATTGACAATTTTTAAAATATATAATTATAGTAATTTAAAAGAAAATGAAATTATCAGAATAGTTGCAAGTATAGAGAATAAGTCTGAACATCCAATAGCTAGAGCAATTGTAAATGAAGCAAAAAATCAAAAGATAGAATTAGAGGATGTAGAAGAATTTAAATCTATACCTGGTTATGGTGTTAGTGCAAATATAAACCAAAATAAATATCTAATAGGAAATAAAAAGTTAATGCTAGAAAATAATATTACAATTTCACAAGAACAAGATGAACTAAATTTAGTTTCTGATGGAAACAGTATTTTATTTGTTACAGAAGGTCAAAAGCTAATTGCATTAATTGGAGTAAAAGATGTATTAAAAGCTGAAAGTAAAGATATAGTTCAAAAATTAAGAAAGAGAAATATCAAAGTTGTAATGCTAACAGGTGATAATGAAAAAACAGCAAAGGCGATTGCAAATCAAATTGGAGTAGATGAAGTAATTGCAAATGTGCTACCAAAACAAAAGGCAGAAGAAATTAAGAAGTTCAAAGAAAAAGGACTTGTTATGATGTGTGGAGATGGAATAAATGACAGCGTAAGTCTTGTTACTGCAGATATAGGTGTTTCAGTTTCTAGTGGTACAGATATTGCAATGGATAGTAGTAATGTAGTTCTAATGAATGATAACCTAGAGAAAATAGAAGATCTAATTTCTATTAGTGAAAAGACTATTAAAAATATTAAACAGAATTTGTTTTGGGCATTTTTTTATAATATTTGTATGATTCCAATTGCCTGTGGCATTTTAGAACCACTTGGAGTTGTTATGAATCCGATGATTGCTGCTTTTGCTATGACTATTAGTAGCTTAACGGTTGTTCTTAATGCATTGAGGTTGAAAAAATAAAGTAGTGAATTTTACTTGAAACATGCTAATCGGTCTTAACCACTGCTGGACATTTTACAAACTATTCTTCAAAAACTACCAAAATATTTTTCACCGCATTGGGCTAGTAAGATTATTACAAATCTTAATTCTCTATGTCTCGAAAGTGGGAGAATAACCTATTGTACAATATTACTAACCAGTGTTTCGTGTCTATTAATTTTTTCAGTGTACTATAAAATACAAGTATTATATATTGCCTTTTTATGTAAATGTCAACAAAGATTTGAAAAATCCAAGAGTTCTATTGATGAAAATGTGTTTTTATGTTATAAATGTAAATAGAAATATTAGATTAAAGGCTGTTTCATTTACATTACACGAAAGTTCCGATTCAATACAAACGGAATTAAAATATCTTAATGAAAAATTAACTACTCTTAATTATGAGGGAATGATACATTTAGCTTACCTTATTGCTAAAAGAGGAGATTACTCTCATTTCGATTTTGAGCGAAGAAAAAGCATATTTTGGGCAATATTTTATTTTAGAAGAATAGAATTTGACCATACTAAAAAGCGATTATTTCAGGTTTCAGATATGCTAACTGTGATTGATAAATTAGACTATAAAAGAAAAAATAATATTCCTTTTACTAAAGGTGAAAAATTTTTCTTTAAAGGAAAAGATTTTAGGCATATTATTAACTTATTAAAAAATAAAAGAATTTAATAAAACATGGAGGAACTAAAGATGGAAGATAACTATCCAAAAGCATATAAGGAAGTTATAGAAATATTAAATTATGTACCTAGAGAAAGTTTTGATAAAATACCTCAAACAATGCTTGATACATTTAAAGCAAAAATGGACAATGATTATGATTTCAAAATAGATATAAATAAAAATTTTGAAGAACAAAATTTATTAGAAGAAACTAAAGCTATTTTTGCAAATATATTTAGAGATTATTGGGCAACACCATATCAAAAAGAAAGAATTGAAACAAAAGAAAAATATGATAGGCAGAAAATTGAGGATGTAAAAAGAGAACAATATAACTCAAATAATATATTTAAGAAAAAACAAACAACAAAAGAAAATTATAATGAAAAATTGCCTATTGAAGTAAAGAAAGAAAATTTTTATCAAAAAATTCTAAAATTCTTCAAAAAGTTTTTTCATATAAGTTAAGGAGGAAAAATAATGATCCTAGTACCTATTCGTAAGCAATTTAAGGAATTAGATTGGAAGAATATATCAGCTAAACCTGAAAATATTTTATCAATTCAAAATTATATGGAAAGTATGAATGGAGACCCTGAAAAAAAGAGCGATAGAACAGTCCCAATAGGAATATGTGATTCGATAAAAGATAAAATTGGAATTTCAAGAATAGACTTTTTTTTAGATGAGAATGGAAGAATATACATACAGGAAAATAATCAGGGTAAAAACAATTTGATAAAATTTTCAAATATGGATTATGTTCGGAGAATATATTGATTATATTACAAAGTTAGGAATATATTGCAAGCTATATAATAAACAATTTTCATTATTGAGGAATGATGAAAGAGGTAAAAGCAGTGAGATATTTATTGCTACTAATAACTATGCCGAATTTAGAAAACAAGGTAACAATTTTGAAAATTTTATGATGCAAAATGCGGAAAGAATGAAAAAATCTCAAATGACACTATTTGACGATAATGATTTTTCTTTGTCAGACGGAGAAGAAGAAATCCCACCACTATCACTATCAGAATTAAGAATTGCAATTTTAGAAAAGTTTTCTACAATGGATGCAGATGATATTGCTAATTCGCAAATATCTCAATATGAATATAGAAAAATAATTGGTATGCAGTATCAAGATATAACTTTATCACAAGAAGATATTAAAGCACTATCATTATATAAACATGGATTGTTTGATTATATTAATGGGTTTTTAAGAGGTGATTTAAGTTGTATTAACGAAAGAAAATTAAGTGAAGAAACATTTATAAGAGATTATATGCCACAGATTATAGAGTGTATTGGTAGAATAAGTGAAATACAAAAAAAATTTATTTCAACTAAAGATATGACTTTGATAAGGAGAGATGCAAGAGTTAATGAAAACATAGGAGAACAATTAGAATATGACAATTTTGTTTCAACATCTGCTAATCCTAGATTATTTACTTATGCACTAGATGGAATAAAAGGAGGAGGATTTTTGTTTATAAAAATACCTAAAGGAACTCCTGTAATTCCAATGGATATAGTAACAGAAAAACAAATGATATCAGAGAATAGTATTAATGTATTTGGTGGTGGAGATATAGGATATGAAGAATCAGAAATGTTAATGCCAATGTGTGATATAGAAGTAAATAATCATTATCAAGCTCCAAATGGAAAAACAATGGCTAATGCAACAATAGTAAAACAAAAAAATTCAATCGAAATAATGGAAAAAAGATTGGAAGAAATGAGAGATATGATTGTTCAATATGGTGGACAGGAAAAGTTAGAAGAATTGAGAACACAAGTTCAAGCAATAAAATTTCAATTTAGTGAACAAGAAATTGGAAAAGCTACTATTAATGTAGCAACTGAAAATAAGGATAAAGCACAAATTCAAGTACAAAAAGATGAACAATTATTACCAAAAGAACAAGATTCTCAACAAAGCATTGATTAGTGAAATGAGATACAATAAAAGCCATTCTTTTGAATGGCTTTTGTTGACGCTTAGCATCAGCTCGGGTCAGGTCCTAGTCTAGTAAACTATTTCAGACCTAGTAGAATATCTATCTACAATACATAGTATTCCTTAATTTCTTAATTATACACTAATTTCTTGAAAAAGTATACACTTTTTTCAAAATATATGTATTATACCAATAAGAGCTAAAAATGAAATAGATCCATATACATCTGCTAATTGGGTAAGAGTAGATACTGTGGGAGAAAGAAGAGTAAATTTTGTAAGAAAGAAAATATTTGAAAATGCTAAATGGTTTGGAAAAGCAGAGTTAGAGAGTATATCTATAAGTGATGAATTAGGATATGATTCAAATATACAAAATATGTTTGGAATTAATAGTAAATTTGTATTTTTAGGAATACTAGAGGAATATGGATGGGCTGCAAGTTTGGAATTAGTATTAATTGTGTTAGCGTTTGATATTAAATTAATTTTTTGTGTAAGAAAGATTACGGATCCATATGGAAGACTAATAGCAGTTGGAATCGCAACTTTATTTGCTGTACAAACTCTATGCAATTTAGCAATGAATTTTGGAATAATTGGAATTACCGAATTTCAATTACCACTTATTTCTGGAGGAAAAGCAACAACTATTTCAAATATTCTATGCGTAGCTTTATTTTTAGCTATATATAGAAGAAAAGATATAAATTTTGAAGAACCCGAAGAAATAAATAAGAAAGAATTATCTGCAAGAGAAAAAGAAAGAATGAAAAAGTTTGGATATATTTCAAAATAGAAAACTAAAAAAGACGGAGCACACAAGTACTCAATAAGTAAAGTGTGACCGTCTATTATTTTTATTCCTTAATCTCTTTAGCCAGCTTATTAATAGCCTTAGTCTCAATACGAGAAACATAAGAACGAGAAATGCCCATTTGTTCAGCAATTTCAATTTGAGTTTTAGGCTTATGACCATCTAGACCAAAACGCAATTCAAGAATAGTACGTTCTCTATCTTTCAAAAGACTTTTCATTTTCTCATATAATAATTTTACTTTCATTTTTAAATCCACAGACTCCTCAACGCTTCGTTCATCATTTTCAAGAACTTCTTGAAGAGTAACAACATTATCATCTTTATCTTTTCCGATAGGTTCATTTAGGTAAACTTCATTATTTAATTTTTTAGTAGCTCTAAAATACATTAATATTTCATTATCGATGCATCTAGAAACATATGTAGAAAGACGAGCACCTTTTTCAGGTTTAAAGCTATTAATTCCCTTTATTAGTCCTATAGTTCCGATTGAAATCAAATCATCTTGGTCTGCGTTAGAATTGCTATATTTTTTACAAACATGAGCAACTAGTCTTAGATTTTTTTCTATCAGTATATTACGTGCTTCTTCATCGCCTGCGCTTAACCTTTCAAGATACAATTGCTCTTCGTCTGAACGTAAAGGTTCGGGAAAAAGTTGTGTACCAGAAATATATCCTACTGTAAAAATTGCAGTCTGCAAAAACTGTAAGAAACCACTTAGGCAAAGTTCCGAAAACATAAAACCCCCAATCGAGTATAAAAACTCTTATAAATTTTACTCATAGTAGAATTATATGTTTGAGAAAAATAAAAGTGCATGACCATAAATAAATGTATAAAATTAATAATTTTGAGAAAAATATCCAAAGGAGGTAGTAGTATGGAAGATATTAATGTGAAAGTTTTAGATGAGGTCAACAAAGGAACAACAATGGGAATGGATGCAATTCATTTTGTATCAAGTAAAGTAGGAGATGACAGATTTAAAAAAGTTTTGGATGTTGAATATGGCAAATATAAAGAAATTGCTAACAGAGTTGATAACATATATTCACAATACACAATGACAAAAGATCCTCAAGAAACAAATATGATGAATAAAATGATGACATGGTATGGAGTAAACATGAAAACTATGAATGACCAAAGTAATTCAAAAATATCTGAATTATTGATGCAAGGAACTAATATGGGAATTATTGAAGGAAGAAGATTATTAAACAATAATCCTAGTATTGATAATGAAGTTAGACAAATATTAAACGACTTTGTGGTTATGCAAGAAGATAGTGTAGAAACTTTGAAAAAATATTTGTAATATCTATTGCAAAGTATTTGAATTTGTTATAGAATAAACTTGCCTAATGAGGTAAATAATAGAATTTAGAGTTGAGAAAACTCTAATAAAGGAGGAAAATTTTATGTCAGTAAAAGTAGGAATTAACGGATTCGGAAGAATTGGAAAATTAGCATTCCAAGCAGCTTTAGGAAAAGAGGAGGTAGAAGTCGTAGCAGTAAATGACCCATTTGTAGCAGCAGACTACATGGCATATATGACAAAATTTGATACTGTACATGGAAGATTTGAAGGAACAGTAGAAGAAAAAGACGGAAATTTAGTAGTAAACGGAAGAACAATAAAAGTATATAATGAAATGGACCCAAAGAATATTCCTTGGGGAGAATTAGGAGTAGAATATGTTCTAGAATGTTCTGGAGTATTCACAACAATGGAAAAAGCACAAGCACACTTAGATGCAGGAGCTAAAAAAGTTGTAATAAGTGCACCATCAAAAGATGCACCAATGTTTGTAATGGGTGTTAATAACACAACATATACACCAGATATGAACATTGTATCAAATGCATCATGCACAACAAACTGTTTAGCACCACTTGCTAAAGTTATAAATGATAATTTCGGAATTAAAGAAGGTCTTATGACAACAGTTCACTCAACAACAGCAACACAAAAAACAGTTGATGGAGCTTCTAAAAAAGATTGGAGAGGTGGCCGTGCAGCATCTGCTAACATCATTCCATCATCAACAGGAGCTGCAAAAGCAGTTGGAAAAGTTATACCAGCATTAAATGGAAAATTAACAGGTATGGCATTCAGAGTTCCAACAGTTGATGTTTCAGTTGTAGATTTAACATGTAATCTAGAAAGACCAACAACATATGAAGAAATCTGTGCAGCTGTAAAAAGAGCAACAGAGAATGAATTAAAAGGAATAATGGAATATACAGACGAAGCTGTAGTATCATCTGATTTCATCAGTGATAAACATACATCAATATTTGATGCAGCAGCAGGAATCATGTTAACAGATACATTTGTTAAATTAGTAGCTTGGTATGACAACGAATGGGGATATTCAAACAAATTAGTAGATTTAGCATGCTACATGGCTTCAGTTGACCATAAATAAATATAAATTAGGTTAGGGGTTTAGAGAAGATAATGTCTGGCCTCTAGCCTTTTAATAGTTGTGAAAATAGGGTCGGTCCTTTTTTTCGCAATGCTAAAAAAAGGACCGACCCCAAATTAACAGAGAGGAAGTATAAAAATGAGTAAAAAAACAGTAAAAGATATAGATTTAAGAGGAAAAAAAGTATTTGTAAGATGTGATTTTAATGTTCCAATGGATGAAAATCAAAATATTACAGATAACAGAAGAATAGTTGCAGCATTACCAACTATTAAATATTTAATTGAACAAAATTGTAAAATAATTTTAGCTTCACATTTAGGAAGACCAAAGGGAGAATTTAAGCCTGAATTTTCTCTAGCTCCAGTAGCTAAAGAATTATCAAGACTACTAGGTCAAGAAGTTTTAATGGCTAAAGATGTTATTGGAGAAAGTGCAAAAACATTGGCTGCAAATCTACAAGAAGGTCAAGTAATGTTGCTTGAAAATGTTAGATTTCATAGAGAAGAAACAGATAATGATCCAGAATTTGCAAAAGAATTAGCAAGTATGGCAGAAGTATTTGTTAATGATGCATTTGGAACAGCACATAGAGCACATGCTTCAACAGAAGGAATTTCTCATTATTTACCATCAGTTTCAGGATTCTTAATTGAAAAAGAATTAAAATTCTTAGGTGATGCTTTAAATAATCCAGAAAGACCATTTGTTGCAATATTAGGTGGTGCAAAAGTTTCTGATAAAATAGGAGTTATTGATAGTTTATTAGAAAAAGTTGATACATTAATGATTGGCGGAGGAATGGCCTATACATTCTTCAAAGCACAAGGATATGAAGTTGGAAATTCTTTGTGTGAACCAGACAAATGTGATTTAGCATTAAGCTTAATGAATAAAGCTAAAGAAAAAGGTGTAAAATTCTTATTACCAGTTGATACAAAGATTGGAAAAGAATTCAAACCAGATACAGAAAGTAAAACAGTAGCTTGGACAGAAATTCCAGAAGGATGGGAAGGATTTGACATTGGAGAAAAAACAATTGAAATGTTTAAAGATGAATTAAAATCAGCAAAAACAGTTGTATGGAATGGACCTTTAGGTTTATTCGAATTTGACCAATTTGCAATTGGAACAAATGCTATTGCTCATGCTTTAGCAGAATTAGATGCAACAACAATAATTGGTGGTGGAGATTCTGCAGCTGCAGTTGAAAAAGCTGGATTAGCTGATAAAATGACACATATTTCAACTGGTGGAGGAGCTTCACTAGAATTCTTAGAAGGAAAGAAATTACCTGGAATAGAATGTTTACAAGATAAATAAAAGGATGTATAAAAAATGCTATATAATGTTTATAACAAAGATGGAGAGTTAACAAGAAAAATAGATAAAAGACAAGAATTAAATATATCAGAAGATGAATGGCTTAAAGGTGTTACATGTTTTGTGATAAATGAGAAGGGAGAAGTCCTTATTGAAAAAAGAGTAAATAAGGGCCTTACTCCTGGAAAATTAGATTTATGTTCAGGCCATGTTGATGGAGATGAAACTCAAACTCAAGCAATGATAAGAGAACTTGGAGAAGAGTTAGGAATCAAAACAGAGGAAGCTATGAATGTAATAAAAATAACAAAAGATGGCTTACCCTTCGAATTAGAAAGTGGTGAAAAAAAATTACATTTTTTAATTACGGCATATTGCTTAAAAAGAAATTCATCTTATGTAATAATTCAAAAAGAAGAGATTGACAAGATTGTTTGGCTACCATTAGAAGAAACGTTTGAATTAATAAAAAGTGGAAGAACTAAATTTCCTAAAAACTATGATTATGAAGAAGTATTCGAAAAAGTTAGAAATATTTATAATAATAAAGATGCAAGAAAGGTAGAAAGATGATAGTAACATTATCAGGCGTAACAGGAACAGGAAAATCTTTTTTTAAGAATGTAATTTCACAAGAATTAGGCTTCGAGAATTTAGTTATAGTAACCACTAGAGCTAAAAGAAAAGGCGAAATAGATGGAATAGATAAGAGATTTGTAAACGAAGAAAAATTTGAAAAAATGAAAAAAGAAAATAAAATAGTAGTAGATTTTGAGTTTTTGGGAGCACAATATGCATATATGAAAAATGAGCTTGAATCTGATAAAAATCAAGTTACAGAAGTACACTATAATACAATATATGATTTTAAAAAATATGCTAAAGATGTATTTTCTATTTATATGATTCCAAAAGATATTGAAAGAGCAAAACAGGAACTAAGAAACAGAAATCTACCGATAGAAATTGAAAAGAAACGATTACAAGAAATAGATGAACATATAGAAGAATATACTACAAATGAAAATTTGAGAAAACAATTTAATTATGTATTTATAAATGATTATACAGAAGTTGCAAAGAATAATTTGTTAGAAGTTATAAAAAGGAGGCTAATACAATAATGAGAAGAAAGGTAATAGCAGGAAACTGGAAAATGAATATGCTTCCAAATGAAGCAATAAATTTTATACAAGAGCTTGCACCCCTTGTTAAAGACACAAAAAATGAAGTAATATTATGTGTTCCATATACAGATTTATTTTATGCATTATTACATGTACAAGGAACAAACATAAAAATAGGTGCACAAAACATGCATTGGGAAGAAAAAGGTGCATATACAGGAGAAGTTTCTGCACCAATGCTAAAATCAATAGGTGTAGAATATGTTATAATAGGGCATTCTGAGAGAAGACAATATTTTGCTGAAACAGATGAAACAGTAAATAAAAAGATAAAATCTGCATTAGCACATGGATTAAAACCAATAGTATGTGTTGGAGAAACATTAGAACAAAGAGAAAACGGTCAAACAGAGCAAATTGTTACAAGTCAAGTAGAAAAAGCATTTGAAGGAATACCTGCATCTGAATTAGAAAAGATAATAGTAGCATATGAGCCAATATGGGCAATCGGAACTGGAAAAACAGCAACAAAAGAAGATGCAAATTCAACAATTATGCAAATTAGAAAAAAAATAGCCGAAATGTATGGACAAAACGAGGCAAATGGAGTTATAATACAGTACGGCGGAAGCGTAAAATCAGCAAATGCCAAAGAATTATTTGAAATGTCAGATATAGATGGAGGACTTGTAGGAGGAGCTAGTTTAAAGGCAGACGAATTTGCAAAAATAGTAAATTATGAATGCTAAAAAAAGGACCGACCCCAAATTAACACCTTCAAATTAACAGAAAGGAATGTTGAAAATGGAAAAAAAGCCAGTAATGCTAATGATATTAGATGGTTTTGGAATTAACGAAAAGACAGATGGAAATGCAGTTAAGTTAGCCAATACACCTAATATAGATAAACTTATGAAAAAGTATCAAACGACAAAAATATATACAAGTGGTTTAAAAGTAGGATTACCAGATGGTCAAATGGGTAATTCAGAAGTAGGCCATACTAACATAGGAGCAGGAAGAATTGTATATCAAGAGTTAACTAAAATTACAAAATCTATAGAAGATGGTGATTTCTTTGCAATCCCAGAGTTTATAGAAGCAATTGAAAATTGCAAGAAATATAATTCAAAATTGCATATATTAGGTCTTTTATCAGATGGAGGCGTTCATAGTCATAATCGCCATTTATATGGATTACTTGAAATGGCAAAAAGAAGAGATTTTGAAAATGTATATGTACATTGCTTCTTAGATGGTAGAGACACACCACCAGCATCAGCAGAAGGATATATTACTCAATTAGAAGAAAAAATGAGAGAAAAAGGTGTTGGAAAAATCGCAAGTTTATCAGGAAGATATTATGCAATGGATAGAGATAAAAGATGGGATAGAGTTAAAAAATGTTATGATGCACTTGTAAATGGTGAAGGTAATAAAGCCACATCAGCAACAATTGCAATAGAAGATTCTTATCAAAAAGAAGTATTTGATGAATTTGTTGAACCAACAGTAATATGTAATGGAGATACACCTATTGCAACAATACAAGAACATGATTCAGTAATATTTTTTAACTTTAGGCCTGATAGAGCTAGAGAAATAACAAGAGCAATAGTTGACAAAGATTTTAATGAATTTGAAACTAAAAAAATGGATACTTATTTTGTATGTTTCACAAATTATGATGAAACAATGCCAAATGTAAAAATTGCATTTAAGAAAGAACCATTAGTAAATACATTTGGAGAAATTGTCGGAAAGAATGGATTAACACAACTTCGTATAGCAGAAACAGAAAAATATGCTCATGTTACATTTTTCTTTAACGGGGGAGAAGAAAAACAATATCCTGGTGAAGATAGGATATTAGTACCATCACCAAAAGTTGCAACATATGATATGCAACCAGAGATGAGTGCATGCGAAGTTACTGAAAAAGTAATAGATGCAATAAATGCAAATAAATATGATACAATTATATTAAATTATGCTAATCCTGATATGGTTGGACATACAGGAAGTTTACCAGCAGCAATAAAAGCAGTAGAAACAATAGATGAATGTGTAGGAAAAGTAGTAGATGCAATACTTGCACATCATGGAACAATGTTAATAACAGCTGATCATGGAAACTGTGAGCAAATGATTGATTATAAAACTGGAGAACCACATACTGCTCATACCACAAACCCTGTACCACTTATACTAGTTACAGAAAATGAAAACTTAAAAATAAAAGAAGGAAAACTTGCAGATTTAGCACCAACAATGTTAGAATTATTAGGAATTGAAAAACCAGCAGAAATGACAGGAGAAAGTATTCTTGTAAAATAAAGGGTGAAAAGAGTTGTTAAATAATACTAAAAAGATAAAAGAAATATATGAAGAAATACAGAAAAAAATATTCTATGCTGTCCCTGGAAGATGGGATGAATTATACCTTTATGCATCAATTATTGATAGACTTGGAAAAGTTCAAACAGGTGAAATGTATTTTTACTTTATGCCAAAAGGAATTTTAAAAAGGAAATTTATAAATGTATATGAAGTTCCGTTTAAATATGATATTGAAGAAGAAGAGTACATGAAGCTAGTGGATTTGTTATATGACGAATTAAAGCTCTTAAGAGATGAATTTGCTAAAACTGGCCAAAAAATATGGTCTAATATAACAATATCAATAAAAAACAACAGGTTCAAAGTGGAATACAATTATGATAATTTATTAGGTGGTCAAGATGAATATTATAATCACCACATATTTTGGAGAAATAAGTATTTACATATAGAACCACATAGCAGAAAAGAGAAAAATGCAATAGAACAATATATAGCCAATAGAAGACCAAGCAGAAAAAAAGATGAAGAGTATGATTCAGGCATTTATCAAAAAAGACAAACAAATATAATAACATATGAAACAACAGATTTTAAAGAAACTCAAAAGGTTGAATATCTTGCGACAAAACAAGAAAAAAGTAAAATAAAAAACCAAATATTATGTAATAAATGAAAGGAGCAATAAAAATGATT
>ULYR01084913.1_pt1 | contig 28325 bp, 26 predicted proteins | sample 1962341 | NCBI WGS metagenome assembly ULYR01 (sample SAMEA4835868, study PRJEB28245) | human gut metagenome | biome: gut microbiome; material: fecal sample | place: Denmark | collected 2008 | reverse complement strand
TTTTTATTTATATTTATATATAATATCAAAAAAGAATAAATCCTTGAATTTAACGTTAAATTTGTTGCAAAAAGAAATAGAAGATTTAGAGACAAAACGTCATAATGTTATGGATTTTTGTATATATCTTACTTCATATAGAAAAATAGAGGCAAAAAAATATGGATTTGATATATATCCTGAAATCTATATGTTGGATTCAGAAACTTCTGTAAATAAATTTAAGGATATATATGAACAACAAAGAATTGAATACGAAAAAAATCATATTGAATTTTTAAAATTAAATAAATATTATCTTGATGAAAAATTACGAAAAGCCCCAATTTCTTCTTATCCTATTTGTGAACACAATATTTTAAAAGAAAGACAACAAGAATTAAATAAAAGAAAATAATATATATAGGCTACTTTTTAACTATAAGTAGCCTAATATTATTTTATATTAATTAGTTGTATCTTCTGTTGTTTCAGTCGTTTCACCAACATATGTTCCAGTTACTCCTAGAATTGTTACTCCTTTTTTTATGTTTTCTGGTGTAATATTAATATCAATAGTATTATCCACTGCTTTAATTATTCCACCAGATGTGTAACCTGACGGAATAGTTTGTTGTTTGGCAGATGGTGTATAGGCTAATTCACCATTATCAGGCATTGTGCCCGATGTAATAGTACCATCATTTTTGTAATAAGCAGTGCCTGTTAAAACCTTATTACTATCTGGAACATTATATGCTTCCATATTTATAAAATAATGGTTATCTATGTTTAGTTTAGATAATCTATTCTCACCAACCTTTGCATATATTTTTACTAGTAATTTGTTAGTTTTATCCCAAGTATAGAAATTCAATGAGTTCAAATTACTTTCTAGTAAATAAGTATTATAATTAAATGATTTGCTCAAGGTTATAATATCATCTGTAATTCTATATGTTACAATACCTAAATTAGTACTAGTTGCATTTACTATTAAATATTTATCGTCTTGACTAAAATATGCTACGTAATTACCATTTAAACCACAGTCAAAAATTAATTCTTTTGAATTAAACATTGTATTAAAATCATCATTAGGTGTAATTTTGTACAATTTATTTGCTATCCACATATAATTAAGATTGTATGATATATATGTATAGCCTGACGTATATTTAGTTATAGCGTACGTAGTTACATTTCTTTTTATTAAGTGTGAACCAGTACTAATGTAATCACCGTTCCCTGTAAATGAAAAGGAACCAACAGATGTAATATAATTACTTTCATTTATGTCTAATTTTGGTGTAATCACATCTGATTCACTGATAAATAATGTTATTTTCCCAAAAGAACCATTAGACCAAGAATGTTCATATAAATACAACACATTAGGTATTTTAGGGTCTAATGCGAATTTTTGGGTAGCCGGTTCTGTACCATTATGTCCAAACACTACACGATTCGCCGTTGTTGTAGAAAATGAAAAAGTATTATCTAATTTATTATATATAAGCATTAAAAACGCTTGTCTATAATATTCCTTTTTACTTTGTCCTGTAACACCTATTATGTATTTTGTTTCATTTTCAGTATCACTATAAACATAATTCACAACATCTCCAACCTCAGGTTTTAAATTACCTGAAATACCCTTGTCGAATGTATCTAATGAGCTAAACATTGTAGACCCTATAATGGTATCATTAGTATTATCATATATTATAAATTTAATTGTTGTATCTGCCATAGTAATTATGGATGTATAATTGTTATATTCGTATGTATGAAATACAGCGACGTCTGATAAAGAGTTAATTGTTTTAGTTGTATATTCTGATAAATCATCTATTTTATATATAGGCATTATACTACCTATTATTTTTTTTCCATTAACGTATGCTGTTTTAGGACTCAATATATCATCTGCCATAGCAGTTGCATCAGATGTATCTATCCCTGAACCACCTTTATTTAAAAATCTAATCATTGAATTACTCCTTTCTTGAATAAAAGTAGAGGATATCCCCTACCTTATTCAACACCTTTTATAACTAATTGAATTTTTGTATCTGCTTCCGTAGAAGTTAAAATCAAATTATCTATTAATATATTCATTGGAAGTTCAAGTGCTAATCCTGCACCAACTTGATATATTTTTGAACCCACCGTAATAGTAACATCAGAAGTATCTGAGTAGTTGGCAATCATAATCATAGTAACTTTTTTGCCAACTACAATTGTTGTTTCTTCAGTAGATAATGTTTGGATACTTGCATTTAATGTTATTTCTTTATCAGAAGTTTGTTGTATTTCACCTTCCATTTTTACTGGTACAGAACCATCATCATTTAAAATTACATTTTTCATTTCACCTTTTTTATCAATTCCTGTAATCATATTAAAATCCTCCTTATTTATAATTTTGGTTAATCATATAGCCTTCTTTACCATTTACTCTTATTCTTACTTTGTCCCAAGTGAACCCATTTGCCTGTGCTACTCCTGCTTGTAAAACATATACTGTTGTATTGGTAATATATAATGTTGCATTAGAGCCAATTGTAGTAGGTTTATCCCTTAAATTAGTATTTCTTACAAGCGTTTTTAAAACAGGTGTAGGACTAACTGTACTTGAAGAATTACTAATTTGATAATTACCACTGTTATAATTACCAACTGTATTAGGAATACCCATATATTCAGCAGGGTTAATATTATGGCCATATAAGTTACTATTATCTCTTATTTCATAATGAAGATGTTTCCCTGTTACATTTCCAGTAGCACCCATTATTCCTATTTTAGACGTACGACTTATTTTGTCATTGACATTACAACTTATACTGGCAAGATGGCAAAACCAATGAAAACGATTTTGAGAGTCTTTAACAACAATAAAATTTCCGTATGATTTGTCATTTCTACCAATTCTTACAACAGTACCATCACAAGTACCGTATATTTGGTCTTGACCAGTTAAGTCTATCCCTGTATGATATCCTGCAGCCCATTTTAATCTATTATTATTTTTTCTTCCGTATTCGCAAGTAATATTAAAATTACCTGTTAAAGGTATATTTGTAGCCATATATAATCGCTCCTTTCCTAAATTTTAAAACTATAAGGGGCATATAAGCCCCCACGATCTAGTTTTGTATAGAATCTTCTGAATCTGGTTCATCTGTTTTCTTTTTTGTGAAGAAATATGTCATAACAGAACCATATGTAGCACTAAATATTGTTAAAACTTCTTTGTTTACTTCTATAGGTGCAAACAATAATATTACCATAGCAATAGTCATTAATACTGTAACAAAACTTTTGACATCACTCCATGCTTTTTTCATCTACCCCACCCCCATTCCTGTTTTTATAAATAAAAATACTATTCCAACAACACTTGTTATAATTGCTCCAACACTCGTCCTAAAAGCCCATTTATTGTTATCCTTGATGCCATCAATTTCTTTTGCATTTTGCCTGGAACGATTGTCGGCTTCATCTGCCTGTTTTTTTATTTCGTTATATCCATCAAGTTTCGAATTGATTACTGCAAGTTGTGTTAGAACTTCAATTTTAAAATCATTTAACTCTTTTTCCATAGAACTTATACTCCTTTTTTAAATTTAAAGAAACTACAATTGTAGTTTCTTATTTGCTTTTAGTTAATTGATTTTGATATTTTTGTAACATATAATTTTTAGCATAATCTTTACATTTAGTTTCTAACTTTTCTAAGTATTCTTCATTATACAAACCTTGTGATTTGTATTTTTGATATTGTTCATACGCAAGTTGCTCATATTCTTTTTTCATATCTGAAGTCATTGTTAAAACATAATTATTTTTACTTATTGTATCTCTTGACGGATAGAATCTTGAACTATCTATTTTGCTTTTATTTTCACTATTTATTAATTCTTTTCCCATGGCTTGTCTTGCAGTATCGGTTCTTTGCTTTTGTAATTCAAGGATTTGTTTTTCTTTTTCTGATGATGAAAGTGTTAAATCTTTTTTTATTTCTTTAATTTTTTTATTTATATCTGTAATGCTATCTTTTGCAGCAGATATATTTTTGTATTCCGTTTCTTCATCAGAAGTAATTGTTCCAGAACCATTTTTTTGTTTTAGTTCATTATATCTGTCATAAAACTCATTTAATGATGTAGAACTTGAATAAGGATTTACTGTAAATGCTCCTCCTGAGGTACTTGTAGTTGATGGATATTTTCCTGTAAGCCCTAGGATGATATCTGGTGTTTTCCATATATCATAGAACGTTGTTCCAAAACTATTTTTTACAAAATAATCTATATACATAGGTGCAACATTAAATGTTTGCCCAATTAATTTTGATAAACTTGAAGTATTTTCGTCATACCAATCTTTAGGTTCATATCCATCTTTCATATATTGAGGAACTATTTTATTACCATAATAAAAGTCATAGTTTGCACCCATTTCTATTAGTGTCCCAATAATAGGTGGTAAAAATGCAGAAAAGTCATCAGAAATACCTGTATCTTGTATCGAATTTCCAACCGTTGAAGCAAGTGTAGACATCTTTTTACCTTTTAATTTTCCAGATGTTAAATCGGCAAAATATTCACCTAGATTTATCCATAATCTTTCTTCACCTTGTGCTTTCTTTACTTTAACCCAAGAACCGCCTACTTTTATATAATAGTTGTTGTATTTCTTTTGTTGATTGATTTCATCATACTCCTTATCGTCTTTATATAATTTATGTAATAATATTCCAACAGAAGTAAATAATGCAGTCATAAACACCTTTTTCTTTATTGTGTCAATTACTTTCTTAATTGCCTTTTGTTTTGCTTCTTGTTCAGAAATGCCCTTTAGTATATCGTTAGAATATTGTTTTTTATACTCTTTTGCACTCTCTCCAATTAGTTGTTTATAAATTATTCTACTATTTTCTATACTACCTACTTTTGCACTTAAATATGGTATATATGCAGAATATCTTTTAATTGTATTTCCACCAGTTGAAAAATCCTGGGTAGCGTTTCTTGTATTATAAGCAGAATCAATAAGACTATTTAAGAAATTACCAGAGCCTTTATTTTGTAAATAATCCATATTCTTCATAAATACACCAAACCTTGTTGCTTCTTCTGATAATTCGGATGGAATTGAAAGAGTGTCTACAACTGATTTTAGTTTGTTTTTCTTTAATCCAAGTTCTTTATAATCACTATTTAATAAATCTGCCATTTTTCTACTTGTTTCATTTCTGTTTGAATATAAACTTGTTCTTGTACCACCTGAAGCACCTGACTGTTTAAACAAAGCATACATTTTTTGTATTCTTTCTTTTTGTTCAGGATTAATATTATTTATTCTTTCTATAGTTTCTTTAGGTAATTTATTATATAAAGATGATGGCATATTTATACCTTTTGCAATTATAACATCTGCTAAGCCTTTAACACTATCAACATAAGGAATAAAATTACCTTTTGCATTTGTTGCAGCCTGTTGAGTATCACTTGAAATATTATTTACAACAAATTTTGGATTTAATATAGTAGTTCCATATCTAAATACTTTGGCAGTTTCGGCTAGTATTTTCTTTGCTAAGTTAGGAACATCTTTGTCATATCCACCTGTAAATACATCATAAAGTTCTTTAGACATTTTATCATTTCTAAATTGTAATGTTATTTCCTTACCATTTACTTTATATGATGTTATACGTTCTTTACGATTATCTCTTCTATCAGGGTAATATAAGTCATAGGTCTTTGATAAATCCATGCCTTCTGTATCAATCCCTTGATTTTCAAGAGCCTTTTTAAAATCTTCTAATCGCTCCGTTCCTGCTTTTTTCATAGGTGTTGGAATAATATCATAGAATGTACCACCTAAATATGACAATTCTCCTAATTCTACAAAACTCTTCATAGTAATATTTCTTTGCATTGCAGGATATATTCTGCCTAGCATTATAACTGTACTTTCAAGAGGATTTATAATATCTCTTTCACTACCAACAAATTTCTTAATAGGATTTTTCATTAATGAACTCCCTTTATTATTATCGTCCATTACCCTATAAAAAGTAGCATAATTTAACCAATTTTCTTTCATTAAGTCAATGTCTTTTTGTGAGTATAAACCTGCTTTTTTTGCTTGTTCTAGTAGTGTATTTTGGAAAGTTTGATATACAATTCTTGCTTCTTCTAGTCTCTTGTCTTTTGAGAATTTTTCTATTGTTAATTTTGCGTCATCATATCTTATACCAGTTTTCTTTCCTTTTTCTGCTGCTTCTTTTGCTCTTAGTGCTGTTAAATATGTACTTAAATTCTTTTGGTCTTGTGTATTTGGTAAAATTTTTCCAACCTTTTCTATACCATCGCATAGTTTTTCTCCAGTTTCTAAGTCATATATACCATCTTTTAATATAGAATCAATTTTATCTCCGATACCTTGTTTTAATGCATTTTGGATTACCGGATTATCTTTAGGGTCTAATTCATAAGAATTAATATATCCCATACCTTTTCCCATAAAATCTGTTGCCATTTCAAGTGCATAATCTTTATTTAAAACATTCGTAATAAATTGGTTTTTGGTATTCTTATAACTTTCTTTAAAATTAAATTGTTCTTTTTTAGGTGCAAATGACACGCTTCCTTCTGTTCTATTCCAAGGTGCTTCGAATATATAGTCATGTACTTTATCTGTTAATCCCTCTAAGAATTTCTTTAATTCAGGGTCATTATTTTTTAAATCTTCAAGTATTGCAACAGTTCTCGGCATTGTATGCTCAATATAATCTTTTTGTACAATGTATCTTCTACCCATTTCAGCAAAACCTTCATTTGTTATGTCTTCTTCATTTAAGTTACTATACAACTCTAATACTTCCGGAGTAACAACTTCTTGATATATTTCTTCTAGATGTTGCTTTACATTATAGTTTTGATATAGCCTGTGGAATACTTCATGGACTATACTATCTATATCTTTCATTGATTTTGTTCTAATTATGTCCTTGTTTTCTTTATAGATAGCATATGCGTGTTGCCTAAAGTTTCCTTTTTCTATTTTGTTATCAAAACTATCTTCTATGAATTTTACAATTTCTGATGTTCCAATTGGTTTAATGTTTTCGTCCCATTTTCCTCTTAATTGTATTTCTTTTATTGCCTGTTCAATATATGCGTCATCTCTTTCACCATTATGTTTACTCTTCTTGATTAGATTTTGACGTTCTGTTTCTGATATAATGTCATCAGATTCAGGATTTTTCTTTTCTTGATATATATTATTATTACTTAATGTATTTGTTTTAGCATTTCCTTTTGAATTCTTCATATATCGTATATCAGTACTATTAGTTGGATTCGTATTGTCTACATTTTTTATTTGTTCAGGATAAAAAGCAACATATTGAGTATTATTTTTTCCCATTGTCTTTGAATCATATCTAGTGTCTTTGATTATTATTCCATCATATCCCTGTTTAATCAAACTTTCTTTATATTCTTTTAGAACTTCATTTTCATTTTCTAAATACATTCCAGTACCACCAAAATTAGCATCTTCCGCTCCCTTGTTAGCAAATTTATATATATCAGTTCTAAACTGTTCGTATGAATCATTGTATTTATCATTATCATATTTTTTCTCTATGGCTTCATATTCATCTATTAAATCTTTGTATTTTTTAATATCTTTTAAAAAGTTTTCCTGTTCTTGTTCTTTAGAATAATACTCTTCAACAATATATTTTAACTCATCATTACTTGCATATTTTATTCTATTTTTTTCAATTTCCAAATAAATATTTTGATTTTCAATTTTTCGTAGTTGCTCAGATATTTTATGTAATCTTTCGTTCATATTGTTTAAAGTTTGTTCATTATCCAATGGCTCATATATTTTAGGATTTGTAATATTCAAATATGTTTCATACGCCTTTGAATCTTTATTTTTTCCATACCATACACTATTAGCAAAGTTATTTGCTCCTTCTTTGCTCGTAGTAAACCAGAAACCAACTTTCGAATTTTTATTACTTGCACCTGATTTTGAAATATCGAATACAGTAAAATCATTTTTACTACCATGATATAAAGTTAATAGATTTCCTTTATCATCTCTTATTTTACTATTCTTGAAGTATTCTTGTTGTTGTCTTGTTAGTATTCTTCCTTGATTATCCTTAGCAATTTGTACTGTTGTGCTTGGCTTCTTCATATATCGTATATCATCATTTGATGTTGGAGCAATATTTGTTATATTTTTTATTTGGTTAGAATTAAAAGCAACATATGTCTTTCCAGAATGAATTCCATCATAACCGTTATCAAGAAGATATTTTCTTACTTTATAGCCATCAATCGTTCCATCTTTTTTATATATGTCTGCTTCTATATAAGGATTAACTTTTCTAATAGAATATGCCAAATCTCCAGTATTAAAATGTTCTACCTCTAAAGGATTTTTTATATTTAAATAAGTTTCATATATAGTGCCCTTTAGATGTGCATATTGTTTAGCATGAGATTTATCTGATGTAAAATAAAATCCATTTCCTAACATATTACCATGGTTACCTGCTTTATCAATATCAAATTTTGTAAACCAAAAATCTTCTGGTATTCCAACATTTGCTTCTGTTCCATGATACATAACCATAAGATTACCATTATCATCACGAACTTTACTATCTTTAAAAAATCGTGATGTTTTGAATGCTATTGGATTTCCTTGATTATCATATTCTGTTTTTGTCAAGCCACCATTTTTACGTGAATTTGTATTTTTTTTCATAGACATTATATCATTTGAAGTATTATTTTTTTCTTTTTGCATAGACTTATTATTGATAACAGATTTTTCACTATTGACAATTTTGTATGTCGGTGTTATACTGTTATTAATAAAAGTAGACTTGCCCTGAATTAGCATAGACTTTTTAGTCGCCGCTAATGGGGTGTCTACTTTTTTAATATTTATTTTTTTCAACCTTTCAACTCTTAAATGCCAACCATCTTCTTGTTTTGATACATCATATTCAATTAAAAAAGGATTATTATTTATATTTGCTTGTACTATGTAGTAATTCCATTCTTTATATTTGCTACGATTTTTTAATTCATTAGATTCACTTACTTTCTTTCCATTTTTAATTATTGAATTTATTTGAGCAAAACTTGCAATACTTTCTCTTAAATATTTCTTTTGACTTTTATTAGAAAAAGTTTTATGTATACTTTCTTTTATATCATCTGCAATAACTTTTATTTTATTATTTGTTTCATCATTTTTGAAAGTTCTTGTCTTATTATTATCTCTAAAAACAGTTTTTGCCAATTTAATTGCTTCTGTTTGTTTAATATCTTTAATATTAATATTTTTGATTTCATTTGGTATTTTTATATCAACAGAAGGATTGAAATTATTTAATGCTTTTTGTTCTTCCTTGCTTATTAAGTTTTTATAATTATCATAATTTTCAGAAGAAACTTTCTTTTTCATACCAAAAATCCTAGCGTCATTATAGTCAGGAATATAATCATTGTTTTCATCAATAGATAAATAATCTTTGCCTTCAATACTACCTTTTTTCTTCAAGTATTCTTCATTAGGCATAATATTTTTACCATATGCGTTTTTATATCCTTCTGTTAATGCCTTATCAAGTTCTAGTTCCATTTTCTTTGCTAAAGCATAATTTCCTTTACCCTCGTAAATATCATTTAAAATCTCACCTATTTTATTCCAACTTGCTCCTGTTGTATCTTTAAAGTTAGCCAATTCTTTTGTTGTACTTCTTTTTTGACCTGTCCAAGTATCACCTGCTTTATATCTTTCACCAGGTATTGAGTTTGCTAAATCTTCCATAAAGTTTGCTGCCATATCTTTTATATCTTGTGCTACTTCAGGGTGTTCTTCAGCATAAGGTAATATATTTTTGTTTCCTACATTTTCATATGTTCTGTTTTCCATACTTTTAGACGTTTTTGTCTGCTTAACTTTTGGTATATTAGTTTCTTCAATTGTTGGTAAACTTTCTTTTATGGTAGTAGGTATACTGGCATTGTTTACTAAATTATTCACCATTTCTTTTATATCTGAACCAGTATATCTAATTTTATCAATTCCTGTTGAATAAGTTATATTTCCATCATTATCTATAGAATATGCTATTGCTTTTCCAGATGGTGTCGTTTCAACTTTTACATTATCCAAACTATCTGTTACATAATCTATGATGTCTCTTGCCTTATCTTTATTATATTTGCCATTATTTGAAATTTGTTTTATCATTGAGTCAATTTCTTCAAGATTATTTTTTTGACTTATATTTGTATTTTTATTTTCAGATGTATAATTTGTTGGTGCATTATCTAAATTGCTTCTAAGACTATTTTCACTTGAATCTATGCTATTATTTTTTTGTACTTTTGCATTAATAGAATCAATTACTTGACCAACAGAATTTTCAACACTAATATTGTTTTTTAATACTTCATTTTTTATTTTGTTTATAGTATTATCATCATCACTTTGTAATGCTTTTGTAACAGTATTAATTGCTGTATCCGTACTATTGGCATTTGTTAATAATTTTGTACCTGAATTTGTATCAATAACATTAATACTTCCATCTTCAGAAACATAAACTGCTGGTGCAATATCAGGCAGTTTTGAACTTTCTACATCAAACGGAACGGCTTGTACTTTTTCTAATCCAGTTACATTATTATTGTTATCTACCATTATTGTTATAGCAGGTTTTACCTGTGCTTGAGCAATATTAGAAGCAGTATCTTTTAGTATGCTATCAGTATCAACATATATTTTTCCATCATTTGTTACAATAATTCCGCCTTGATTTTGTTTTATATCACTTTCTTTGGGTGTTGTATTTGTATTTTCTGTTTTAACAATTACCTTGTCAATTTTTCCTGTTTTCATATACTTACTTATTTCATCATAGGCGTTGTTTATAAGAGCCATTTGTTCAGTATTATTACCAGATAAATCAGGGTGATATTTCTTAACCAAGGCTTTATGTTGCTTATCTAAGTCTTGTAAAGTGTATTCTTTTGAAGGGTCAAGTTCCATTAAAGAATAGTAGTTGTCTAATTGTTTCTTAGCATCTACATCTTTTTTTACTTCTGCTTCATCTATACCAAATTGTGCATACATACCTGTAAATCCACTAATTCCTGCATATATAGCAGACCATGTAATAGTATCAAATAAAATGTTTTTTTGAATATCCTTATTATTTGCGTCAACGCCATAACTTCCAATTGCTTGTAATTCATTAGCAGTAAATCTACTTACACCTGTTGTTACTCCTGTCTTTACGGCAGAACCAACGGCATTCATTATTTTGGCTTGTGTATTTGGATTTAACAATTCTTCATGATTCTTAAATTGTTCAAAAATCTTATTTTTAGTTCCATTATATACTTTATCTCCAAGTTTCTCATTAATTAATTTACTATCTAATACTTTAGAGAAGACATAATCACTTACGGCTGTTTTGGTTGCTTCTTCAACATTACCTGTTTGTCCTAAAGTACTTGCAGTTCCTGAAGTTACCATTGCAGAAGTTGAACCTAATCCTGCTTTTTTTAATAATAAAAATGTTGCTATATCTGTTGTGATATCTGCTACAGTATTAGCACTAGGATTATATAAGCCAAATCTTTGTAAATCTTCTTTTTTATCATTTTGAATTGATTTTGTTAATTCTTCTTGAGATGAATAATTACCATATTGTTCTGAGTTTTGTAAAGCAGAATTATCTATAACCTTAGGAATAGTATTTTTGCTTAATTGACCATATGATAAGAAATTCAATATATTATTTGTTATATCTATCAAACCATTTGCTGATGATCTAGCAATATCCTGAATTGTATCATTTATAATAAGTTTTGTTTTTTGATTACTATTATTACTATTAATTTTACTGATTAGCGTATTAGGTGCTACTTGATTAATTGCAAAATTACTTTTATTGCTTGCATTTTGTAATTCATCATCTGTTATATTATTTACTGCTTCTTTTCGTTCGTTAATTCCTTCTTTTACTGTTTTATATAATCCTGTAGCAGTATTTTTTACATCTACACCAACTGAACCTATAAGGTCCTTTACCCATGTTCCAACTCTTTCAAAAATGTTTTTATTGTCCTTTTCTTGTTTTTGGTTCTGTAACTTATAATCTATATCAGATACTGCATTTTGAGTATCTTTGGAATTAGCAAGAGCAAATTGTGCTGTATTATCAGAAGATTGAATATTTCTTGTAAATGTTGGCGTATTATCTGTTTTTTTAACATCATCAATGTTATCCAATTGGTTATTTTCTTGCTGTACATTATCTTTTTGGTTGTTATTTTCATATTTACTATATATTTGTTCTTGTTGATTATGTAGTTGTTCAGCATATGCATTCGCTTCATCAATACTATCGAACTTTCCGAGATATCTTTTTGTTTTATAATATTGTTGAACCGCTTCATCATTCGACATTATTCTACCATCATCTGATACAGTTGGAACAAGCACTTCTTTACCATCTTCATCTTCAAATGACATAGACCTTACAGTACTAATACTTCCATCATCATTATGTACAATAGGTCTGTTTGTTAAGTCGATATTACCTAAACCATATTTTGATGTATCAGAATTATTTATACTGGAATTTGAAGTATCATTATTATCCATTAAGTTAAGAATTGATTGTGTATTTTCTTTTGATTGCCTTTTTTCTTCATCTGTTAAATCTGGAGTTGAAACATCTTCTCTTGGATTAATTGAATTTATTATATCATTTGCTTCTTTTACCCTGTTTACATATTCTTTATCATAATCATTATTAGTTTTTATATTGTAATTATTGTAATTTATTGTATTAATTGAATCTGTAAATCCAGACATACTTGATATAATATTTTTGGCTTCTTCTTCTCTTTTCTTTTTTTCTTCATCACTTAACAAATTCTACACCTCCTATTGATATTTTTTTAAGCTTTCTAAATATTTTAGTCTCTCTTGTTTTGCTGTATCACTTGATGTTGGTTGTGTTACATTATACATAGCTGTTAAACTCGCTAAATCATTAGCACTTAATCTTCCACTTGAATATTCTGATACTAAATAATTATATAAACTGTTGTTGTCACTTACAGTATATTTTTTAGAATAGTCATTATAATTTGCATATCTATTATTTATTATATCTTTATATGTACTTAAACTTGTTGTATTCTTTGAATTTGATGATGTTGTTCCATATTTTTGTTTTAATTTATATTCATTTTCAGTAAGTGTCTTGCTTTGTTCAGTATCAAGCTGACTTTTTAATTTATATAATGCAACATTATTTTGATATTCAATGTCTGCTTGTTCTTTCATTTTCTGTAATTCATATTCCCTTTGTTCTTTTGCTTGTCTTGCTTCACCTGATAATGTGCCTACTGCAACACCAAGAATTGTACTTGCTTCGTTATCAACATAGCCTAACTCATCTACACGTTTCCAAGCGTTTGTTAAAGCATTTTGTTGTTTTTCATATTCGAACTTTTTATTTTCAAATTCTCTGTCCTTAGCGTCTTTCCAATAATTAAATTGTTGATTATCATAGTTCATTACAACCTGAGCAGTATCGGCAAGTTGTCCTAAATATTCAGTCCATCTACTATGTGCTTTTTCTTCATATGTTGGAATCAAATCACTTACTATTTTAGCAACTCTTTCAGCAGTAGCAGAACTATTCAAGACCCCGCTTCCGGCAAGGCTTTGCATTGTGCTATTTGCTGCGTATTCTGTTGCAGCCTTCAAAGAATTATCTTGGGTTGGATCATATGAAAAGCCATTCTTCATTTGAGTTAGCATTTCACTAATTAAACCATTTACAGTATCTGCATAAGCACTTTGATATTGTCCTTCAACAGAGTTTATATTAGATGTTGTAGGTGTTACAATAGTTGTTCCAATACTACTTTTTCTTATTCCTGAAGAATATGTATTTATATTACTTGAATTATTTCCATATTGTCCTTGATATGATGAATAAATTTGATTAAAATCTATTGTATTAGTATTTGTTGATTCTTTATATTCTTGTGGTGTTGGAGCAGAAGTAACTTGTTGAGTATTAGTTTGTAAATTTTGTACACTAACATTATTAGCATTATCAGGTTGATTTGTCTGTGCTACTTGTGGTTGTATTTGTATTGGTATTGTTATCGGATTAATACTATTATTAGCAGATTGATTTATTCCCTGTGTGCCATTTACATTACTATTAATAGGTTGTGCAGAAACATTCTGTGCTTGCGTTACATTTTCCTGTGGATTATTTGTTGCTTGTAATGTTCTTGATGTTGTTAATAGTGGATTCGCCATTTAACTACATCTCCTTTCAATTATTTATTATAAATTTTATTAAGATTTTCTTTCCAGTTATATATTGTACTTTCTGGCGTTGAATATGTAGTAAAAATATTTGTTCCTGTTTGCATATTAAGAATATTTTTCCAGTGGTCTAGTGTATTTTCAACTGTAGAATATGTCATATAATTGCCTTTGTTTGCAATAGTTAATTGTCTAGACCATTCTTTTAATGTAGCCTCATTGCTACTATACTGTCTAAAATACATATTATCTTACCTTTATTCTATATTTTCTTTCCATTCCATATATAGAAATATCACCTGTTCCATATATTTCAAATGTATAACTATTAACATTTTGCATATCGTTAGGTATTAATATACATTCAGTCATATTATTACCAATTGGTAATACGTTTTCTTTTACATATTCTTTACCATCGTTTGTTATAACTTTAATATTTATAATGCCATCTAAATCATAGTTAAACCATAACTCAGATAATGCCTTTTTCTTGCTTAATACGCCTTCTTTAAATTCTTTTGATTTAAAATAAAACGATATAGGTTTCGTATAAACAACATCATTTTCACCTGTAAACTCATCTTTGCCATAATGTTGAATATAATTTAATCCATCTTTTCTTCCGCCAGTAATTTCATATATAACGCCATTTGATGTTAAAGCATATATTGGTGTAGGTGTTTGACTAAAATTCAAATCATTATAACTATCACATATATTTACATAGTACAGTTCGTCCTTATCATTTTCTGGTTGTAATTCTTTAGTCCATTTTCTAAGTCTTTGATTAAATACCAAAAAGAATTTATAATCTGGAAACCAAAAATATATTTTATCTTCACTGGCTGCAATAGAAATATTCTCCGCTTCTTTTATGGTAATTCCATATATATACTTTTGAATACCACCTGTTACACCATTATTGCTTGTTGGTTTCTCTATACTTCTTATGGTACTTCCATCATATTCGTATATATTTCTACCATATAGCCAATATAAATAACTGTTATGAACCTTTATTGTATTTTGGTCATAACAGCCTATATTATTATCTAAATTTACACAAGTATAAGAATCACTTTCACCAGATATAACATTGCTACCATAGTATAAGTGCATATTTTCTTCACTAAATACTATTAATTTATCATCAAAACTTACAAGTCCTGTGATTTGTTGGCAGTTTGCTACTCTATCTTCTCTTGAATTTCTTTCACTTGTCCAATCCATAGGATTTTGAAGAGCAGAGAAATATAACATATTTCCAACACTTCCAAACATTCTATTTTTGTGATAGCACATATGTTCAAATGATGTAACATCTTTAGGCAATGTTAATAATTCAGGAGTATTTACACTAGATAATGGAAGTTTATGTCTTGTAGGTTTTATTCCTTTACCATATAATACTAGATACTCATTATTACCATCTGCATAATATACGTGTTGAAATTTATCACCTTCGATTCCTGTTGCTATAGCAGCACCTGTCATATCTTTTAAAGTATTTCCTTGAATATAAAATAAATAATTTATACCGGCTACTCCAAAATATTTAATTTTTTGACCTTTTAACCCAGGATTTTTTAGCATTGTTCTGCCTATTCTAGTCCTTAATGCTGGATAGTTATCAAGACACATATTATACATATCTTGTGCTTCATCATCTTGTATAAATTGAGGAGGATATATATTAGATATACCACCTGCTAAATAAGAAATCATATTATCACTTTTTGTATGTACTGATTCTAAATAAGCATTTTGTTGCATATCCTATCCCCTCCTTCTCCATTTGAATCTTGGATACAATTCATCTCTTATAGTTGTATATTTCTGTTGGCTTTCGTTCTTGCTTTCATTTGTTTTTTGTACCAGATTGTTATATAAAAGTATATATTCATTGGCTAATTCTGTATCAGGATTATGTCCTGACATAGCAATAATAGATAATACATTATATTTTACCAAATCAACATAGTTATCATCTATTTCTATATTATCATCAAGGCTTGTAACCATTTTAGGCTTTTTATGATAGTAAACTTTTATTTTTCTATTATCTGTTGGCGTTGGATAAATTCCTATAGTTCCTTCAGTGCCATCATAATAACCTTTTTCAGACATTGTTTCTTTTAAGTCATAAAATCTTAACTTTTCATATGTTCCCCAGTTTGAATTATATTGGTCTTTTGCCTTAGAAGACATTACAACATTTTTAATCATATCTATACTACAATCACTAGGCAATGAATATAACTTTTGTCCTTTTGACGTTTCAAATGAATAATACTCTTGTATAGCAAGGTCTTTATATATCTTTTTCATTGTTTCGTTTATCCAAGTCATTAATCTATCGTCATCATAAGTGTGAGGTAATCTTACTTGGATATCATCTAATAATTGTTTTACTGTTGTTCTACTTACATTATACACTTGTTTGCACCTCCTATTTTGCTCTTATTATATATTTGGTTGTTTCGTTTCCTGTAGTTAAATTAGATAAGGTAAAAGTGTCAGGCATATTTTCAGTAGTATCTATATTAGTTAATACTGAATAAAGTGTAGGATAATCACTTGTTTTTATTATTTGTCCATTACACTCTAAATAGCCATCTGGAACATTTTTCTTACCTGCATATAAAATTATCCCGCCAATAGGTGTAATTCCATTTGAATTTGATTGTGCTTCGTTCCACATATCAGGGAATTGTCTTATTTCAACATCTTTTATATATGTGCTTGCATTATTACCAATGAATATAACTTCATCAATCTTGTTTAATGGTTGGCTATAGTAATACTCACCTTTTGTAACAAATATATATTTTGTCCCTGCTTCTATTGCATCATATATGGCTTGTTGGATTGCTAGCCTGTTATCTGTTATTCCATCGCCTACAACATCATAGTTGTCTAATGGAACTATTCCAAATGTATAAAAAAACATGTTTTTTAGTTCTTTTATTTTAATTTCTTTTAGTCTATCACTCATTAATTTGTCACCTCCATCGTTCCCGTTTGCGGTATTCCATCATATCCCACAAATGTTTTTCCAATTGCAACATCTTCTTGTTCTGCTGTAAACATATGAGGTTCGTATATATAAGAATAAAACATTTTTCCATTGTATTTTATTCCTTTTAATTTTTGACTAACTGTAGGATAAAATAATATTACTTTGCCATTAATTTTCTCCATAAAAGTTTTATAGTCTGATGTAAACATATAGTTAGAACTATACGCATACTCACCTTTGGTACTATATATTAATTTTAAATTTTCTGTTTGAGTATAAGAATCTATATAATAAATATTTAATAAATTATCACCATTCCCACTATTACCTGAAAAATATGTTTTTACTATTAAATATTTTCCTGTCATATCAAAATATAATTTTGGCCAATTATATGTATTACCTCCATAGTATTCACCTAATGACCAAATATTTAAAACAGAAACATCTGTTATCGGTTTAAAAGCTATTTCTCCTGTTGTATAGTTTACAAGCATTTGATAAAATTTGCCATCGGATTTCATTGCATAAAGTCCATCATGGGTTATTGCCATTTTCCATTCAGCATTTATTACATTTCCTATTGTATTCCCATTTTCATCAAGCACAAAAATACACGTTTGAGTCCTTTGGGATGAGCCCCATCTATCATAGTCTATTATGAGAAGTCTTTTATTATTTATATATCTGATTCCATCTCTGTCAAAACTATAATATGAACTTAACTCTATGTTAGATAACTCTTTATAAGCCGCTCCAGCAGTAACAAATTTTTCTAATTTAATTAAAAACAAGAAATTTTTACCATTTTCACTATTTTGTGCTCTAATTATAAAATTATTCATATCATCATCGCTAAAAAATATTTGACACGATGATAATATATATGTTGTTTTAGCAATTATTTTTTGAATATTTGCAAGTTCATAGTTTTTTCCTACCTCATTTTCAGTATATATTTTTCCTGCAAAACCATATGTGCTAAATCTATATACATATATATAATAACTGTTTATTGTTTCCTCAGTAATTGTAGAGGATTTTTTTCGTACTGCAATTGCTAATTTACAATCAAATCCACTTTGATCTTCATCAGTATTCATTGGACTAAATTTTATATCAGAGATTTCTAAATCGTCATTTAATTCAATCCCTAATTGTTCTAATGTATATTTTCCTAAGATTTTTCCGGTATTACCATCTCTCATTATATTGCCATCTATATCGCATATTTGGAAAGCATTTTCGTCTGTTAAATATTTGATACTCAAACGTCTATCACAAGTAATACTAAACAAAGAAGAATTTGTATTATGTTGTTTCAAACTTTCTGCTTCTGGTTCATATAATAGTTCAACTTCGGCTTTATCTGGATATGGATTAGCCTCATTCTGTTGATAATTACTCGGTAATTCTAATGCGCCATAAATCTTTTGCCCTTTTGAATATGCAGTTTTTCCTTTTGTAATGTCTGCTGCAGTTGCAGTTGCATCGGAAGTATCTGTGCCAGTGCCACCACCACCTGTTGTTTTTATATTTCTAATATTGGTTGCCATAGTATCAAAAGAAGAATCTGCAGAGGTTGTAATTCCTTTGTCAGTAATAGCCCCTGCTATTTTTGTCTTCCCACTACTGACAGACTGAAAAAGGCTTTTTTGGTTATTATTCAAATTTGTTATAGCATTGTTTACGTCATTAAAATTACTGTTTACATCATCTACTACACCTTGAACTTTTGTATCTGTATAATTCTTTTGTTGTGTTGCTTGTTCACTTAATTCTGCTTCTAACTTTGTTTTTAGTGCTTGTACATCTGTTCCTTTTGCAAAATCTGAGAAATCTTGATTACGTATCATGGAATTAGTATATTCTTTTGCCTCATTTAATTTTCGCTCATCTTGTTCATCTATATATTTCTTTAAGTTTTCTTCTTTATTATCATGGTATTTTCTTACATATTCTTTTGTCGCATAATCCTCGGCATCTATGCCACCTAATTTATTTGAATCATTTGATAAATTGCTATCAGGTTTTGCAACGGAATTTATTGATGTTTCACTCATTTCCTCATAAGGTGTTGACATTTTAATCGCTCCTTTCTAAAAAAATAAAGGGAAACAACTATTATTAGTGCTTCCCTTATGTGAAAAAATTATATTACAAAAATATTACAAAATTATTAACTATTGTATTAACTATTTACTTTTTTATGTGTTTACACACCTTTTGAACCTACAAGTCCTCTCCAATCGCAGTAACCACAGTCATATCTTGTATAACCAAACATTCTGTAGTCCATTTTCTTTTGGATTCTTTCAGAGTCAAAGATTGGTTCTTCTCTTCTTAAGAATAATAGGTTATCAATTGATGTATCTTGTATAAACCAAGGTTTCATTGTATCACTTGATAAGTAATCCCATACAACTACTTCTAGATTTGGTACAGTATTTACATCATTGTTGTTTGTTCCAGATTGTAATATAGAATTTACAATTGCTTTTGCAGTAAATTCTAGTTCAGGACATACAACAAGTTGTTTTGCAGAAGCGGCAATTTTTATTCCTGCTTCATCTACTTGTTTTCTCATTAATGTTAAGGCTGCTTTTAATGTTGTATCAGTTAAAGCACCTTCAATTATATTTGAGCAAGTATCTTCTGAATCTGCAAGAGGATGAGCAGCATTGAATAATGATACACCATCATAACCAACGTTTGTGAATCCATTTAAGATTACGTTTGCAGCATCAGTTTCTTCTGTTGCTCTTAATCCTTTTCCTAATCCTTTAGCAGAACCACCTTTACCAATACCTTTCATTACATTATATTGGTCATCTTGCATTAATTCCCATGTTAATACATATGAACTATCATATCTATTAGCAGAAAAACTTGCTGTGTGTCCTTCGCTGAATGATTTTTCGTTGAAGTCAGAACCTTCTGTGTTCTTTCCCCATAAGCCAAATGCTCCTAAGTGAGGATATGTTTGGTCTTTACCTGTCATTTTTTCTGTTTTGAATATTTTAGAATATTGTTTTGGTAGTTCGTTATAACTATCAAAGAATATTTTTTTATGTACTGGTGTCATTAATACACCAAAATTGTCTCTTGTCATTGTTGCCATACGAATCAACTCCTTTTAAATTAAATTTTATAAACAAAAGAAGTTAATTGATAAAATTTTATTTTTTACCTTTTGAATATTCTGCATATTCTTTTACATTGTCTATTCCTTTTACTGCAAGATAATCTTCAATACTCATTCCTGCCGCTTTTGCAATTGCTACTTCTTCGGCAGTTGCTTGTAATTTAGATTTATTTTGAACTACTGTAGCACCAACATTTTTGTTGATGTTTCCTAATATTTCTTTTCTTGCTTGCTTATTTTCTAATTTTGCTTCTAATTTGCGTTCTATTTCACTATTAGAATTATTTGTTTTCCTACCACCTGTTAAAGCATAATAGCCTTGCTCAATGGTTAAACCTTTGTCGACTAAAGTTTTAATCTCATCGGCATAGTCTGCTATGTCTTCAAAACCAGGTATCTTTGAAGTTTCTGAAAGTGATAGTTGAAATTTTAGGTTAGCCAACTCTTTTTCAGTTTGTTTAGAGCCTTCTTGCTTTTTATCTATTGCAGTTGCTATAGATTTAGCAATTCCTTCATCAATTCCACTTTCAACAAGTTCTTCAAGTGTAGTCTTTTCAGGTGTTTTATTAGATTCTTCAAGTGCTTTTATTCTTGCTTCAAGTTCTTTGTTTTTCTTTTCCGCTTCTTTACGCAACTTTCTTTCATAATTAACACCTTTTTTTAGGTTTTCTTTGTCAGTATCAACAGTTGTTTCAGTTTCATTGTCTCCGACATTATTACCGGCTACCTCTGGTGTTTCATTTTCTGTATCTACTGTTGTATCTATTTCCTCATCTGGAATATAAATACCTTCATTTTCTGGATTTAATGTTTCTATATCAATCCCTTCTTGTTCGTTTGCCATATTGTTCTCCTTTCCATTTTTAGCCAGGTTTTGTCCTCTAATTTGTTTTTTAGCCAGGTTTACTCCTCTAATTTATATAAAATAAAAAATTAATAACTAATTTTGATGTGTTTTCATATGATTTGTAAGTCCGGATTTGTTTTTAAACGTTTTTTTACATTCCGGACATATAATTTCATTGCTTGATGTTTCTTTTAGTTTAGGTTCAGTTATTGTTTTAATTTCAACACTTTCCACATTTTTGATAGGAATCTCATTATCATTTATCACATTTTTGCAAGTAATTTCTTCTTCAGCAACATTTATTACTTCATAAGTTTGCCCTGCTTGTTTTAGTAACAGAATTACTTCTTTACCACAGTCAGGACAATGTGCTTTTGAATAATCTTTTACAACTCCTGAATAAAAGTGTTTATCTTCTATTCTTTGTAATTTTTCTATATCTGTTATAACAAATTGCCTACCACAGTTACATTTTGTTGTGTTTCTTATTTTTAAATTTTCAAACATTGTCTATACTCCTTTCATATAAGATGTTTGGGGATTACCATTTGTTGTTAGTCCTTCTACATCTGCATTTTGTTGAATTTGTTGTTCTTGTTGCATATTTCTTAATGTATCTTCATCATATATACCAAGTTCTTGTTGTTCCTCTGCAGTTTCTGGCGTATTAGGTATATTTAATCCTAAATTCTTTACCAAATAATTTCTATATTCTTTCTTAGATAACGCCTTGTCTGCATATGCTTGTCTTACTATATTGTATCTATATGCTTTATTGTTTGGTAAACCTGCACCAACACTTACTGATAAATCATATCTTACTTTTCTTGTTTCATTGTCTACTTGCATATATTTATAATTTTTTGAATCTTCTTCAGTTTTAAAATCACCATTTGGGTTTCTTTTTTCCCATTTTGCCTTATAATCCTCTCTATAGTCTGTATCTGATTCAACCAATACTGGAATATGATTTAATTTATCTGGATTAAATTCAGTAAAATCATCTTCTCCATTTTCTCCTGTTATTCTAAATACCATTGTTGTATCCCAGTTAAGTAATGCAAGTTCTATAGCATATTCAAACACTTCTGATAATGTTTCTTGTAGTAATCCTTTTTTATGTTCTATCATACTATTACCACTATTTTGTAATGCCATACTTTCTGTTGCTGTATCTACACCACTTTGTGATTTACCAATTTGTTGGTCTGTAAATCTTGTAACAACTTGTCTATCATTGTTCATTAATTCTGCTCTTTTATTGCTAATATAAGCAGGAATTGATGGTGGCGTTAGCCATTTATACGCATTTACATCATTTGTCGGTATAACTTGTCCAGGTTCATTAGTAATTTTATCAACATCTATACCAGAATTATTTCCAACAAGTGCCATTGGATTTCCTGTCAATCTTGCATTTCTTAATATATTATCATCAAGTTCATCTATTTGGTCTGATATAGGTAATATAAGTTCTGCACTTGCTTTACCCCAAATTGTGTTTTCCCTATACATATCAGGTGTTAAGAAATATGGATAATCACTATTAGGAAATAGTTTCAAATCTTCGTTTTTCTTATCTTTATGATCTTTTAATTTCTTTTTAGTATCACTTAATATAACACCACAACCAGACATTTCAATTAGTCTTAATTGAACGTCACTGTCTTTGCTTTCTTTATACTTAGTCCATATAAGTAAATGCACATATTGTTCTTCTTCGTTATTTACTATAACATTACTAACAGGGTCTAAATTAGGCATAATTGCGTCTGCTATATCTTCTCCGTATTCTAAAGAAGCAGAATAAATAGAACGATTACTTGCTTCTATTATATATTGTGCATTTTGTATGTTGTACACATCTGTTATTGCTGGGTCTATAAATAATCTTGATGGATGTAATGGCTCTATGTCAGGTAATCCTTGTCCATCTAATTTATCAAAGTCCCATATAACCTTGAATATTCCTGTACCAGTCATTTCACGTCTACGCTCATGTACTTCTATTTTTCGATACATTCTATTACGTTCTTTTATAAAGTCCGCTAATACTCTTACTTTATCACAAAAGAAGCGGTCTCCTGGTTCTCTTGGGTCTACTTGTATTGCAAGATTTTGGTCACATAATAGTGCAGTTTTACCTTCTACATTACTATTAGTTATATTAGTATTAGGTGCCGGATCCGATTCATCTTCTGGAAGTTCAAAGTCACCTTCCCAGTATTTGTTTATATCTTCCCATTTTTTTATTACACCTAAATTTACTTTATCTTCATAAGCCCTTCGATACCATGTCAAAAATTTTTCCGCTTCTTTTAGTTCAGTATCGCCCATTAACGCTTGCCTTTTTGATTCTTTTTCTTTTCTTAATTCTTCAAAGTAATCTTCTTGCATTTGCTTAGTCCTCCTTTATCTTCATACCTTTTCTTGGAGTTCTTGGTTCATATAGTCCTTTTTCGTTCTTGTATTCTTCATATGGATTACGTCTATTTGTTATAGGATTACTAAAACTTACTTGAGTAATTCCTTTATGTTCTCTTTTAAATGTCTTATTTTTGATTCTAAGGCTTGATATATCTTGAATTATCTCTTTCTCTGTCTTAATCACATAAAATAATATTGTAGATACTAAAATAAAACATATTATAGTCCATATACAAAAAATATATAAAAACATACTATCTTCTCCTTCTATTTAATGGTTGTGATTTTACATCAATTTTTCTAGTTGTTAGATTAATATATCCCAAGTCTTCTAATTCTGTTTTAGTATAATTGCCGTCTGGTAATTGCATTTTTATAGACTTAGGCAATTGATACATTGTGCAAAAATATCTCAATGCATCAGGGGCGTGTGTTAATTCATGTGGTTCATTTGCTACATCATTTGGATTCTTTTCATCATGTTGTACTGCAGGTAAAGTTCTTATAAGATTTACACAATTACTAAATATATGTAACTTACAAGTTTTTTGTCCTTGTTCATCTTCTATTACTTTAAGCCATTCATGTACTGCAAGCCAACCTGTTACTCTATTGTTATCTGCTTTTGTTAAATACTGACCACTTTCTGCAAATATATCAGATGTTGACTTTCCTGTATCACGGTTTCTATTCCATAAATCTGGTGGAGCATAATCACAATAGATATCTTCGGTAGTCATTTCATTTATCTTTCTTGCCGCTTCTGATACAATTAAATTACTTTCGTATAATTCTTTATATACGTAAGCATTCATATTCCAGTCTAGTGCTATCCAATAACAAGCACACATATCAAGTCCATAATCTCGTGTTCTAAATATTCTCCACGTTTTTGGTATCTCGAATGGTTTACATACGTGTATATCTCTTTTGAACTCTGTAAAGAATTGTCCATCAAAGATATCCCATTCACCATATAATAACGCTTTCTTTTCTTTTTCAGGTAAATTCTGTAATCTTTTCAAGTAATCTGGGTCATTTGCCATTAAAAATAAATTATCTTGTACTAGAGATGGTATAAATATTCTTGATGTTGTCGTTCCATCTTCTTGTTTAATATTATGGATTGTGTTAGGTTCTCCTATATCAATAAATCTTTCTTTTACCCAACTATGTCCAACACCACCTGGATTTGTTGAACTCTTTATGTATTTTGGATACGGATTAGCACCACGACAACGTGAAATCATATATACATACATATATTCGGTAAAGTGGGTTAATTCATCAAAACGTATAACATCATATTCTGCCGATTGATATTGATATACATCATTTTCATTATCTATATAACCGAAATCTATTATAGAACCATTCTTAAATCGCCATATATGTTTACTTGAATTATAACTTGCTACTTCTTTAGGATAAAATTCAAGACTTGTTCTTATAATTGACCTTTCAAGGTCTGGAAATGTTCTACGGAAGATTATTTGTTTTGATTTTGGATATTTTAAAGCATATAACAAAGCGTCTACAAGTTGTCCATATGATTTTCCTCCTCCTGCTGCTCCCCCGAACAATGTTTCAAACGCTTTTGAATTAATAAATAAATCTTGTTTTTCTGTTATTTCAATATCCATTTATTTACCTTTCTTAACGCTTATATTTACTTCAAATGGTTTATCTTGGCTTACTTCTACTTTATCCTTGAACATACCTATCTGTTTTCCTAAAAGTTCAAGTGCTTTTTCTTTGCTATATAGTTTTATCTTCTTTGTATCACCAATATACTCTCTGTCATTTCCTCTACCTTCATATTCTTCAAAACTCTCTATACTTGATATTGCTCCTGCTGTATTAGAATCTATATCTTGTATATTCTTTAATGAGCCATTTTCAGTATATAGTTTTCTAACATCACTAAAACCAATTTTTATTAGTTCTTGCATAATCATTTCTTGAGTTATTTTCCCTTGTGTTTTTAATTCTTCTTTTAATTGTTCTATATATGCTTGAACCTTAGTGTTCCTTAGTAACTTACTTCCGTTTACATTTGCCGTAGAATCTTTTGTACATGATGGATATGCAACCTTATACGCTCTTGTTGCGTTAAAGTCTTTTATATATTCATTACAAAAGATTTCTTGCTTATCTGTCATCTACATCACCTTGTTTTATTATTTCCGTTTTCTTCAATTCACCCTTATAATTTACACATTTGCAGCATATATGATTATCACAATTGAATACTCTTATATTACAGTCTTCAAGATTATCATTATGACAATAAGGACATATTCTATTTCCATATTCTTCTTCAATTCTTTTCATAATAATCACATCTCTTTCTATAACAAAAAAGAACTATAGAATATATAGTTCTTTTTTTAGGAATTTCTCAAATGAAAAACTATTCAAAAATATTTCAAAGGGTAAAATGATAAAATATTACCAATAATGATAACTTTCTTTTATCTACACTACTATTATAGCACATAAAATAGGCTTATTTTTCTCAATTTTTTCCACAAAAAAGAAATAGACTAATTTAATAATCTATTCCTTGAAAAATAATACACTAGAGAAATGTTGTAAAAATATGAAAAATTTATTACGTATTGATATTATAACATATATATTCTACAATGTCACTATTTATTTTTTGTATTCTATCATTTTTTTGTAATTCTTCCATAGAAAACCATTTATATCCTTCTGACATAGTAATGTTATTTAATAATTTAACTTCATAAAAATAATGATGATATTCTTTTTCTTTCTTTGCACTTACTGAATATTTTTTATGTTTTAATTCACCCTTATATGATAAAATAACATCTTGTTTCTTTAATCCTAATATATCCAGTATATTATATATAGATTTAATGTCATCTTTATTGCTCATTTTACTATTTAAGAATAAATAGCAATTCCACTCTTTGTCGTAATATTGTAAATATTCATTTTTTTCGTTTTTTATTATGATTATTGAATGTTTACTCATATTTCACCGCCATTCTTCCGCTAAATAGTATATACTTTTATTCATTATGTTGTAGTATGTTGTTTTTGATACATTTTTCATTGTTTCACAATATAGCCAATCTTTATTTTCTTTAAATATCAAATTGAATATTTCTTGTTCGAATGGTTTAAGCCTATTTATTGTTTTACTCACATACAATATACGTTCACTTAATAGTGCTATACTTCTTGTTGATATAAGTTTTAATGCTTTTTGTGCAGTAGTATCAGATGTAACATTTCCGTCGGGGCTGTCCATCGCCAGAAGTGGACTCTTCTATTATTTCTTTCTTTAATTGTTCTAATTTATGTATATTACCCCAATATTGACGAAGTTCTTTTTCCATACGTTTTTTTAAATCTTTAGATAATTTATAGTTTGCCATATGTATATTCCTCCTAATTTTTTCTTAAGCCTAACTCGAATGATGTAAAAGCACATTTATATCCATACAGTAAGTCCTTATATAACCACAAGTCGTCATTGCATTGACTTACAAGGATATATTCATGTCCCTTTTTACTGATAATCTTTGGAACTTTAATTGCTTGTGCTTCCAAATCCACCTTTTCGTTCTCCTTCTGCATTATCGTCATCCGTTATATAATACTTTTGAAATATACCTTGCCCCATACAATATCCTTTTTCAATTGTTATAGGTTCGCTTGACAAATTATAAAAAGCAAACATCATCTCACCATCATTATCTGGGTTATTATAATAGTCTGCATCTATTATTCCCATACTGTTTGGAATAACTAGGAATTTCTTTTTAGGATTACTACTTCTATTTACTAACATCAAAAACTCATCATCTTGCATTTTACATTTTACACCTGTAGGTACAAGTGTTGGTTTACTGCCTAATATATATGGTGGTATAGTTATTGTTTCTATACACTCAAAGTCGTATCCGGCTGACTTTTTTGTTTTTCTCTTTGGTAAATTAAAATCAGGTTGTTTTGTTTCGTATCCTGTACTTGTTATTCTTTTTACATATTCAAATTTTCTTGACATTGTTCTTCTCCTTTATTTTTTTCATAAATTTCTTTTCTTCATCTTTTAACTTATGTTCATATAATAAATATTCATACTTTTGTATTCTTTTCCATTTTTCAATTATCTGTTGTATTTTATCTTTGCACTTATTGCTATCACAATAATCTAATTTTTGTTTATGTATAATAATTGTATTTATATGTTCTTTATCTTTGATTCTGTTACATAAATCACATTTAATCATTTTTATTACCTCATATTATTCAATAAATTTATAAGTGTAGTAATCTTTAACTATCTTATGTATAATGTCATGACTATAAGCAGAAAAATTGCATAAATCTTCTTCATCAAACTGTGAAAAATTATGTATTCCAAACTCGTATAGGTAGCAGTGCATTAATTCGTGCATTAACGTTTTTCTTTTTTGCTGTTCTGACATTTCACTATT
>ULYR01006279.1_pt1 | contig 29194 bp, 28 predicted proteins | sample 1962341 | NCBI WGS metagenome assembly ULYR01 (sample SAMEA4835868, study PRJEB28245) | human gut metagenome | biome: gut microbiome; material: fecal sample | place: Denmark | collected 2008 | reverse complement strand
GCCATCCATTCTGCTCTGTCTTTCTCTCGCACTGCCATCCACTCTGCTTTATCTTCCGCTCGTATTCTCTCTAACTCAGCTTTGTCTTCTGCTCTCTGTCTTCTTGTTTCTTCTTCGTGTTTATTCCATCTTGCTTCATTTTCTGTCCTAATGCTTTGAATTTCTACTTTCATTTCTTTTATTTCTTGTCTATTTTCTCTTACTTCATCTCTTAAATCATTAATTGCCTTCAAAATAGGTACAATGATTTCGTTTTGCTCCATAAAATTCCTCCTTTATATAAATTTCTTATAATTTTAATAGATAAAAATATCTGATAAAAAATATTTGATTTCAAATTTAAACACTAAAAATCACTTTGATTTAATTTTTACAACCCGATTATACATTTTTCAAAGTATATTGTCAAGGAAAATCATTCGACATTTTTCGACTCTTTCGGTGCAAACCTACTATTTACCAGAAAAATTTTTATTAATATTTTTTATTTTTTAGAATATATCTTATCTGAGGAGGTTTTCTTATGAAAACATATAAAATAGCCATAGTAGGCGCAACTGGACTTGTTGGAAGAACTGCTCTAAAAGTTTTAGAAGAAAAAAACATTCCAAATCTTGATTATGTTTTATTTTCTTCTAAAAAATCAGCTGGTACTAAATTAAAATTTTTAAATACTGACTTTATTGTTAGAGAACTAACTGATTCTTCATTTGATGAAAAATTTGACTTTGCACTTTTTTCTGCTGGAGCTGAAACATCAAAACATTTTGCTCCAATCGCAGCTTCAAAAGGATGTATTGTAGTTGACAATAGTAGTGCTTTCAGAATGGATGACAAAGTTCCATTAATTGTTCCTGAAGTAAATTTTGAAGATGCCAAAAATCATCACAATATAATTGCCAACCCTAATTGCTCTACAATTCAAGCTGTTGTCGCTCTAAAACCTCTTGATGATAAATTTAAAATTAAAAGAATTGTGTATTCTACATATCAAGCTGTTTCTGGTGCAGGAAAGTTAGGATTACAAGACTTAGAACAACACTCTACCTTAAAATTTCAGCATCCAATTTATGATAATTGTTTGCCACAAATTGACACGTTCTTAGTTAATCATTATACAAAAGAAGAAATGAAAATGGTAAATGAAACACGTAAAATATTAAAACATCCAACACTTCCTATCACAGCTACTGCTGTTCGTGTTCCAGTCACAAACTGCCATGGTGAAAGCATTAATGTAGTATTTGAAAAAAGTTTTAAATTAACTGATATTTTCAATACCTTAAAATCTGCACCTGGCATAGTTGTTCAAGATGATATCGAAAATAACATTTATCCTATATCTTCAAATGTAAATGGTCATGATGAGGTCTTTGTTGGTAGAATTAGAAAAGATTTCAGTATTAAAAATGGACTTAATTTATGGATAGTAGCTGACAATTTGAGAAAAGGCGCAGCTAGTAATGCTATCCAAATTATAGAGAAAATGATTAATTAAGAAAGGATTTTGTATGAAAAAATGTATTTTTAAAGGTGTTGCTACTGCTCTTGCAACTCCTTTCTCTGAAAATGGAATTAATATAACTGAATTTGAAAAATTTATTAATTTTCAGATTGATTCTGGAATTAATGCCCTTGTTGTCTGTGGCACAACAGGAGAAGCTAGTACAATGTCTAAAGAAGAAAAAATTGCTACAATAAAATGTGCTGTAAAAACTTCTGCTGGAAGAGTTCCTATTATTGCAGGAACAGGTTCAAACAATACTTCTTCAGCAATTGAAATGGCTACAATTGCTGAGATTTTAGGTGTTGATGCTTTATTAATTGTAACACCTTATTATAATAAAACTACTCAACAAGGATTAATTGAACATTATAAGGCAATTGCTAATTCTGTCTCTTTACCAATTATTCTATACAATGTTCCAAGCAGAACAGGATTAAATATTTTGCCTGAAACTTGTCTAGAACTGTCAAAAATTGAAAATATTGTGGGCATCAAAGAAGCTAGTGGAAACATATCTCAAGTAGCTGAAATAACTAAATTATGTGGAGATGATTTTTCAATTTTTTCTGGAAATGATGATCAAATCGTCCCAATTCTTTCTCTTGGAGGAAAAGGCGTTATTTCCGTTCTTTCAAATATCGCTCCAAAACTCACTTGCAGTATAACTAATTCCTTTTTCCAAAATGCAATTAATGAAGCTTGCCATTACCAATTAGAAGCTTTGCCTCTTATTCATTCATTGTTTGCCGAAACCAACCCAATACCTATTAAAGAAGCTCTTAATTTATCTGGTTTCAATTTTGGAAAGCCTCGTCTTCCTCTTGTCGAATGTTCTGCTAATTTGAGAAAGATATTAAAAGAGCAACTAAAAATATAGAATTTTCTATATTTTAGTTGCTCTTTATCTTTTGCTTAAATTACTCTAGAGTAAAACCTCCTGTTCTTAAATTCAACCACCTCTTTAAAATAATTAAAGAGGTCTGCCCATCCCAGAATTTTGGTTCCGGTAACAACTATTTTGCTCTGATCCATCTCAATCTTGCCAAATAACTTGTTACCAACTTTGGAGTAGATAACACATCCTACTCCATTTCCTCCATCCAGGTACTGAGCCCGAACTGTTGCGTCAAGTTTCTTGTCATTTACCAATTTTACTGCGGTATTCAGAATATCGCTAATTGGCATGCTCTTAATGTTGCTCATATTAGCCTCCGTTTCTTTTAAGTAAAAGCTCCTACAATGCTAACTGCATTATGTAACCAATATATCACAAATTTTGACATTTTTCAACAGTTTTACTTGTTTTTCTTTTTTCTTTTAATAGTTCTTTTTACTTTTTTTATCATAATTCTATTTGATTTTTGTGCTCTTTTCAATGTCTTCTTAGAATTATCTATTTTTTCTTTTATTCCTCTTGTAGATTCTTCAATTTTCTTTTTAATATCATCCCATTTTGAGAACTTAACATTTTCCTTTACTCTTGGAAATGCATTAACAAGTCTCTTATATGGGCCTAATTTATTTAAAATAATCCTTTTTACTTTGTCTGATATTTCTGCAGTATTATCTTTTAACTCTTTAGTCATTTCTTTTAAATTCAAAATAATTTTAAAAGAAACAATACAATCTATTAAAAATAAAACACATAATACTCCTGTTACAATATTTAAAGCCAAATCAGGAATTAGATTAATTATTTTTTCTAAAAATGGATTAAATACGAATAATACTAAAACTCCTCCTATTCCAAATGGTACTAAAGTTTCTAAACAGATTCTTCCATTAATATTGAATTTATTATTACTATAATCCCACCATCTTGCTTTAAATATTTTTTCCATAATATAACTTGTTAAATATTCCAAAGTACCACATATAATAACAGACAAAAAGAAAGTTACCACTATATCATCGGCATATTTTTGTAACAATAAAGTTATTAATATTACACCACAACCATATATTGGGCAATATGGTCCAACTAAGAAACCTCTATCTACAAATTTCTTTTCTCGTATTGTTGCAGGTATCATTTCTATAAGCCATCCTGCCAATGAATAGATAAAAAATAGCATTATATACATTTCTATTTCTCGTATCATATAAAACTCCTCTTTTTAATTTCGAGTTTTATTGTAGCATAGTTTATTTAAAATATCAATTATATTTTATACTTTTACTTCTTTTTTAGTTTTGTTTTCTTTTTCTGCTACTTTCTTTTCTTTTTGCTTCATTTTCAAATTATCTTTTGCTACTGTCATAAGAAGTTTTATTCTATTTGTTTGGTTTGCCTCACTAGCTCCTGGATCATAATCAACTGGAACTATATTAGCATCTGGATACATATCTCTTATAGTTTTTATTACACCTTTACCAACAACGTGATTTGGTAAACATGCAAATGGTTGTACACAAACTATATTTTGAATTCCATTTTCCATATATTCAAGCATTTCTGCTGTTAAGAACCAACCTTCTCCTGTTTGATTTCCTGTTGATAATACTGATTGTACATTATCTGCTAAATGCCAAATATCACAAGTTGGTAAATATCCTTTTTTAGATTTTGCTAAAGCTTTTCTTACATCTTTTTCTAATAAATCTATCAATTTTATTGCAATTCCATTTATTGCTGCTTTTTTATTATCATTTTTTAACATTCTATTAGAAATTACTTTGTTACTTGCCATAAATTTACAGAATCCTAAGAAGTCTGGAAGAATTACTTCTGCCCCTTCTTTTTCTAGTAAATTTGCAACATAATTATTACCAAATGGATGATATTTTATTAATATTTCTCCAACAATTCCTACTTTTGGTTTTTCTACACTAGTATCCCATTCAATTTTTTCAAAATCTTCTACTATTTGTGAAATTCCTTTTGAAAATTCTTTTGCACTACTTTTTATAGCTAACTTTTTAGCTTTTTCCATCCATTCTGCAAATAACTTATCTGTTTCACCTTTATTTTTCTCATAAGCTCTATTTTTGTACAACATTTTTTGCAATAAATCAGCTAATACCATTGCTTTTAGAAGCTTTTCTGCTAATGATATTGTTAATTTGAATCCTGGATTTTTTTCCATTCCAACAACATTAAATGAAATTACTGGAACTTGTTCAAATCCTGCGTCTCTTAATGCTTTTCTTATAAATCCTATATAATTTGTAGCTCTACAGCCTCCGCCTGTTTGAGACATTATTATTGCTGTTTTATTTACATCATATTTTCCACTTTGTAATGCTTCTATAAATTGACCTGTAGTTATTATTGATGGATAGCATGCATCATTATTTACATATTTTAATCCTGTTTCTATTGTGTGTTGTGTACATTCTCTTAATAATACCGCATTATATCCTTCACTTTTTAATACTGGCTCTAAAAATTCAAAATGTATTGGTGCCATTTGTGGGAAAATTATTGTATAATCTTTTTTCATTTCTTCTGTGAATGCAATTCTGTTTAATTGATATTCTCCATTTGCTGTAGGATCTTTTTTCTCTTTTAAACGTTTATTTATACTTGCAAGCAATGAACGTAAACGAATTCTTACAGCTCCTAAGTTGTTTACTTCATCTATTTTAATTAATGTATACATTTTCCCAAAACTTGTTAATATTTCTTCTACTTGGTCTGTAGTTACTGCATCAACACCACATCCAAATGAATTTATTTGTACTAATTCTAGATTATCATGTCTACCAACAAAATCTGCTGCAGCATATAATCTTGAATGGAACATCCATTGGTCAACAACACGAAGTGGTCTTTCTGGTAAAGTTTTATCAGCAACACTATCTTCTGTTAAGACACACATACCTAAACTTGTAATTAATGTATCAATTCCATGATTTATTTCAGGATCTATATGATATGGTCTACCTGCTAGAACAATTCCTCTTAAATTATTTTTCTCTATATATTCGATTGTCTCTTTACCTTTATTATGAATATCTTGTCTACATTTTTGATACTCTGCTTCTGCTTTTGCAATCGCTTGTTTTAGCTCTTTCTTTGTAAAATTGTATTCTTTAAATTCAGGCAATTCCATCATTCTTTGCATCAATTGTTTTGGCTCAAATGGTAAGAATGGGTTCATGAATTTTATGTCATCAGATTTTAATTCTTCCACATTATTTTTTAGAACTTCTGAATATGAAATTACAATTGGGCAATTATATCTATTGTTTGCATCTTGATATTCTTTTCTTGAATATGGCATACATGGATAAAATATAGTTTTTATTCCTTTTTGAATCAAACTAATAACATGTCCATGTGATAATTTAGCTGGATAACATACTGATTCTGATGGCATTGATTCAATACCTTTTTCATATATTTTTCTTGTACTCTTTTCAGAAATTATTACTCTAAATCCTAAATTAGTTAATAATGTAAACCAGAAAGGATAATCTTCATACATATTTAAAACTCTTGGAATTCCAATTGTTCCTCTTGGTGCATCTTTTTCTTCTAATGGTGTATAATCAAATATTCTTTCATATTTGTATTTTACAAGGTTTGGTAAATCTTTGTGAGAATTTACTATTCCTTCACCTTTTTCACATCTGTTTCCAGATATATGTCTCTTTCCATTACTAAATCTATTTATTGTTAATTGACAATGATTTTCACATCCATTACATCTTGTATGTGTTACTTTGATATTTAATTTATCAATTTCTTCTGTTGTGGCAAGTGTTGAGTGATATTCCATATCCATATTAGATTCATATTGTTCACAAGCCAATAATGCCATTCCATAAGCTCCCATAAGTCCTGCAATATCTGGTCTAATAACATTTCTTCCTACTATTAATTCAAAAGCTCTTAAAACTGCTTCATTATAAAAAGTTCCACCTTGTACAACAATGTGACTTCCTAATTTTTTTACATCTCTTATTTTCATTACTTTTTGAATTGCATTTTTTATTACTGAATATGATAGTCCTGCTGATATATCTCCAACAGAATATCCTTCTTTTTGTGCTTGTTTTATTTTAGAATTCATAAATACTGTACATCTTGAACCTAAATCTACTGGATTTTGAGCTTCTAATGCTTCTTTTACAAATTCTTCTATACTTAAATTTAAACTTTTAGCAAATGTTTCAATAAATGACCCACAGCCTGATGAGCAAGCTTCATTTAACATGATATTATCAATTGTGTTATTTTTTAATTTGATATATTTCATGTCTTGTCCACCAATATCCACAATGCTTGTTACTTTTGGCTCAAATTTCTTTGCAGCTGTGTAATGTGCAATTGTTTCGATTTCATTTAAATCTACATTTAAAGCTGTTTGTATTAATTTTTCTCCATATCCTGTAACACCACTATAACGAATTACTGCATCTTTTGGCATAACAGAATATAGTTTTTTTAGCATCTCAATAATACTTTCAAGTGGTTTTCCACCATTTCCTTGATATGCTGAATATAATAAAGCTCCATCTCTATCTGTTACAACCAATTTTGATGTTGTTGAACCAGCATCAATTCCTATAAAACAATCACCTTTATGTTCAGATAAAGGCTTTTTCTCTACTTTATCTTTATCATGTCTAGCTTTAAATTCTTCATACTCTGCATTTGTTGTAAATAGTGGTTTTAAAGGTTGAGAAGTTGTATCATGAGATTGTCTTAATACTTGTATTTTGCTCTTCAATTTTTCTACACTAATTGGTGTCATATCTTTAGCATCTAAACATGCACCTTTAGCAACTAATAAATGTGCTTCTTCTGGCACAATAGTTTGCTCAGGAGTTAAATGCAATGTTTCTACAAATCTCTTTCTTAATTCAGGTAAATATGTAAGTGGTCCACCTAAAAATGCTACATTTCCTCTAATTGGTCTTCCACAAGCTAATCCTGAAATTGTTTGATTTACAACTGCTTGTAAAATAGATACAGCAATATCTTCTTTTGCTGCACCTTCATTTAACAATGGTTGCACATCAGTTTTAGCAAAAACACCACATCTTGAAGCTATTGGATAAATTGTTTGATATCCTTTAGCTAATTCATTTAGTCCTGCTGTATCTGTATTTAATAATGATGCCATTTGGTCTAAAAATGCACCTGTTCCACCAGCACAAGTTCCATTCATACGTTGTTCTATTGACTTTCCAAAATAAATTATTTTAGCATCTTCTCCACCAAGTTCAATTACAACATCAGTTTGTGGTATGTATTTTTCTACTGCTCTTTTACAAGCAACTACTTCTTGGATAAAAGGTACATCTAAAAATCTAGCTGTACTCATTGCACCAGAACCTGTCAACGCTATTGTGAATTCTTTATCTTTATATCTTTCTACTAACTCTTCTAATACTTTGCAAACAGTATTTTTTGTGTCTGAATAATGTCTCTCATAAGATGTATAAATCTCCTTCAAATTCTCGTCCATTACTGCAATTTTTACTGTTGTTGAACCTACGTCCATTCCTATATGTACTACTTTATTACTCATATATATTGTCCCTCCTGCGGGAATTTTTGCATGCTAATTTGGGGTCGGTCCTTTTTTTCGCATCGCGAATTTAGGGTCGGTCCTTTTTTTCGCAAAATTTTCCTTAAACATTTTCCAATTCATCGTTAATATATCATAATTATATATTTTTTTCAAGCAATTATATTATATTAAATAATTGTGAACGAAATATGAATTTATCTGCTTTTTTTATTTCCAATTTATGCTTATTCTATTGTTTTTCCTTTTAATTTATGCTATACTAAATATATTGTTTTTATTAATTTCACCTTGAAACTTAAGGAGGAGTAAAACATGTATAAAGGGTGCTTAGTATTGGTGTTTGCGGCTATTATTTTCCTTGCAGTAATTGCTATGCTAATTGCATTTGCTGCTTGGTTCTTTGGTATATTAATAGCTGCGGGATTTATTAACACTATCGGATGGATTTTTTTTATAATGATACTTTTGGGTCTAACATTATTTTTCATTATAAAATTTTCATCTAAATTTTAACTCACCCAAAACAGTATCACGCAATCAACGTGATACTGTTTTATTTTTATTCTGTTCTTAATGCTTCAACTGGATCTCTTTTTGCTGCAAACCTTGCTGGAATCAATCCTGCAATCATTGTTAATCCAACACTAATTGCCACCAATATAATTCCTCCAACCACTGGAAGTTTTGCAATACCAGAAATTCCAACTAGATTTTTTATAACAATATTAATTGGCATATCTAATAATAATGTTACAACAATTCCTAATAATCCTGCAACTAAACCAACAAGCAATGTCTCTGCATTAAACACTCTTGAAACATCTTTTTTAGAAGCTCCTATACTACGTAAAATTCCAATTTCTTTTGTTCTTTCAAGTACTGAAATATATGTTATAATTCCTATCATTATTGATGAAACCACCAAAGAAATTCCAACAAAGGCAATTAATACATAACTAATTACATTAATTATAGTTGAAACAGAACTCATCATAATTCCAACTAAATCTGTATAATTTATGACATTTTCTTCTTTTCCTTGTTCTGTTTGTTTATTATTATAATCTGTTATAATATCTGCAATTTTGTCTTTTGAAGCAAAATCTTTAGGATACAAATTTATTGATGCTGGATTATCTAAATCAACAACTCCTAATTTGCTCAAATTATTTTCATAAGTTGCTGATGAATTGCTTGAATATGTTTGCATCAATTGTGCAAGTTCCACTTCTGAAAGTGTAGCCATATAAGCTCTTTGCTCTTCTGATAATTGAGTATAATCAAATGTTGCATTTGTATTTTCAGGGAATTTTATTCCTGTAAATACATTTATTTCAGGATTAGCCTTTTGCTCTTTTACAATTTCTGCTTCATTTACTTTATTTATAACATGTTCTTTCAAATCTTTATTATAACCAATCAATCCTGCTGAAGATGATGCTACAGTATTCTCATTTGGCTTAATAATTCCAACTATTTTTATCTCTTCTGCATTATTTACTAATTCTTTCATATATTGTTCATCATTTGACATATCTTGCCATACATTTCCAACTTTTTTATAATAATCTGTATTTAACAATACTTTAAATTTATAATTTAATATTTCATCATATGAATAACTATTTTTGTCATCGTTTGTTTCAATCTTTTCTCCATTTTTCAATTTATCCATTGCATTTCCAAGTTCTGAAACATCTTTAATTCCCAAAGAATATAAAGTATAATCACTTACTTCGTTATTTTTGTCTGTAATCAAAACAACTTCATTATAGTTTTGTGGCCAATTTCCTGCAACAACATCATATTGTGATTCTAATAATTCCTGATTATCAAGCATTTCTGACCACACATCAGTCTCACTCATCATTGCTCCTGTTGACATTATTGAACTAGATTGTTCTTGTGCTTTTGCCATATCTCCAAATCCTATTTTTTCAAGTACTGAACTTGGATTTACTTGATAAACACTTCCATCATCCTTAGTTTTATAAATATTCAAATCCAAATTATATCCATATTGAATTGCATTTATATAATCTTTTATGTCATTATCTCCGCTCTCTAAAAAGCTTTTGAATTCTTTCAAATTATTAGTTTGAACTTTGCTTGATAGTGTTTCTAGCATATCTCCCATAATTGCTCTTGAATATATTTTATCATTTTCATGCTCTTCACCATCATCTTTTCCCATCATAGACTCCATCATACTCGACATATCTATTGATGATTCCTGAATAGTGATTGGGTATGATGATAATGTATCTTCTTCAACTTTATTTATATATGATTGCATTCCATTTGATAATGACAAAATCAATGCAATTCCTATTATACCTATTGAACCAGCAAATGATGTTAAAAATGTTCTTCCTTTTTTAGTCATTAAATTATTTAAACTTAAATGAACTGCTGTTGTAAATTTCATTGATGCTTTTCCCGTTTTTTCTTTTTTAGTTCTTGCTCTATCTAAGTCTTTTTTGCTTGCAGTATATGGATTAGAATCATCTGTTACTTTTCCATCTAATAATTTAATTATTCTAGAAGAATATTTTTCTGCCAATTCTGGATTATGTGTTACCATTATTATCAATCTATCTTTTGAAATCTCTTTTAAAATTTCCATTACTTGCACAGATGTTGCAGAATCAAGTGCTCCTGTTGGTTCATCTGCTAATAATATATCTGGGTCATTTACCAATGCCCTTGCAATTGCAACTCTTTGCATTTGTCCACCAGACATTTGATTTGGCTTTTTGTTAATCTGGTCACCTAATCCAACTTTTGTTAATGCATCAATCGCTCTTTTTCTTCTCTCTTCTTTTCCTACTCCTGATATTGTAAGTGCTAATTCAACATTAGCCAATACAGTTTGATGTGGTATTAAATTGTAACTTTGAAATACAAATCCTACTGAATGATTTCTATATGTATCCCAGTCTTTGTCTTTAAATTCTTTTGTTGACTTTCCATTTATAACTAAGTCTCCAGAAGTATATCTGTCTAGCCCTCCAATAATATTTAGTAGTGTTGTTTTTCCACATCCACTCTGACCTAATATTGAAACAAATTCACTTTCTCTAAATTCTAAATCTATTCCTTTTAATGCTTTTACTTCATTATCTCCTGATAAATAATTTTTGGTTATTCTTTTTAATTGTAGCATTATCTATCTCCTCTCTATTTAATATTTCCATTTTTAATTATATGTAATCATTAACATTATAATGACACAGTGTCATCTTGTCAATGCAATCATTGTGAAATTTGTGTGAATTTTAAATACATTTGGTAAAAACAATCCTAAAACTTTATGGTAACACCTTTTTACAAAAATCATATTATGTATTATATAAATTTTGAAAAGGAGGAATAAAATGTTTACGCGTAGATATAAAAAATGTTTTTGTATGAACAATAATTCATCATGCAATACTGCTACAAATATGATAGAAGACAAATGTACCGATGTTTGCCCTTGTAATTATGAAGATTACAATAGTGATGAATGTGAATGTGGATTTGATGAAGAATACGAAATAAGTGTTTTCCCAGAAAATCCTATGCTTGCACAAAGCTATGTTCCTTGGCAATATATGGATAAAACTTTCAAACCATGTGTTGGATTAAAAATGGGAACAATATTTCCTGAATTGGTTAGCCCATATATGCCATGTCAATCTATGAGAGTTAATGAATTTTTGGAAGCAACAAATACTATCGGAGAGGGGTGTAATAAATAATGAATAATAATAATTCTAATAACTGTGACAATACAAGAGAAGAAATGCTAGAAAGAATTAAATGTTTAAATTTTGCCATTATTGAACTAGGTCTTTATTTAGACACTCACCCAGATGATGAAAAAGCTCTTTGCTTACACAGAAAATATTGCAAAGAATATAGAGAATTAACAGATAACTATCAAAAAGTTTATGGTCCTTTAACAATTCAATTCCCATGTAATAAGTGGAGATGGCTTGAAGAACCATGGCCTTGGGAAGGAGGAAATATATAAATGTGGACATATAATAAAGTTTTAGAATATCCAATTAATATAAAATGCACAGACCCTCGTCTTGCTAAAGTTATTATTAGCCAATATGGCGGTCCTGATGGTGAACTTGCTGCTTCTCTTAGATATTTATCTCAAAGATTTGGTATGCCAGACCAAAAAGCAAAAGCTGTTTTAAATGATATTGGTACTGAGGAGCTAGCTCACTTAGAAATGGTTGGTACTATTGTTCATCAATTAACAAAAAATGCTTCTATCGAAGAAATTGAAGCTGCTGGTTTAGGGGCATATTACACAGATCATGGGGTAGGTTTGGAATATATCCAAATAAGAATTTAAATAAATAATTGATTAAAAAAATCAAATAGTTCTTTTTCAGAAATATAATAAATAATTCTATATTTTTCACAGATACGTTCTCGAAACTGCTTGTCCGAAAGTTCGGGGACATATCTACCAATATAAGGTGAATCTTGTAAATCATAAATTGCGTCATATATTTGATTAACTATTCTACTTGCATAATTAGAAGAAATATTATATGAATAGTCATATATATCTGTAATTGCAGACTTTGCATCATCCGATATTATTATTTGCATATTTCGCCTCCAATTCATTAATGTGTTGTCTTAATTCTTCCAATGTACAAACTCTACCATTTTTAATATCATCTTCACTTTCTTGAAGTTTGGCAAAGAAAAATAAATCATAAATAATATCATATAGAGTATTTTCTTGTACATTTACTTGATTTAAAGTTTTTTTCATAAAATCCATTAATATAACCTCCTTTTAATTTGGATTTTTATCTTCAAGCATTTCTTTAAGAGTTTCATAATTAAAATGCTTATCAGTTCCAGGAATAATAGTTGTTTCATCTTCGCCATACCTTTTAATATATTCCATCATAAGTTTAAAAACCATTTCTGTTGGTTTTAATCCATCGAAATAATCATCAGGTACTGAATTAACAATATCTATCATTCTTTGTTTTACATCTGGCATGTTTGTCAACTCCTTTCTTAAGATTTATAAATAGTATATCATAAAATTAAATTAATTACTACGATTTTAATGTGAAGAATTTGTAAAATTTATACAATATACTAAAAATTCCAATGAATAATAACATCTTGTGATTTTGTTTTTTTGTTTTTTTCTCCAATTTCAATATAATCTATAAAACTATTAACAATGTCATAATTAAGTTCTGTAAAGTTTTTAAAGTGGTCGATTATTTTTTCTTTTTGTTCTTTTATAAATTTACTGTTTAATTCTTTTTCTTTTAAATTAGATAAATCATTTTCAAGTTTTGTTAGTTCTTTTTGCTTTGCTGATTTATCAGATAGGAAAGATGAGTTTAAATCTTCAAATACTTCTTCTGGAACTTTACCACTTACTTTATTTAAATAAAGTTCTTTTATTGCTTTATTAATATTTTCCATTTCTTTAGAAAGTAGTAGAGCTTTATTTTCTAATAATTTAGCTTTATTTAAATTGTCATTTGAAACAAATAAATCATCAGAAATATTATCAAAGTTATAAAATGCTAAAATTTTCTCTTTAATTTTTTCAGTAACTAAATTTTTAAGATTCTCATAGCCAATAGAATGGGTAGTACAAGTTCCATATAGTTTTTTAGAGCCTTTACAAGAAAAGTAAATGTAACCTCTATCATTTTGACATTTATAAAGTTTTGTTCCACAATCCAAACATACTAGCTTATTAGCAAAGAGATGAACTTCACCATTTTTACATCTTCTTGTTTTGCTTTTGAAAATTTCTTGAACTTTATAAAATTGTTCTTTTGTAATAATGGGCTCGTGAGTGTTTTCTACAATAATCCATTCTGACTTAGGTTGATTTACCATTTTTTTAGATTTGTAGCTTACTTTCTTATTATAGCCTTGTACTAAATTACCAATATAAACTTCATTTTTTAAGATTTTGCTAACTGTAGATTCACACCAATAGTCAATATTCTTTCCTTGGTTTTTAAAGTTAATCCCTTGTGATTGTTTATATTTAGTAGGTGTTAAAATACCTTTGTCGTTTAATATTTGAGCAATTTTAGTAACACCATTGCCTTGTTCGTAAAGGTTAAAAATTAATCGTATAACATCAGCAACTTCTGTATCAATAACAAGTTTATTTTTATTCTCTGGACTTCTTTTATAGCCATAACACACAAAAGAGCCAATATGTAATCCTTGTTTTCTTTTACTATCAAAAGTTTTTCTAATATTTTCTGATAAATCCTCTAAATACCACTCATTAACTAAACCATTTATTTGCCTTGATTTTTTATTTCCTTTATCTAAAGTATCAACATGATCTACAAGGCTAACAAATCTAATATTCCACTCGATAAATTTATTGTGTAAGTATTTTTCAACTATTTCCATATCACGAGTAAATCTACTTTGTGTTTTGCAAAGTACAATATCAAATTTATGGCTTTTAGCATCTTCTAATAATTTATTAAATTCCGGTCTTTCACTGTCGATTCCAGAATAGTCCTCATCACAGTAAATGTTATAAATATCCCAACTCCTTTCTATTGCATAATTAATTAGCATAGATTTTTGATTTTGGATACTTTCGCTTTCATCGTTTTCATGAAGCTTGTCATCATCTTCACGAGAAAGCCTACAATAAATTGCCACTCTCATAAGTTTACCCTCCAATCGGTAAACTACTCATTTTGTACAACCATATTATACAAAAATAAGTAGTATTAATCAACGCTATTAGCAAATTCTTTTATAATTAATCTATTAACAATACTATTTATATATTTTGTAATATCATCTATATTTTCGTATTTGTTCTTTTCAATAACATTAAAATTAACTTTTTCACACATACAAGTTCCTCCTTTTGCAAGAGTTCCAATAATCCTGCTATATTAATTCATATTCAAAAGGGCTTGTATTTGTGCAAAAAAATAAAGCCCCTTTTATAATCTTGGCTTTAAAATAAAAATATATTTAATTAACATATGACTCTCCTTCGATTAGGATTTATAATTTTACTAACTCTCTTTGGTACATCACAAGCATATTTAAATCCTTTCCTTAATACTAAATCACTTGAATTTTTATCATATATATACATTTGTCTATTCCATTTTGCAAATGCTAAATCTGACATTTCAGATGAGTATGATAATTCTTTACTTGCTTGATTATGTTGCAATTTTACATATTCATCAAGTTGTTTATCATTATGCCTTTTCTTTCTAATCCATTCGCATTTTGATTTTTTGCGATTTTCTTTACTGATTTTAGCTCTATATTCTTTCTCTGGAATATATCTATCGTCTTTTTGAATTACCTTTGTTACATATGATGGATTAACATTTAATTCTTTTGCAATACTACTTGGCTTTTCATGTAAGTCATAGAATTTAGTGATGATTTCTTGTGTATCTGCCCATATCAAAACCTCTTTTCTTTGGTGAAAAATCTGCCTACAGATTTTAGATACAGTAATACTATTACACATAAATTTTACCCAAGAGCTTGACTATTTTTAAAATAGTCTGTATAATACGTGTAATAGTTATTTTAATTTAACTATTAGCATTATAATGTAATAACTTAAAAAAGTCAAGTATTACATTATAAAATTTCAAAAATTTTTTAGGAGTGTAAAAATGAATAAAAATTTAGTTACAGAATTTAGTACTGAATGGATTAAATATAGCGAGTATACAACTAAAAAAGTTCCATTTGGAGATGAATATATTGTTCCAAAAAAGAATGCAAAACCTATTAAATATAAAATATCAGAAGTAGCAGATCAAATGATAATGGACTATATTAATATAGGTAAAGCATTTGAATTTGAAAAATATAAAGTAAAAGATATGATTATTGAATTTGTTGATAATTATGGATTAATAGGAATCATATCTTATATGCCATTGAACTTTAATTATTTATCAAGTGAAAAGATTTTCTTAAACAGTAGTAATGATTTAGGTATGGAAGAAATATGGGACAGAAAAGAATATTTAGAATATTTTTTTCCATTTGATTTAAAAGAAAAATTTAAATTTAAAGGAAATGAAATTTATGCTATAAAAAATGAAGAAACAACAGATGAAGAAGTATTTTGGGGTGGTGCAAGAGAATTTAGTATTCCTTTTTCAAAATACTATGCTGAAAAAATAGAAGATATAGGAATTATCGCAAATAGAGTTTATAATCAATTTATTGCTGCATATACTTTTGATTTTGAAACTCCATATATAGAAAGAACTTTTAAAGGATTAGACTTTTTTAAAGCAAGAAATATTACTATTAATGCTAAAGCTGGTGATACACACTTTTCATTGCAATGGGTATTTAACTCATTAGCATCTGCATTAGATACTATTCTTTTAGTAAAGATATGTGATAAAAATCAACCTTTAAGAATTTGTAAACATTGTGGCAAACTATTTATAGCAGAAAATGTAAGGGCTGAATATGATACACCTCAATGTAGAAATCAAGCAAATGTGTATAAGAGTAGAGAAAAAAATAAAGGAGAACATGATGACTAAACAATAAAGAACTCACGAAAACTATTAAAACGCAAGCAAAACCGCTTACCCAACTAGGGCAAGCGGTCGCTTGTTCTGCGGAAATATCAATCAATCTTAACTGTAACTCCGCCTTCGGAAAAGAAATCAAAGAACATAGATAACTGATGTTCATCTTTCTCTCCAGCTGTTGTTTTGAATTTAATCACAGTCGTACCATCTTTTGCAACAGCAATAGAAGAAATCTTGGTAATATCTTTATTTCCAACTGCTTCTGCAAGTTCTTTTACACCCATAATATTACCAGATCTGCAATCAAGTGTTGCAAATAATGTTGTAGAAGTGTAAAAGAGAAGTACGCCTTCGTTTGTAACGGTTAACATTGGTCTCTGATAAAGCAACTTACAAAGGTCATAATAGTAAATCTCTGTTGATACATTGAAAGGATTTGTAATGTATGCAACAACATCATCATCTATTATTTCTTCCTTCGGAGTACATCTTTCGTCGAAACCAAGTTTCTTTCCCGATACAACAGCAACGGTAATGCTTTCTACAAAGCGGTTAAGACTGTCTGTGTTTTCAGAGTAGTATTCGACAATAGGATATGCGTCGGTAATCTGAGAAACACTCTCATCCATTCGTGTGAGATAGATGAGTTCGAGCTCTTTGAGATATTCTTCTTTCATTATACTGGGATCAAATCCACAGTATCCTTCCTGAAGACACTCATCTTCCGAGAACATGATTTTCCTTTTTGCAATCGGGAGAACGAAATCTACATCCCGTTCTCTTGGGGTTTCTCCACTATACATAGTGCACCTCCATAACAAAGGTTGTCATTGTTTAATTCGCGACAACTACGAATGATAGATAGATTATACTATAAAATTATGATAACTTCAAGACTTTACATAAAAATGTTCTAATAAATTTCAAATTCATTTTCTAATTCTTCTTCATATTCAATTTGCTTTTCTGGATTAATATAAGTATCATTATCTGCTTCAAATTTTCGTATTAATTCATCTTCTTCAGATACAGACAACTTATTAGAAATCCAAATAAATACTTTTTCTAATGTTTGTTTCAATGTATTTATAATCTTTCTTAAATAGTTATTTTCATTTTCTAAATGATGAATCTCGTTCTCATATTTATCTTCAATTCTTTTAGTTTCTTCTTTAAGTTTAGCAAAGTAATCATTTCCCATAGTTTCACATCTAGCTTTTAATTCTCTATTTTCAGCTAAAATAGATTTTCGTTCTTTCTCATATTTTGATGCTCTTTCAACTGTTTTTACTTGCCTTTCTAATGCAAAAGTTAATAATGAATTTTGTTCTTGTAAATCCTTTATTATTTTATCTTTTGGAGCAATTACTAATTCTTGTATTTTTTCATCTCTATTTCGCATTAACTTTCCAAAACTCTTTATATCTGGAACATCAGGTAATTCTATCTTTATATCTTGAAGAACAGTTTTAGAACTTTCAAAATTTGTAATTTGTTTATAATCTTCAACTGATAAATGTACTCTTTCAGTTGGATTTCCTCGCGCTAATACAAAATTATTTGATACCATGTAATTGTAAAATGCTTCTTGTAATTGCCTATAACTATTTTTCTCCTTCCAAAATTCACTACAAGCGATTTTATCAATATCATTTCCCTTTTTATCTTTTGTATGGACTACTGGAATGAAAACTAAATGCATATGTGGACTTTCTTCATCCATATGTACTTTTGCAGAGAGAATATATTGTTCTCCTAAATCTTTGTATTCACAAACAAATTTATATGCAGTCTCAAAATATCTTCTTGTTTCTTTTTCTCCAATATTATCAAAGAACTCTTTGTTAGAAGTGATAATGTATTCACAAGCAATATTGCTTACAGTTTTTATTTGTCCTTTTAAATTTTCTCTTTTGTATTTTGCATTTCTAATTATTGCATAACTCATATAGTTATTCCTCCTTTTCTAGCACAGTCAATAACACTATGCTGTTTTTAATATTTTCTATTTTTTGAATTGTGTTGTAACACACTACAACACTTTTTTAGCCTAGTGGCAAAAAGTGTAAGTGTGGCAGGGTAAACCCCACACCCCAAACCTAAAAAAGCCAAAGCATTTTTAGGTTATTTAATAAAAATATGCTTCTAGCAATTTTTATTAAATTCACTTTAGCTAAATAAAGTAGAAACCAGAGGAAGTGAGCTAAAGTGAAAAAGTGTAATAATCCCATTTATAGAAAATAGAATTATTACACCTATATAAGCAGAAACCGTCGGTCGTTCGCCTCGTTTCATAGGTAGTCTAGTAAGTAGCTTTTGCTACTATAATTGCTGATACTTTTTTGTATCTTTGTTCATACTTGCCCAAACTTTTTACAATTACAAATCCATTTCAAGTTTTGCCACCGAATACTCTTTTATTATTGTAAGTCTGTGTTCTAAAATCTCACTCACGCACTTTGCATTAATAGACTTTTAACACAAATACGGATAAACTTTATAGCATCGGCTCATCACACCTATCACTTTTATAGAGTTTGAGGCATATTCTCTTTTGAAAACAAAAAACTACCTATAGTTATTTAAACTATAAGTAGTTGATAATTTTCTCTATTCAGTTAATCCTTAAAATCGATTTTAAGGTGTTTAAAATATTAAGGTAATAAACAATGCCTACAAAAAATGTAGGCATAAAATTTCTTGTACAAAATAAGTAGTTACATATAAATTTTCTTTTAGGATAGATAACAAACACACACCACATGGGGTAGATGTATATCCTCAATCTGCTGCTGGAATGCCATTTACTGCTGCATATATAGCATGCAAAGGTGATGCAATAGCAAACTTACAAGAAGATTTAGCAGCAGAGCAAAAAGCACGTGCTACCTATGAAAAATTAATTGATTTATGTAGAGATAATCCAGATGTTGTAGACCCTCTTCGTTTCTTAAGAGAAAGAGAAGTTGTTCACTTCCAAAGATTTGGTGAAGCTTTAAGAGGCGTTCAAGATAAACTTGCTGAAAAGAAATTTTATATAAATGATGGAAGTTGCTTAAATATGCAACAAAATGATGATTGCAACTGCGGAATGTAGTTCAAAAAAATAACTCACTTTTTGGTGAGTTATTTTTGTATTCCATATCCGTTTGATATAGGATCTTTAAACAATCCTATATGTGGTGGCAAATATGTAAATATAATAAAACATAATAATATGCATATCAATCCAATAACTGCAATCCTCTTATTACATTTTAACTTATACTCCTCATTAGTCATTATCTTATATGCAACATATTCTCCTAATATTACCGCAACAAAAAAACTTCCTATATCTAAAATTGCAAAATTAGTTCCTATTATACCTGTATAAGTATAGAAAAATACTACTATAAATGACATTGCCAAAATTATTCCTAATGTTTTGGCACACCAAAATTTATTATTATCTTTTCCTATTACAAAAAATCCAATTATTGTTGTTACTAACATCGGAAAAAAGACTAATTTTAAATGTTCCCATGTACTTTCATTAACAGCAGAAAATGAAGCTATTATTTTATTATCTCCACTCCATTCATATAAAAAATGTAAAATCGTTCCTAAAATCCATGTAAAAATAACACTAAATATTTGAAATCTTAATATTTTTTTCTTTTCCATACTTCCTCCTTATATATATATTTATGCCGTAATCTCGTATATATTCTGAATATTTAAGTCCTATTTTTGGAAAAACTTGTAATTTCTATTGATTTTTCTAGAAATATATGCTATAATAAATTAGTTAACGTAAATTACGTTTGCTTTTTTCCATTAGTCAGGATGGATCGTCCAATAATACAACAATTTTATTTATTGCATTTTTTTTGGAGGTAAGTATCATGTTAAAAGCCAAAGATGGAAAACTGGTTCGCCTTTGTAAGGATGACCAAGAATTTGTTTGGGAAGCATACATTGAAGGCGGTGTAAATATTGTCTATCGTATATCGTATGGCGACATCAAAAAAGCTCATGCTCTTTTGATTACTGATGTCAATGGTAATGAAGTCTGTGCGCTTCTTTCCAAAGACGTCACTCGTATGGTTGCCCTGACCGATGAAGAACTTATCATGGACGGCTTGCCGCTCGATAAATTCATTCGGAAATATTGCCCCGATTTCGTTGAAAGTCTTGACGAAGTTGAGGCCCAGAAAAAACCGTAACCCAACCAAAAAAGACTCGCGCCCTGACTCGCGAGTCTTTTTTATTTTGTTTCTAAAATTCTCTTTAAAAAATTCCATGGACCTGTTTTATCTGTTAATCCATCATAATTATTTTTTATTCTATCCAATACTTCTTCTTTTGTAAAGAACTTTATCTCAGCAACTTCTTCCTTTTGTAACTTAATTTCTGATACGTCTATACTTTTAGTTATTAAATAACACTCATTAAATTGTTTGTTAATAATATCTCCTTTTTTATTTGCAGAACATGATCCAACTAAATATTTTATATCATTATCATTTATATCTATTCCTAGTTCTTCTTTGCATTCTCTAATTAATGCTTGTCTTCCAAATTCCCCTGCCAAAACATGTCCTCCAACAGTCACATCCCATAAATTCGGCCATAGTTTCTTATTTGCACTTCTCTTTTGCAATAAAATATTAGAATTTTTATCTATAACAAATGCATATACACACCTATGCCACAAACCTTTTTTATGACATTCTTCCCTTGTAGCTATTTCTCCTGTAAACTCTCCTCTTTCATTTAATACATCCAATTTTTCTTCCATCATATGATTTCAAGCTCCATTCTATAACTTTTTTGTAAATATCTGAATTGTATCATAAATTTATAATATTTTCAATCAATCTATAAAAAAACAGATAGAAACTTCAATGTAGTTTCTATCTGTTCAGCTCAAGAGTTACTTAAAGCTGTTTAGTAACAACCTCAATCTTGAGCACCTGTTCCCAGCCAGCATGTTGGAAGCAATATTCTGCTTCCTCTTTGCCTGTAGCTGGGTTGACAACGGTCTTGCCAGTCGCCACGCGATTGGCCTTAGCACGGATAACAGGCTTGCTGTTATTCCGCGGGTTGGTGAGGTTTGCCAGAATGGCAGGTGGCAGAACAACTGCCAGAATGTCGCAGTCTGCACCTGCCTCAACAACACCTTTGAGTTTTTATGTATATTTGCCAAAATCTAAATATAATAATTTATCATATTTTTAATCTAATTATAAATCATATATATAAAATACTTCTTTATATGCAACACCCATTTTATAAAAATCTTCCTCGTAAGTTGATAATTTGCCACCCCATTTTTCATATACAGCTCTTGCTTTCTTATTATCTTTTAATACTCCAATTACATATTTACTTGCTCCATTTTTTCTTGCCCAATCTTCAAACATTTCCTTAAAATTACTAGCTATTCCTTTTTTCTGAAAATTTGAATCTATATATAACCTAATTAAATCTGCATATTCTAAATTAAAATGTTCATAATTTGAATTGATAGAACCACTCATTATTCCAACAATTTCACCTTTATATTCTGCTACAAGGGCAATATTTTTATTATCATTACATATTTTTTGATTGAAATTCTTTTCCTTCTCTTCAACATTTTTTTCTTTTTCTAAAAAAACCTCTTCTGGAAAAATACTTTTATATGCACTTCTCCATACCTTATTTACAAATTTAAACCATTTAGTCGCATCTGTTTGATTTACTTTTCTTATTTTTATATCACTATTCATATTTTCAACTCCTATTTCCATTTTAATCTATTTTCTGCTACTAACAATTTTTAATTTATTAAAAGCATTATATCAAAAAAGTCATTTTTTTACAACAAAATATCGTTCGTTTAAAATCTTACTATATTATTTATATAGAAATTTTATATTCTATAATTTCTTCAATCACATCTAAATTTATTGCATTTTCATATGAATCAGTCACATTTCTTCTAGTTTCATCTGTGCTTGAAATATAATAATTTTCTGTTGTTCCTATATCTTTATGTCCCAATACATCTGCAACATCTCTTATTTCTACTCCATTTCTTAAAATTGTAGTTGCATAACTTCCTCTCAAATCATAAAATCTAAAATTTTCATAGTGTTTTACATATATTTTCCAATGTATAATCATTTTATCACTCTCCTTATCTTTGATATACATATAAAAATAGAGTATACCTACATGATACACTCTATTCACTCTTTGCTTTATCATCAATTTTATTACTTATTGCTTTTAAAGTTTCTAAATACTCTCTTTCCACCGGACTTATTGTTTTTACTTGGTATTTCTTATATTCATCTTTGGCTTTTTCGATTGCTTTATTATGACTAATTGCACCTGCACCAATAAGTAGCTTTTCTCCAGTACTAGAAAGGATTGTATCCAGTTGCTTAATATAATCATCCATATGCATTGGATTATGTCTAATTGCTTGTATTTCAGCAAAATCAAAATATCCAGATACTAAATTATTTAAAATTTTTAATTCTTCTTCTGTTAAATAATTTTTAGCAATTATAACATCACTCATTACTGGCAAATCACCTTTAAAAGTAGTTAATCCCATAAAAGGTTTATCAGAATTTGCTCTTTCATATATTACTTCAGGTGCTGTATGTCCGTGGGCAGCAAAGTGAAGTTTATTTTGAACAATTTTAAAAAATTCAATTGATTTGCTATCTTTAGGATTATAATCTACAGCAGTTGCATACAAATCAAGAACTTGTCTATATAATACTTTTTCTGATGACCTAATATCCTTAATTCTAGCAAGTAATTCTTTCCAATAATTACCTCCACCATTACCTTTAAGTCTTTCATCATCCATTGTAAAGCCTTTAATCATATATTCTTTCAATCTTTCTGTCGCCCATCTTCTAAAATTAGTAGCAACTTTCGATTTTATTCTATATCCCAAAGAAATTATCATATCTAAATTATAAAAAGGTATTTCTCTTGTAACATTTCTATTGCCTTCTTTTCGAACTTGTCGGAAATTCTGACAGGTTGAATTCTTATCTAATTCTTCTTCTTCATAAATATTGTTTATATGTTCTATAATATTAGTTCTTGATGTACTAAACAGTTCTGCCATCTGTTGTTGTGATAACCATACTGTTTCATCTTCAAGTTTTACATCTATTTTTGTCGTTCCATCATCAGTTTGATAAATTACAATATTATTGTTATTTTCTTCCATTGTTATACCTCCATTTCTATTAGATTTTAAAAGGTGTCAACAAATATAATCATTGTTCACACCTTTATTTTACTACACATTTTTAATATTTTGTGGACAAGTTATAAAACTCGAACTAATTTATCTTTTTAAAATTTAAATATTTCCCTTATTTTATACTACTTTCCACAACAATTCTTATACTTTTTGCCTGAGCCACATGGGCACAAATCATTTCTACCAACTTTAGGGCCTTCATTAACAACAGTTCTGTTAACTTCAGATTTAATTTGTTCACCATTATCTAAGCTATTAATAGCTTGTAAAGCTGCACCTGTAATTTTAGCTGCTTCCTCTCTTTTAACCTCTTCCTGTTTACGTAAATTCATAAGAATTTTAACAACATCATGTTTAATATCAAGAACCATTTCTTCAAACATGTCCATACCTTCAATTCTGTATTTTACAACAGGATCTTGTTGTCCATAAGCACGTAGACCAATACCATCTTTTAATTCATCCATTGCATCGATATGATCCATCCATTTTTGGTCAACAACTTTAAGCATTACAACTCTCTCAAGTTCTCTTAAATCTTCACTTCCAATATCTTCTTCTTTTGCTGTATATTTATCTAATGCAGCTTGTTGAAGTTTTTCTATTATTGCTTTAGAATCCTTTGCATGTTCCTTTATAAAGTCTGCCATTTCAATTCCAAATGTATTTTGAATATCCATATCTAATGCTTCAACATTAGCTTCTCCTTCACCAGCAAAGTATGTTAAAACAACTTCTTCTGAAAGTGATTTTATCATATTTAAGATATTGTCTTTTAAGTTTTCACCATCAAGAACTTCTCTTCTTTGTTCGTATATAATTTCTCTTTGAGCATTCATAACATCATCATATTTTAATACATTCTTTCTGATGCTAAAGTTACGTCCTTCAACCTTCTTTTGAGCTGATTCTACAGCATTGCTGATTAATTTATTTTCAATTGGAACATTTTCATCCATTCCCATTGTATTATATACTTTTGTAATCATGTCTCCACCAAAGATTTTCATTAAGTCATCATCTAATCCTATATAGAATTTTGATTCTCCTGGGTCTCCTTGACGTCCACTACGTCCACGTAACTGGTTGTCAATTCTTCTTGATTCATGTCTTTCTGTTCCTATTATTTTTAAACCACCAGCTGCAATTACTTTTTCTTTTTCTTCTTTGATTTCCTCATCATATTTTTTCTCTAATTTCTTGAATTCTTCTCTTGCTCTTAATATGTCTTGGTCATCTGTTTCATAATATGTGTTTGATTCTTCTATTAAATTTTCAGGAACTTTATTTTTCTTCATTTCTTGTTTTGCAAGATATTCACTATTTCCACCTAACATAATATCAGTACCACGTCCTGCCATGTTAGTTGCAATTGTTACAGCTCCAAATTTACCAGCTTGTGCTACAATTTCTGCTTCTTTTTCATGGAATTTAGCATTTAATACTTCATGTTTAATTCCTTCTTTTTTAAGAATTCTGCTCAATTTTTCAGATTTTTCAATTGATACTGTACCAACTAGTACTGGTTGTCCTTTTTCATGACTTGCTTTTATGCTTTCTACTATTGCATTAAATTTTGCATTTTCATTTTTATATATTACATCATTTTGGTCATCTCTTATCATTGGCTTGTTTGTTGGTATTTCTATAACATCCAAATTGTAGATTTCTTCGAATTCTGCTTCTTCTGTCATAGCTGTACCTGTCATACCTGATAATTTATCGTACATTCTGAAGTAATTCTGGAATGTAATTGTTGCTAATGTCTTTGATTCATCTGCAATTTTTACTCCTTCTTTTGCTTCTATTGCTTGATGTAAACCATTGTTGTATCTTCTTCCATACATGATACGACCTGTAAATTCATCTACTATTAATACTTCTCCATCTTTTACGATATAGTCAATATCTCTTTTCATTACTCCATGCGCACGTAAAGCTTGGTTTACATGATGTACTAATGTTGAGTTTTCTATATCATTAAAGTTTTCCAAATGAAACTCTTCTTCTGCCTTTTTGATACCTTTTTGTGTTAATGATGCAGATTTGGCTTTTAAGTCAACAATGTAATCATATTTTTCATTGTCTTCTGCTTGAGCTTCATCTTTAACATCTTCTTCTACAATTACTTTTGGTGTTAATCTTTTTACAAAGTCATTTGCTTTTTTATACAAATCTGATGATTGATTTGCTCTACCAGATATAATAAGTGGTGTTCTAGCTTCATCAATTAAAATACTATCGATCTCGTCTACGATTGCATAGTTTAGACCTCTTTGTACTAATTGATTTTTGTAGATTACCATGTTATCTCTTAAGTAGTCAAATCCAAACTCATTATTTGTTCCATATGTGATATCACATGCATATGCTTCTTGTTTTTCTTTTGGATTCATTCCCGCAATAACTAGTCCTACTGATAGTCCTAAGAATTTATATAATTTTCCCATCCATTCACTATCTCTTTTAGCAAGATAATCGTTTACAGTTACTACATGAACTCCTTTTCCTGTCAATGCATTTAAATATACTGGAAGTGTTGCTACAAGTGTTTTTCCTTCACCTGTTTTCATTTCTGCAATTCTTCCTTGGTGTAATATAATTCCACCTATTAATTGCACATCAAAATGTCTCATACCTAATACTCTTTTTGATGCTTCTCTTACTACTGCAAACGCTTCTGGTAATAGGTCATCCAATGTTTTTCCTTCTTCTAATTCTTTTTTAAATATATTTGTTTTATTTTTTAATTCTTCATCTGTTAATTTTGAAATTTCTTCCTCTAAACCATTTATTTTTTCAACTATTGGCATTACTCTCTTTACTTCTTTTTCACTATAGCTTTTAAATATTTTGTTAAATATTCCCATTCTTATCTCTTCCTTTCATTAATACCATTATAATATAACACGAATATTCTCATATTTCAAGGTTTTTATAAAATTTTTCATTAATCACATACAAAAAGTGCCCTGAAAATTCAGGGCACTTTTTGGCTTTATAAATTTTAATTTTACAACAGAATAGATGCACGTTTGGCCAATTCACTACGAACCGATTCATCATCAGTCATAGTAAGCTGCCAGCAAGTAGGTTCGCCTTTCAGACGTTCAGATGCATAGCTCAGACCATTGTTGCGTTCATCAAGCTCAGGTCTGTCAATCTGAGCAGGATCACCAATAAGAATCAGCTTAGAACCAGTTCCTACACGAGTGATGATTGTTTTGATCTCAATAGGACTTAAGTTCTGTGCTTCATCTATGATGATATAGGTGTCACAAATAGATCTGCCACGAATATATCCCACTGCTTCTGCTTTGATATCATTTCTCTCAAAGAAAAACGTTCCATCTTCAACTTCAGGCTTTTCACCAGTGCCAAATTTGTTCTTGGTCTTTCCTTGTGTAGATCCTTTCCCAGAATCTCCATGAAGTGCAGTAATATTATCCATAATACCACGCAAATACGGAGAAATCTTGTCAATTTCACTACCAGGCAGGAAACCAATCTTTTCGCCAGTTTCAGTAGGACTACGAGAAATCAAAATTTTGTTAGGGAATTCGTTTCTTTCCTGCACATGTTCCAGACCCACAGCCAGAGACATAAACGTTTTTGCTGTACCAGCAGGACCCTTGAAGATTACCAATGGAGCTTCTTTGAAGTCTGTCATAAGTGCTTCAATCATGAACTTCTGACCAACATTTTTCGGAATTACGCCATAAGGATGATATTCTTCATACTGAAGTGATACAATATACTCCCCTTTGACTCTTCCGTTTGCCCAATCCCAATTTTCGCCTTTGAATTCAATGAACATATTGGGATAAAATTCTTTGACTTCTTCTCCTTCTACTACTTCGTCGATTCGAATCTTCTTGTTTTCTCTGAATTCCTTAATCTTGTCATCACTGACCTTAAGGACTTTGCGTCCAGAATACTGTTCAGAAATTTCAGGAAGAAGTTCATCTCTAAAAGTTTGCGCTTTAAGTCCAAGCATCTCAGCCTTTTTACGCAGAGAAGGTTTTTTACTTACCAAAACTACTGGCTCATCCTTAGGAACCATGTTCTTGATTCCACAGCAAGTCTGCAAAATTCTCCTATCGAGCTTGCTCAGCTCAGACCTCTCAACAGACTTATCAAGTTCTTCCTCATAAAAATTGGTCGGAACAACTAGGATACTGCCATTTTTTTGGACAACTCCTTTTTCCAAATCCTTGTAATGGAAAGACCCTAGATATTCAAGTGTTTCTCTTGCAATCTTCCCTCTTTCGCTAATTTGATCACTATACTTGTGCTCGATTTCTTCCATAACAGCCAACGGAACATAAATAGTATTATCAGATCCAAAGCTCTGCGTTACATTCCGTTTTGATACCAATGTTCTTGTGCTCAAGACAAAGTGCTTTCTACTCATGAGTCTTGCAACTCCTTTATAAAATTTACAAAGCATGTTTCATTCCGTGTATACACAGAATTCTTATGTTTTGCATGTAACTATTATATTACATTTTTTTGCATTTTTCAATATATTTTACACATTTTGCATATATTTATGTTACTGTTCAGAATAAGAAACAGTAACAAGTCTTTTAATCTCCAAATAATTATGTATGCTCGTCAAAAGACGACTCACACATGTTGTTCCACATCAGTGTGACCCGTCTTCCTCTCGTTCTGATTTATATATTTAATTCTTATTTCGAGCTCCTTTTAGTGTATCGCTACACAGGACTCAGAGCTACTTTTAATAAAGTACGCACCTAAAACCGTTGTAGTAATTGGCAACGAACGTATCGGTGAAGCTGCGGCGAGAAGCTCGACTCAAACTGCCCGTATCGTCGTAAGAACCTCCTCGCATGGCACAAGAATTGTTGGGGCTAGAAGGTTGTTCGAGTGTCCATTCAAAAACATTTCCTGCTAAATCATATATTCCCATTTTACTAAAACTTTCACTTGCTCCTGTTGATAATAATATACTTTCATTAGATGTCTTTGATTTTTCTGTTGCTGTTGTCCAACTCTTGCCATAGTCGCTTGAATATTTTAAGTTTGCATTTGTTATATTCCATACACTATTACTGTAGTTGCCCCAGTTTGTACTATCTGTTTCTAAGTCTGCTTGGCTTGTTCCTTTTGTCTCTAAATATTTTAATGTTAAATCCCATTGTACTCCAAACATTAAACTTGTTGTTCTATCTCCATGTTCCATACTACTTGCTAATGTTTTGGCTTGACTACATGTTATATAATTATATGGGTATGCATTTTGCTTTATTACTGGTGTTTCTGTCGGTTCTGTTTTTGATGTTCTTGCAGTATCTTCTATTCCTGTTTCATATTTTCCTATATAGAATCCTCCATTTCGATATACGCTTTTTAA